>ERZ1035006.1132-NODE-1132-length-18704-cov-9.700091_pt1 | contig 18704 bp, 16 predicted proteins | sample MGYA00520694_ERZ1035006 | MGnify/ENA primary metagenome ERZ1035006 (study PRJEB33766, sample SAMN09781746) | gut metagenome | biome: gut microbiome | host: Homo sapiens | place: Madagascar | study: EMG produced TPA metagenomics assembly of the PRJNA485056 data... | reverse complement strand
CAGCATATCTCCCACCTCCTTAATTCCAACGTCTCTTCAATATCGTCTGCATGGTAAGGAATATGCAGATTGCTATTACAGATAAGAAATATAAAACTCCTGTTATATCAAAAATACTGTTCGTAAAGCTCTCGAAATGAGAACTCAGGTTAAACACCTCAAGCACTTTCTGGATTCCACCTTCAAATACACTGGACTTTACTACATAGATAATCACCAGCACCACCTCACCAGCAGCACAGATTACACCTGAGATCACAGCATTTTTGATCATACTGTAGATCATAAGGCTTAGTGCAATAACAAGCAGCCCGAATGTCACACAGGTTGACATTGCTGTCTGTGAAAAGAATGAGGAAATTCCATTCATCATATAAAATGCAAACAAAAAAACAAAAGTCAATACTGCAGCAATCACCTGGCTTTCTGTGATTGCTGAGAAAAATACGCCAATGGCGATATTCGCACATCCCAGAAGAAAGAAGCCAAGGAGTGCCGTGTATGCAGAACCAAACGCTACTGTTCCAAACTTCGACATGATCAGTGGATAGGTTGCAAGAATGACAATAGGAATTGCATAGATCGTAACCAGTGCCAGATATTTTCCCATTACAATCCCCAATACAGATACCGGAGAGGTAAGAAGCAGCTGGTCAGTCTTCTGTTTTCTCTCTTCAGCAAGTACTCTCATTGTCAGAATAGGAACCGCAATAAGAAATACAAAGGTCATAGCATTTAAAGTATATTCAAATTTAGGATAGGCAGCCGTAAGCTGATATGCAGAAAAATAAATCCCCGCTATCAACAGGATAAATCCCATGAATAAATAACCAACCATAGAGGTCAGATAGCTTTTCAGCTCCCTTTTATATATTGCAAGCATAGTTTATTCTTCCCCCTTTTTCTCACCATTTTCTGATAAAGCATCTTCTTCGATATGTCCGTCATTTTGGTCAGAGTTCTCATTTTCTTCATTGTGTCCATTATCTGGTTCACTACTTTCTTCCAGATATTTTTCGGCATCTTCTGCATTTTCAAATGTAGTTTTATTTTTCTCTGCTGCATCATCCTTTTTCTCACTTTCCGTAAGTTCAAGGAAAATCTCCTCCAGAGATACCTTCTTGGACTGCATTTCAAGAATTGGGCATCCAGCATTTACCATGCTGTAGAATACCTTTTCACGCACATCTATATTCTCTTCTATACTTACTGTAAGGCTGTATATGCCCTCTTCCTGGCTTTTCTTTACGGTAACCTCTTTTACCCCCTCTACGGCCTCCAGAGCGCCTCTAATAACGTCCTTCTGCCCCTTCACAAGAAGATTCAGGTTATTAGAGCCTGCTGCCAGACGTCCCAGATTCTCAGGTGTATCACTGGCAACCAGTTTTCCATGGGAAATGATCAGCACATAATCGCAGATTGCACTGACCTCAGACAGAATATGGGAACTTAATATCACAGTATGTTTCTTTTTCAGGCCCTTTATCAGCTCACGTATCTCATTGATCTGCTTCGGATCAAGTCCAACTGTAGGCTCATCCAGGATGATCACTTCCGGATATCCCAACACAGCCTGGGCAATTCCAACCCTCTGTCTGTAACCTTTGGAAAGATTTTTTATCAGACGGTTTTTCATGTCTGTTATTTTTACCATATCCATAATCTCTTCAATCATGGATGCTTTTTTAGCTTTGGGAATTTTTTTCAGATCTGCAACAAACTTCAGATACTCCAGAACCGTCATATCAAAATAAAGCGGAGGCTGCTCTGGAAGATATCCTATACATTTTTTTGCCGCCTCTGGCTCCTCCAGAATATCATGACCGTCAATCACAACTGTTCCCTCCGTAGATGCAATATAGCCGGTTATCATATTCATGGTAGTAGATTTTCCTGCACCATTCGGTCCAAGAAATCCATAGATTTTACCTTTCTCAATCTGAAAGGACAGGTGGTTCACAGCAGTATGATCTCCATAACGCTTCACCAGATTTTTTACCTCGATCAAGTTTTTTACCTCCTTCAAGCTATGAGAAACACGCTCTGGAATTTCTCAAATTATCGCAGCAGCCAAACTCATGACTGCGTAATAATAGGCGCCATACCTGTACATAAAAAATGTACCAAGAAGCGTGGTCTTCTCTTTATGGCGCCTATCAGAACGTGTTTGAAAAATTCAAACACATTTTAAATTCCCGCTTCTCATTATTTCACGGGAAATAAGTGTTCCGAAAGTTTTAATCGGGGGAAGTCCGAAACACTTTACTTAATAATTCTATGTAAAACCTGTGAGGAAATTTAGATAATTCTGTGAGAAATTTGTGATTATTATGTGTTAGAACTGTGAAGCGTCAAAAGATGTATCTTCAAAATACATATATTACATATCCATCGCAATATTTTTTCTTGAGATAAAACTATTTCAAGGGCAAAAAAAGCTAATGATCCTGCTCTTTTTGCCCTTGATAATATTCATATTCCTTTCACAGCACCTACGCCAGCGGTTCTTTAGAAGGCAGCCCAGCCTTTCTGGGATATTTCTTTGCTGTAGGCCGTGTCTTTTTTATGATGACGAAAGAACGGTCCATATCTGTGCCCATAAGCGGAAATTTCACCACATCCAGCACCTTTCCGCCCAATATCTTCACTGCATTTCCTGCCTGTGAAAGCTCTTCGTCAATTCTTCCAGATTTATAGGAAATAAAGCAGCCGCCTTCTTTTACAAACGGAATGCAGTATTCAGAAAGTGTGCTTAAATTTGCCACAGCACGGGATACACAGAAATCAAAACATTCTCTGTACTCCTTCTGCTTCGCATAATCCTCCGCTCTTCCATGCACAGCCTCCACCTTGGAAAGGCCCAGCATCTCAATCACCTCATTAAGGAAATTTACACGCTTATTTAGGGAATCCAAAAGTGTGATCTTCAACTGCGGAAAAGCGATTTTCAGCGGAATTCCTGGAAAACCGGCTCCGGTTCCAATATCGATAACAGACTTTCCGTTCAGTGCATTCTGCTCAAAACATCCAGCCTTCACAATGGAAAGACTGTCCAGAAAATGCTTTACTATCACCTCTTCATACTCTGTGATTGCCGTCAGATTCATCACCTTATTTTTCTCAATAAGATACTCATAATAAGTGACAAACTGCCGCTTCTGCTCCTGTGAAAGGGAAATGGAAAGCTCCTCAAGTCCTTTTTCAAAGAGGGTTAAATCATAGCCCATATTTATTTATCTCCTGTACTGTTTTTCTCTTCATCTTTTTTCTGCAGTTCATGTCCATACTGTTCCATATAAACCAGAAGTACAGAAATATCAGCTGGGGAAACCCCTGAAATCCTGGATGCCTGTCCAATGGATACAGGGCGGTAAAGTTCCAGCTTCTGGCGTGCCTCAATACGAAGGCTCTTCACCTTTTCATAGTCAAGATCCTCTGGAATCTTCTTCGCCTCCAGCTTCTTAAACTGCTCTACCTGCTTCATCTGACGACGGATATATCCATCATACTTAATATTAATATTTACCTGTTCCTTTACGTCCCAGGCAAGCTCCGGGCGATTCTTATCGATAGGAGCCACCTCCTCATAAGAAAGCTCCGGACGACGGATCAGCTCTGCCAGGTTGATTCCGGATTTCAACAACGTGCTTCCCTTGCTTTCCAGAAGGTCCTGAACCTCCTTAGTCATACCTACGTAAACACTTTCCACACGCTGGATTTCTTCCTGGATCAGGCGCTCCTTTTCCACAACCTTTGCATAAGTCTCATCATTCACAAGGCCTACCTGCCAGCCTTTTTTCCGCAATCTCAGATCTGCATTGTCCTGTCTTAAAAGCAGACGGTACTCTGCACGGCTTGTCATCATACGATACGGCTCATGGTTCTCCTTTGTTACCAGATCATCAATAAGAACGCCAATATATGCCTCAGAGCGGTCCAGGATCAACTGTTCCTTTCCCAATACCTCCATAGCTGCATTAATGCCTGCGATCAGCCCCTGGGCTGCTGCCTCCTCATATCCAGAACTTCCGTTAAACTGTCCACCACTGAAAAGTCCTTTTATCTTTTTAAACTCCAGAGTCGGGTAAAGCTGTCTTGGATTAATACAGTCATACTCAATGGCATAAGCATTTTTTACAATCTTTGCATGCTCAAGCCCAGGTACGCTGTGATACATGGCAACCTGTACATCTTCAGGAAGAGAGCTGGACATACCACCAATATACATCTCATTGGTATATAAACCTTCCGGCTCAATAAACACCTGATGTCTTTTTTTATCTGCAAAACGAACCACTTTATCCTCAATAGACGGACAATAACGCGGGCCTGTTCCTTCTATCATTCCTGAATATAAAGGAGAGCGATCCAGGTTTTCCCGGATGATCTCATGGGTTGTCTCATTTGTATAAGTCAGCCAGCAGGACTTCTGTGGAATCTGCACATCCTCAGGATCGGTTGAAAAAGAAAATGGCACAACTCTCTCATCTCCGAACTGTTCTTCCATTTTACTGTAATCAATGGTGTTTCCGGCAATTCTGGCAGGCGTTCCTGTTTTGAAACGAAACATTTCAATGCCAAGCTCTTTCAGGGAATCCGTCAGATAATTGGCTGCCTGCAGGCCGTTTGGACCTGTATAATTGCTTACATTTCCATAAATACATCTTGCTTTCAGATAAGTTCCGGTACAAAGAACAACAGCCTTACAATGGTAAACAGCACCTGAATACGTCCGAACACCTGTAATCCTGCCCTCCTCTACCAGAAGCTTTGTCACCTCACCCTGGCGAATCGTAAGATTCTCCTGATTCTCCAACGTTTTTCTCATCTCATTGCTGTATGCCTGTTTATCCGCCTGGGCGCGGAGGGAGTGAACGGCAGGACCCTTGGAACAGTTCAGCATCTTGGACTGGATAAAAGTTTTATCAATATTTTTTCCCATCTCCCCGCCAAGAGCATCCAATTCACGTACCAGATGTCCCTTAGAGCTGCCCCCTACATTAGGATTACAGGGCATAAGCGCAATGCTTTCTGCACTTACCGTAAACATAATGGTGTTCAGGCCAAGTCTTGCTCCTGCCAGTGCAGCCTCACAACCGGCATGACCCGCACCTACAACTACGATATCATAATCTTCTACTAAAGCTTTCATTGTATTCTCCTATTTTCCCATACAGAATTTGCTGAATATTTCGTTGACCAGATCTTCTCCCACAGCCTCTCCTGTGATTTTTCCCAGGCTTTCATAGGCTGCCATAAGGTCAATGGAAAAGAAATCCTCCGGCATTCCATCTTCAATGCTCTGTCTTACCATGGAAAGGCTTTCTGCTGCCTCCTCAAGGGCCTCTTTGTGACGGGCATTTGTAATGTAAACCTCATCATTAAAGGAAATCTTTCCGCTGAAAAACATGGATTTAATGGTATCTGCCAATTGTGTGATGCCTGTCTCCTCTTTTGCGGAAACAGGGATTACCGGATGCTCCATTTTCCCTTTCAGCTCCTCCAGGCTTACTGCTGGTGCAAGATCTGTCTTATTGTAAAGAACAATGGCTTTTCTGTCCTTTAGCATTTCTATGATTTCTTCATCATTTGCATCCAAAGGTGTAGAACTGTCCACCACATAAAGAATCAGATCTGCCCCTTTTGCCACCTCTCTGGCACGACTTACACCGATTTTTTCCACTACATCCTGGGTTTCACGGATGCCTGCAGTATCCACAATCTTTAAAGTGATTCCATGAAGAGTAATGTATTCCTCCAGAATATCTCTTGTAGTTCCCTCGATATCCGTTACGATTGCCTTATTTTCCCCTACCAGAAGATTCAAAAGAGAGGATTTTCCGGCATTTGGCTTTCCTACGATGACAGTTTCAATTCCTTCTCTGATTATCTTACCATCTGCTGAAGTTTTCAACAGTTCTTTGATAGATTTCTCTTCTTTTTCCACAATTCCATGAAGCTTCTGTGGATATCCATCCAAACTGATATGCTCCGGATCGTCCAATGCAGATTCTATAAAAGCAATTTCATAGATCAGATCACTTCGGATTTCTTTGATCGTTTTCTGCACGGATCCTTTTAACTGACTCATGGAGCTTTTCAGAGCATATTCATTCTTCGCCTGTATCACATCCATGACAGCCTCTGCCTGGGAAAGATCCAGTCTTCCGTTTAAAAAGGCTCTCTTTGTAAACTCCCCTGGCCCAGCTATTTTGGCACCGTTTTTCAGAACAGTTTCCAGGACACGATTCATGGCATAGACACCACCATGACAGTCAATTTCTACGGTATCTTCTCCTGTGAATGTTTTGGGTGCACGCATGACCATAACCAGCACTTCGTCCACAGTTTCTTCTCCATCATAAATATATCCGTAATGAATCGTGTGTGTAGGCACTTCTTTTATCTGTTTTTTTCCGCCTTTTGAGCGGTATATGCGAGATATGATGTCCATAGCCTGTGATCCGCTGATTCGGATAATTCCGATTCCCGAAGCACTCACAGCAGTAGATATCGCTGCAATCGTCGTATTCATGTAAACTCCTCCATTTCTGATTTTTTACTTCTGCATAAAAAAGAATCCTGCTTGCAGGATTCTCCGCCTGCGGCGGGTCGCTTCAGCGACATCTGCCTTTCCGCCGCAGTGCAATCCTGCCCGGTAGGGCTTTTTTATGCAATAGGGGATTCCAACGGAATTTCCTATTGCATAAAAATATTCCAGGAAAAAGACATCAAAACAAAGGCTTTCGCCAATGTTCTTCCATCTTTCACCTGGAATAACATTATGAGCGGTCCCGTCTGCCTGCGCAGGCATTCCTCTCTACATTACAAGACCTTTTACAGATCTTACCATCTTTTTAATTTTACTACTACATGACGATATGGCTCTTCGCCTTCGCTGACTGTCTCTACATACTTATTGCCCTGAAGTGCTGAGTGAATGATTCTTCTCTCATATGGGTTCATAGGCTCAAGTACAACTGGCTTTCTTGTCTTTTTCACCTTGTATGCAATTCCTCTGGCAAGGTTCTCAAGAGTCTCTTTACGGCGTCTGCGGTAGTCCTCTGTATCAAGTTTTACCCTGATATAGTTGACTTTGCCCTTGTTTACAACAAGACTGGTGAGATACTGAAGAGAATCCAGGGTCTGTCCTCTCTTACCGATAAGAATTCCCATATCTTCTCCCTCAAATGCAACTTCGAGACATCCGTCATTTGTATTATATTTGGAAGTAATCTCTACTTCGCCAAGCTTCATGGATGCAAACACATCACGAAGAAAAACAACAGCTCTGTTCTCGACATCCTTAATCTCAACCGGATCTGTGATGATCTCAACTGGTTTGGACTGCTTTACTTTTTCTTCTCTTGGCTCCTTCGACATTTTTTCCTTTACAGGTTTCTCCTTCGCCGGACGTTCCTTAAAGTTTTTCTCCTTTACTGAACGGGGCTGTTTTTCTTTTGTTTCTTTAAACTCCTTTGCAGAAGCTTTCTCTTTTACAGGCTCGCTCTTTACAGTCGTTTTCTCAGGTTTTGCAGCTGGCTTAGGTGCCCTTCTGCTCTGAGTTTCCTTGATTGCCTCAACCTTTACCGTGTCAACAAGCTCCTGTAATTCCTTCTCTTCAGAAACAATATTGATCTTGCGTGCCTTAATGATTGCCGGTTTGCTTCCGATACCAAAAAATCCGGAACTACCTTCAGAAACCACTTCAATATCCAGCTGATCACTGGACACACCTAATTCGATGCACGCCTTTGTGATTGCTTCATTTTTCGTTTTTGCTGAAAACTGGATAAACTCCTCCATCTATGAAACCCTCCGTTCCCGACAATTACTTCTTCTTGTTTCTCTCGTCAAAATCCCTGACCATATTTGCTTTTGCTGTAATACTTCCAGATTTGGCATTTCTCGCTTTCTGGTAGGATTCCTCTACTTTTTTGGCTCTCTCTGCAGCATCTGTATTGCTGGAACCCTTATCAATCTTGGTATTGATATTTTTGGTAGTCTGATTTGCCTGATTTGTAATCTTCTGTGGTGGAAGCCCCTCTTTGGTACGCTGCTTCTCGATTTTCTTCATGTTCTCATTTACAAGATCATTGATGTCAATCTTATCCAGACGACGGTTAATGAGAAGCTGCTGAATACTTCTTACAACAGCACTTGCAATCCAGTAGATGCCAAGACCTACCGGGAATGTGAAACAGAATACAGCCGACATAAGAGGCATAACTGTATTCATGGTTTTCATAGATGCCTGCATGGTGTTGGCTGTGTCATCACCTGGCTGTGAAGCCTGAGGCATCAGTTTGATACTCAGTACCTGAGTAAGCCATGCCAGTATCGGAATCAGGATTGCTGCAATAGCAAGGGCAATAGATGCACCCTGGAAAGCAGCCTTAATATAGTTCAACGGCTGATCTGCAATGTTCAGTCCAAAGAAGTTCTGCATCTTGGAAATCTCAGAAGAAGTGCTGTTGATAGCATCTGAAAATCCACTGAACTGATTCATTGCTGCAAAGTCTTTCCACTGAGACGGGGACAATGCATACAGGAAATCAATTACAGAATTGCTGGTAGCCTTTCCATTATCAAGTACGAGCTGAACACGGCTCATCTTGTTATCTGTGATAAAATTCTGAATAAGATCCGTATAACCGCTTACACTTACAATCTGGTCTACAACGCCAGTAAATACAGCCTTTACACTTCCTACATAGCCAGGAATCTTGTAAATAACCTGCCATAATGCCATAAGAACAGGAAATTGGATCAACAGCTGTACGCAGCTTCCAGTAGGTGAAACACCGTATTTCTGATATACAAGCTGAGTCTCTTCCTGCATCTTCTGCATGGAAGCCTGGTCTTTTTTGTCTTTGTACTTCTTCTGGATCTTCTGAAGTTCCGGCTGCATAACGCTGCTCAGCTTGGAGAACTTCTGCTGCTTGACCTGCAGCGGTGTCATAAGAGCATAGATAATAATACTGAAGATGATGATACAAAGGCCGAGGTTCTGAATGCCAACCAGATCCAGGACTCTGTAGATTCCATCCATGATCCAGCCCATAACAGAAGCCAGCTGACCAATGATCGGTGTGCTGCTCTTCGTCAATAAAATCATATCCAAGTTTGTTTCCTCCTAGGCTTTTTCGGTTTTACTATTCAATTTTTAACGGATATTTTCAAAGTACCCTTTATGGTACCGGGTCGTATCCACCATGTGAAAAAGGATTGCAGCGCAAAATCCTCCACACTGCAAGAAGCCCACCCTTAATGGCACCATATTTTTCGATTGCTTCTAAACCATATTGAGAACAAGTGGGAATATAAGGACATTTTGTTCTCTTCATCGGTGATATATATTTCTGATAGAGACGAATCATTCTGATCATGATATTCTTCGGCTTCCATCTGTCCATCATGTATTTCTCCTGTCAATCCTCTAGAGCGTGTTTGAAAAAGGCTTTCTGCAAGATATGCGTCACAATTTGTGAGAGATTTGTCCCGCAAAATGGGGACATACCGATTGCAGAATTGATTTTCAAATAAACTCTACATAAATGAGCCTGCTTGCACAGGCATCATCACAACGAAAGATCAGTTTGCTGACTCTTCTTTGCCAGGATCCTCTGCCTCACGGCAAAGTTTCATTCTGCCTGCAAGATGCATAAGCGCACTTTCTATCTCCTGGTAGGTTTTGTCCTTTGCATTTGGTCTTGCAACCACTACGATGTCCAGTCCCTGCCGGAATGTATTCTCATTCAGGCGGTAACTCTCTCTTATCAGCCTGGTGACTCTGTGGCGTACCACACTATTCCCTACTTTTTTACTTACTGATATTCCCAGACGATTCTCCATGTGCCTTTCTTTATTCTCAAGCACATACATCACCAGATACCGATTTGCCTGCGATGTTCCTTTTCGGTATACCTTTTGAAAATCGTTATTTTTCTTTAAGGAGTCTGAATATTGCATCTGATTCTCCTTTTACAATTATTTCTTTATAGAAGAAAAGACCACAATAACTGCGGTCTTAATGGTCTTAAGCAGATAACTGCTTTCTTCCTTTTAATCTTCTGGCAGCTAATACTTTACGTCCGCCTTTTGTGCTCATACGAGCTCTGAAGCCATGGACTTTCGCTCTGGATCTTTTTTTCGGCTGAAATGTCATTTTCATAGGTAAAGCACCTCCTTTATCTATATGGAATATTTAGTATTATTAACCTAATCAGAACATCATTTCAATTATATTCATAAAAGGTAGCTTCGTCAAGCAAAAAATAAGGTAAAAATAATATTTTCTGCAATTTTTATAGAGAATAATGCGGAAATATCGTTTCGGCAACACTGTCAACACCGTGAAAAAGAATTTCCAATTTACGGATACCATTTCTGTACAGCGTACTGTTTTTATTTATCCACTTAGTTATCCACACTGTGTATAACTTGTCTTTTTTTCAAGGTTTACGTAATATTATCCACATTTTGTGGATAACTTGTGGATAACCAGTGGATTATCTGCAAAAATATCCACTTTTGGAAGATGCTATTTTCACAGATTCTACAGAAATTCCATGTTTTCGGGAATTTTCGACAGTGGATAGAGTTATACACATATTTTTTCATTATTGATACTCTGTTTCCAATGTTATGGTAACCATAAAAGTTATCAACCTTGTTATCCACATTTATCCACACACAAAATGTTGATAACTTTGTGGTTTATTAACATGATATCCCCAAACTTTTTCCTTTTATTTTTTTACTATCCACCGTATTTTTTTTTACTTGTGGACATATTGTGGATTATTCTATCTGTGAGGGTGTATTTTCCTATATGTAATGTGAATTTTTCATTGCGAAAAAAGAGGATTTATTATAATATATATAAGGATATTTATGTCCTTTAATGGCTTCATTATTGGGAAAAGGTCTTTTTTTCCTGATATGTGTATAAATCAGAGGTGTTACGGGAGGAAAACATGAGCACAGTAATAGAAAAATGGGATGAAATCCTGGAAATTGTGAAAAAGGAGCATGATTTGTCCGATGTCCGCTTTGATACCTGGCTGAAACCACTGAAGGTTTACGATGTCAATGGAAATGTTGTCACGATCATAGCCTCAGACCAGGTACGTTTAAGCTATATTAATAAAAATTACAAGCTTCCTTTACAGGTTACAATAAGCGAAGTCACCGGAATGGCCGACTGCGAAGTTAAATTTATCCTTCCAGAAGATGTCCCTGCCAAGAAATCCACTTCCGATATCACACCTGATCAGGATAACCGTTTTAAGGACAGATGCGAAGAAGCAAACCTTAACCCCAAATATACATTTAATACCTTCATTGTTGGAAGCAATAACAAACTGGCACAGGCAGCAGCTCTTGCAGTCGCAGAATCTCCGGGAAATACCTATAATCCGCTGTTTATTTATGGAGGCGCCGGACTGGGAAAAACCCATTTGATGCATTCCATTGCACATTTTATCATTGAAAATGATGACAACAGCAAGGTTCTCTATGTTACCAGCGAAGAATTCACCAATGAACTGATCGAGACGATCCGTAACGGAAATAATACTGCCATGAGTAAATTCCGTGAAAAATATCGAAACATCGATGTCCTTCTTATCGACGATATTCAGTTTATTATAGGAAAGGAATCTACTCAGGAGGAATTTTTCCATACATTTAACAGTTTGTACAGTGCAAACAAGCAAATCATCATATCTTCCGATAAACCACCGAAAGATATGGAAATTTTAGATGAGAGATTCCGTTCAAGGTTTGAATGGGGTCTGATCGTAGACATCACTCTTCCGGATTATGAGACACGAATGGCCATTCTTCACAAAAAAGAAGAGATGGACGGATATAATGTAAGCGAAGATGTTATCAAATATATTGCAAATAACATCAAGTCCAACATTCGTGAACTGGAAGGCGCCTTTAATAAGGTGGTTGCTTTTGCAAAACTGGAGAAAAAAGAAGTTACCCTTGAACTTGCAGAGCAGGCTCTAAAAGATATTGTTTCACCTAATGAAACAAAGCAGATCACCGCAGAATACATTATCTCTATGGTTGCAGAGCATTACAATGTAAGTACTGCAGATTTGTGTGGAAATAAGAGAAGTTCCAAAATTGTTATGCCACGACAGGTTGCCATGTACCTTTGTCGCGAAATTCTAGCCATTCCGTTGAAGAATGTTGGACAATACCTTGGAAACCGTGATCATACCACAGTCATGCACGGTGTGGAAAAGATTGAAAAAGAACTTCAAAACAATGAACAGCTGAAAAACACGATCGATACATTAAAGAAAAAAATTAATCCACAAACTTAACACATTTTTTCCACATTTCATGTGTATAAGATGTTGACATTATGTGTATTAATGTGAATAACTTTTGCCTCAAAAATCGTTAATGTGGTTATACACAGGTTATTCACATCCTAAATCCATGCTTTTACACGAAGTTATCCAGACCCGAAACCCTTTTATTCACTGGCCTGAACAGGGTTATTCACATATTCACATCCCCTACGGCGGATACGACGGATATCTTCTTAAATATATTTTATAAAAAACATTTTCTCCAGAAAGGAAGTTATACACATTATGAAAATCATTTGTTCAAAAAACAACTTACTAAAAAGTGTAAGTATTTCCCTTAAAGCAGTTCCATCAAAAACTACAATGCCAATTCTGGAATGTATTCTCATTGATGCAACTACAAATCAGATTAAATTTACCACCAATGATATGGAATTGGGGATTGAGACCATTGTAGATGGTTCTATAGAAGAAAAAGGAAAAGTAGCTCTAAATGCGAAAATTTTCTATGAAATCATCAGAAGACTTCCAGATAGTGATGTTATTATTAAAACAGATGAAAAGTATACAGCAACTATAACTTGTGAAAAAGCGAAATTCAATATTCCTGGAAAATCCGGAGATGATTTTGCTTATTTGCCACTTATTGAACGTGATGAACCATTAAATGTTTCACAATATACTTTAAAGAACATGATTTATCAGACAATATTCTCTATTGCAGTTAACGATAACAACAAATTAATGACTGGTGAACTGTTTGAAATCAAGAATAATTGTCTGAAAATTGTTTCTCTTGACGGACACCGCATTGCTATCCGCAAAATGCCTTTAAAACGGGAATATTCTGACCGTAAGGTTGTTGTTCCTGGTAAGACATTAAATGAGATTAGCAAGATTCTGTCCGGTGAAATGGATGACGTTGTGAGCATTTATTTTACCAATAATCATATTTTATTTGAATTTGATCAGACAATGGTCGTTTCCCGCCTGATCGAGGGAGAATATTTCCGTATTGACCAGATGCTTTCCAGTGATTATGAAACGAAACTTTCCATTAACAAAAAAGAATTCCTGGATTGTATCGATCGTGCCACTCTTCTTGTAAGAGAGGGTGATAAGAAACCTATCATTATTCACATTTCAGATAACAATATGGAGTTAAAGATTGATTCTGCCATGGGTTCCATGAATGAGGATATTGATATCGAGAAAGAAGGTAAAGACATTCTCATTGGTTTCAATCCGAAGTTTCTTATTGATGCATTGAAAGTAATTGATGATGAGACGATTGACATTTATCTTGTAAACCCAAAGGCTCCTTGCTTTATCAGAGATGAAGAGGAGACTTACACATATTTAATCTTGCCGGTTAATATTAACCAGAGTCAGGCAAGATAAGGAGGCATTTTATTTTGGAAATTAGGATCAGAGACGAATTTATCAAGCTGGGACAGGCACTGAAGCTAGCAGATCTTGTTTCAGACGGAGTTGAGGCAAAGTACGTGATTAGTGACGGACTTGTAAAAGTAAATGGAGAAGTGGATACCAGAAGAGGGCGTAAGGTTTATACTGGTGATACGATTTCCTATAATGGCCAGGATGTGAAGGTTCTGTCTGGAAAAGAATAATATGGCTTATATTGAATCCATAAAGTTAAGTAATTTCCGAAATTACGAGTCTTTGGAACTTTCTTTTGATAAAGGAACCAACATTTTCTATGGGGATAACGCTCAGGGGAAAACCAATATCCTGGAAGCTGTATATTTATGTGGAACAAGCAAATCTCATAAAGGCAGCAAGGATAAGGAGATTATTCGTTTTGACCAGGAAGAAGCCCATATCAGGATGATGGTTGGAAAGGATTCCATGTCTTATAAGGTTGATATGCATCTTCGCAAAAACAAAGCGAAGGGCGTAGCAATCAACGGACTTCCCATAAAAAAAGCCAGGGAGCTTCTTGGAGTAGTGAATCTGGTATTTTTTTCTCCCGAGGATCTGAATATTATTAAGAATGGTCCTGGAGAAAGAAGAAAATTCATGGATGCGGAGCTTTGCCAGATGGACAGGCTTTATCTTACAGAGCTTGCCGGATATAATCATATCCTAAATCAGCGAAATAAGCTTCTCAAGGATATGTACAAACAGCCGGAGCTTGCGGCAACTCTTGATGTATGGGATATACAGCTGATAAACTATGGCAGAAAAATCATTGAAAAGAGAAGAAGCTTTGTAGAATCTCTAAATGGAATCATAGGAGAAATTCACAGAAATCTTACAGGCGGCATCGAAAATATCCAGGTTATCTATGAACCAAGTGTGGAAGAGGATGACCTGGAACAAAGTCTTTTCCGCAACAGGGACAGGGATATGAGAATGAAGATGACCTCATCAGGTCCCCACAGAGATGACCTTATGGTTGCTGTGAATGGGATTGACATTCGCAGATATGGTTCCCAGGGACAGCAACGGACTGCAGCTCTTTCTCTGAAGCTTTCGGAAATCTATCTTGTAGAAAAAATAATTCATGACAAACCTGTTCTTCTTCTGGATGATGTGCTCTCAGAGTTGGACAGCAGCCGCCAGAATTATCTTTTGGAAAGCATTCATGATATTCAGACACTTATTACGTGTACCGGTTTGGATGACTTTATCAGTCATCAGTTTAAAATAAATAAAGTGTTTCATGTTATCTCAGGGCAGGTGTATCTGCCTCATAATGAAAAGTTTTGACAAGCATAATACGTTATGCTAAACTTGCAATAACTATGGAAAGTTGGTGAAAATTTTGGACAAAGAGGAATTTCGGGTTAAACTTGAAGAGATTAACCATTTAGTTGAACAGAAGGACTACAAGGGTGCCATGAATGTAGTGGATAGCATTGACTGGCGTCGTGTGAAAAATGTCCGAACGCTTTGTGTGGTTGGTGAAATCTATGCTGCTAATAAGCGTTATGAGGACAGTAAGGAAATTTTCCTTCTTGCTTATCACAGAGCTTCCATTGGTAAGAACATTCTGTATCGTCTGGTTGAGGTGTCTCTGAAAATGGGAGATATTTCTGATGCAGTGGAGTTTTACCAGGAATATAGGGAAGTTGCACCTAATGATAATAACCAGTATATTTTGAAATATAAAATATTAAGAGAGAAAAAATCACCCCTGACAGAGCAGATCAAGGTTCTTGAGGATTATAAAGAGAAGGAATTTACCGAAAAGTGGTCCTACGAGCTTGCGAAGCTGTACTATCAGGCTGGAGATAAGAAAAAATGCCTGGATCTTTGTAATGAAATCATACTGTGGTTCAATGAAGGCAATTATGTAATGAAAGCTATGGATCTGAAACACCGTATGGGTGCTCTTACTGGAGAAGAGAAAGAGCGTTATGAGCAGCAGTTTGTGCCGAAGCTGATGAAGCCTGAGGAAGCCGACAGCTTAAAGGAGGAAAAAGCTGTTGATGCTGTCAAAAATCCGGGAATCGAAAGCATTCAGATCAAAAATGAAGATCTTGGAGGTGTAGAGAGCCTTCAGGAGAAGATTTCAAAGGGACTTCGAGACATTTTCGGAAGCAGAAGGATGGATGAGACAGAAGAGAGTATGACGTCTACAGAGAAAGCTGAAGATGTACAGGAGGAAATGCTTCGTGATCCTTCCGCAGAAAAGGAATACTCCGATGTTCCGGAGCTGGAGCCTGAGACTGGAAAAGCTGAAAAAGTGGATTTATCCAGCACAATCAAAATGCCTACTTTGAAAATCCCGAAGTCTATGAAAAATATGAATGCAGATGAAGTAGAAGTTCCGAAGGCTCCTGTTCCGAATAATCTTTTTGGCGAAGAGAAAGAAGATAAAGAGGAACAGCCAGAAGAGAAAAAAGAGGTTGATTTTACAAACTTTAACCTTGAGGATACCATTCTTGCGGCGGCAACTGCACAGGGAATTGAAATTCCGGAAGAGAAGCCGGATGAGGTAAAGATCCAGCAGGAAAATGCTGAGATTGTTGAAGCAGCAAAAGAGTCTACCCAAAAGTCTGTAGTGGAGAAAAAAGCAGAAAAGAAACCGGAAGTAACTGAGGCTGAGGTTGAAGAGCCGGCAGAGAAGCCGGTTGAAGCTTCAGAAAAAGAAGTGAAAGAGGAAGCAAAGAAGCGTCCGGTAGTAGAGCTTGAGGAAGAGGAATTTCTTTCGGAAGAAGACCTTCAGGCCGCTGAAGATGAATTTATGAATGGTCCTGCTGAGAAGAGAGTACAGCCAGAAACTACAGGTGCTCCGGCTGATGCAATGTCTGAAGAGGAATTTATTGCTAACATGCTGAAAGAAAGCAACGACCAGGATGAAGATATTGAAACAGAGTTTGAAAATGCAGCAGAGGATGTAGTCGTTACTGAAGATGCAGAGGAAGAACCGGAAGCTCAGGAAGAGCCTGAGGAGGATGAGAAATTCGAAGAGGATGAGGAAGAAGAATCCGCAGCTCCTCTTTCTGAGGAGGAGGAACTGGAGCAGTTTATTGATTCTATTCAGCCAAAAGAGAAGAGAAATCCTGGAGATATTATCCCAAGAGAGAAAACTCTCACTGATGATGAGAAGAAGCTTTTTTCCTACTTTGTGAAGGTTCCCGGAATGAAAGAGCAGCTGATCAGCACACTTTGTGATGTACAGATGGCAGCAGCAGATAAGACTTCCAGAACTGGGAATGTCATTGTAATGGGCGGCAGAGAGACTGGTAAAACAAGACTGATTGCCAGCCTGATCCCTGCAATTTGTAAAGAGTTGAATCTTCCTGCTTCCAAGGTTGCCTATGTTTTTGCAGACCAGCTGAATGATATGGATATTACAAAAGTGATGAGTAAGCTTCTTGGCGGTTTTCTTGTAATTGAAAATGCAAATCAGCTGACTCAGGAAACAGTAGATATGCTGGATAAGGCAATGGAATTCCGTACAGATGGACTGACTGTTATCATCGAAGATGAGAAAATCGGTATGCGCAAGCTGATTGCCCGCTTTCCGAAATTTGCCAAGAAATTTACATCCATGATCAATATTCCGGTATTTACAAATGATGAGCTTGTAAACTTTGCAAGAGTATACACAAAGGAAAATGGTTACAAGATCGATCAAATGGGAATGCTTGCACTGTATAATTTGATCGGTGTAAACCAGAAGGAAGATCAGCCTATGAACATCGGAGCAGTAAAGGAAATGCTGGATGCTGCGATGGCGAAATCACAGGGCGGTCTTTTGAAATTTAACAAAAAGAAAAGAGTAGACAGAGACGGGTTTACGGTTCTCTATGAAAAAGATTTTGCAAAATAATGAAGGAAAAGAGAGGAAATAAAAATGACCAGACCTTATTTAGGAAATCCGAAATATACCATTGAGGTTCTTCAAAAGTATAATTTTGTTTTTCAGAAAAGATTTGGTCAGAATTTCCTTATTGATACTCACGTTCTGGAAAAAATAATTGAAGCTTCAGAGATTACCAAGGATGATTTTGTTCTTGAAATCGGTCCAGGTATCGGTACTATGACGCAATATCTTGCAGAGGCGGCAAGAGAGGTGGTAGCGGTTGAGATAGACAAGTCGCTGATTCCAATTCTTGAGCATGATACGCTGAAAGAATGGGATAATGTTACCGTGATTAACGAGGATATTCTGAAGGTTGATATAGCTGCCCTGGCCCAGGAGAAAAATGCTGGAAAGCCTATTAAAGTAGTGGCGAATCTGCCTTACTATATTACCACGCCTATCATTATGGGACTTTTTGAGAAAGGGGTTCCCATTTCCTCTATTACCATTATGGTGCAGAAAGAAGTTGCAGATAGAATGCAGGTAGGTCCTGGAACCAAGGATTATGGTGCTCTGTCACTGGCAGTTCAGTATTATGCTAAGCCTCAGATTATTGCAAACGTACCTCCGAATTGTTTTATGCCAAGACCGAAGGTGGGAAGTGCGGTGATCCAGTTGGTACGTTATGAGGAGCCGCCTGTACTGGTGACGAATGAGAAGCTAATGTTTCGCTTGATTCGTGCTTCTTTTAACCAGCGAAGAAAAACACTGGTAAATGGATTGAAGAATTCTCAGGAACTGGACTATTCCAAAGAGGAAATAGAGAAAATTATGAATGATATGGGAATTCCGTTAAATGTAAGAGGGGAAGCTCTTACTTTGAAGGAGTTTGCAGATTTGGCAAATGCTTTTGATACATTGAGGAAGAAATAAGTGAATAATTAATTGAAATGCCGGGAGCAGAGGAAATTTGTTCCCGGCATTTTTTTGATGGGAAAGTACAATAAAAAGCATCCGGTGGCTAGACGGACGCTTTTTACCTTGTCTCAAATATATTTTTTAAAAGGAAGGAGAGTCAATCGCTTTTACGA
>ERZ1035006.1125-NODE-1125-length-18767-cov-15.184748_pt1 | contig 18767 bp, 24 predicted proteins | sample MGYA00520694_ERZ1035006 | MGnify/ENA primary metagenome ERZ1035006 (study PRJEB33766, sample SAMN09781746) | gut metagenome | biome: gut microbiome | host: Homo sapiens | place: Madagascar | study: EMG produced TPA metagenomics assembly of the PRJNA485056 data... | reverse complement strand
TTTATCACAACCTTTATTGAAAGCATTACCATAATCAGCATTCTTTTTAGCCATAAGATTAAGCATCTTATTTTGCTGGTCACGTAAAGCAACAACTTCAGGAGTAATAAGTTCTTTTGGAACTACTCCATTAAGAGCAGTTTTCCAATACTTTAAATCACTTTCTGTCATAATTAATTAATTAATTTATTAAGTTAAATATCTATTGTTCCTACAGATTTAATAGTTTTTCCACTAGATAAATGAATCAAATGATTTTCCATACATTCAGCAGTAGTTTTATCTAGAGGAAAACTAAGTTTATCTTGCAGATTATAATATCTAGCAAAATCTTTAATATCATCAAACCAAAGAGTATGACAACCTATAGTAAAAAGCCATTCTTTATACCCTAAACTATCACGTTTTATACTATCGCTATATTTATCTGCATAAGCACATCTTGAAACATAAAAAGAACCTATTTTAAACTCATTAGTTTTAAATTCAAATTCAGTTTTACCACTAAGAATATAATTAGTATATAATTGATTAAATATATTAATAGCAACATCAAGAGGAACTATAGCACCACGACTAGTTTCGACCCAATTAGGTTTACCAGGTTTAATTCTAAGTTGAGTATTAGCAAATTTATATCCTATTGAATGACTTATCGCTGTAATCCTTCTATTAGCTTCATCGATATAATAATCAACATATTTAACTTCTTCTATTTTATCTCCTTTTCTCCATTCATTAATATTGTTATTTGTTTTAAGTAAAGCAGCATCACGATTTTCTTCTGATAAAAGTTTAGCTTTTTCTGCTCTCTTAAGAAAAGCATCGTAATCAGCTTTATCTTTAGATTTTATTTCTGCAATATATTCATTAGACCATTTTTTATTAAGTTCTTTCCAACTAATACCTTTATGTAAACAGAACTTAGTATAGAATCTGCATTTATCTATAATATGATTTTCTTTATCAGTAAAAAGTTCATTATTAAGAATACTTCTAATAGACGGAAAAGAAACTTTTACATTATTTACATAAATAGGTTTGTCAGATAAAGGTTTAGCTTTAGCAATAGATTTATTTTTATCAATAATATGTTTAATTTCATCAAGATATTTAGCTCTACCAGAAGCTATATAAGTGCTTTCAGGAATATATTTACTTATAGTATGAAGAACTTTATATTCATTACTAAATGTACCAACATATTTTTTAATAAGATATATAAGATGTGCAGTAATAAGAACTTTATTATTCTTTTTATTAGTTATATCATAAATAGGAATATCTTCATCAGTCTTATAGATAGTATAATTATCAGGAAGAGCCTTTCTATACTCCAAGAATAATCAAGACCTTGTTTAATAATAGCTATTTTACGTTCACGATTAATAATAGCCATACAAGAACTTTTAAGTCCTCCACGCCATTCTTCTTTATCCCAATTATCTCTAATATAATCAGGAGAAAGATTTCTAGCTAAACCTTCCCCTCTATGAAAGAAATAACCATAACCAAAACAATAACAATGATATTCACTTCTAAACCAACCAGGTTCATCACGATGAACACCTTCATGTATTCCTTCTTCTCTACCAAATACATGTTTGATTCTTTTCTTAGGTTCAGCACCTACTTTACTTTTAACCATAGTTTTAATATTATAAGTTTATAAATTTTATTACTATTAGTAACTTTATTATTACCTCAAATATAATGAACAATATTGATATTATTGGTATAATAATAATTATCAACCATAATAACAACTTCTTTTTATATTCTTTGTTCATAAAATACCATGTTTAATTGCAAAATAAATTATCATTAAAACTCCTATAATAATATATGGAAGAGCAAGCATTAAACAACCTGTTCCACAACCATTCATAGGGTCTTCTTCAGCAGAATTATAATTATTCATTTTATTTAATATTTTAAATTTTTATTTGACAACAAATGTAATCATTTCTGATTAATTATATTGCGGACATAATAAAACCGCTCACGTAAAAGAAAAACTGCATAAATGCGAATGTTTCCTACGGGGCGGTTATATTGATTTAATGAAATCTATAGACTTCACCATCTTCTTGAGAAGAATCAAGTATAAGATTAATATTTATATCTTTACTTATTCCTTTAAAACAATTATCATATATAGAACCTAAATTATATTTAAGTCGATTATAATTATCCTTAATAGTCTTAGCATAAGGTCTATCAGGAATAATATTATCAGAAGTAATAAGATAAAATTCTTCTTTATCAGTATTAGGATTATATCTTTTACCAAAAGCATAATAAGTTCTATATTTGATTTGCTTACTAACTATACGTTTATTATTATAGTCAACCCAAGTCTTTTTTTTATCTATTTTGTTATCTACTTTATCATAAGCTGCAAGATTCATAGTTTAATCATTATAAGTTTGATTATCAAAATTAATATCGTCATCATAAGTATTAAACTCGTCAATATTAATCACATAACCCATATTATCTTCAGGAACAAATATTCCTAATTGAAGAAGACCAACACTAATTTTAGAAGTAACATTAGCTGGTTTTTCAGATATAGATAAATCAACCAATGATGAAATTGTAGTCATTTTAGTAATAATACCTATATGTTTTCTAGGAACATAATTAACATTATAACTATTAATACATCTTTCTTTATTAGATGGAACATAACGAACTTTAGAACCTACTCTAAGACCAGAATGTTTATTAATTATTTCTCTTATAGAAAAATTAATATTATCTTCTGTTTCTCCATTAATTCTCATTTGGGATGCTTTAATATAAGCTTCAGCAATACCTTCTAAAAGACCTTTAATCATAATTGTAATTTAATTAATTGTTATAACTTTAGCATGAAAAGGAACTTGATTAACTCCACTTCTTTCACGAAATTCTACAATAGCATATTTACCTATATATTTATCTTTATCTTTAAGAATCATTTCTTGATAAGTATGACTAGCATTTATAGTACATTCAAATTGATTATCATTAATATCATTTTGAAGAACTAGTTTACATAAATCTTTTCTAACTCCTTCAGGAATAATATCAATAATTTTAAATTTACCATCATCAATTCGTTTGTATTTAAACATAGCAGCATTACGTTTACCAAATTGATATTCAGATAAAGGATTACGAATAATAAGACCTTCAAAACCAAGAGAAATAAATTTATCTCTATATCTTGTAGCTTCATTAAAATTTGTAATTAGAACATCAGGTAAAAGTATTAATTGAGATTTATTATTAAGATGTTGTGTAATATCTTCAAAAATATAACAAAGTTTTTTAATGTTTTCTTTTCTAAAGTTACTACGAGTTTCAGCATTCATATTCTCAATCAAAATATCATAACACCAATATTGAAGAAGTTTATGTTGAGGAAGAGTAGGATTCTTAACAAAACTATTTATATTATTTACAGTTTGTCCAGGAATATAAAGTTCTCCATCAAGACAAGCTCCTTCATCAAGCATAGCATCAATTAATTCATCATATAGATTTGGAAGAATAATATCATCCATCCAACTAAGTTGATTCCAAAGAGTTCCCTCTCTAGAATGATATACAAGTTTAATAGGTTTAAACATATCATTAGTTTTTTGAGCACTAATTATACATCTAACACCATTAATCTTATATTGTCCTAAGAAAGGAGTTTTAAGAAAAGGTTTATTATCTTTGAGAACTTTAGCAAGCATCGGAAGTATAAATCCATCGCTAGTAGTATTGTTTTTAGGAAGATAAGTATTAAGATAATTAATTAAACCTATAGTATCAAGTATTTTATCAGGTCCACTATCTTTTAATTCACAAAGTTGTTTATAACCTTCTTTACGTTTAGCCTTAACTCTAGATTCAACTTCATTAGCTTTAACGAGTCTTTTAGGAATACTTTCTTGATGTCCACTACAACCAACAATACCATAATCTAAAAGAATATTACCTTTAAAACCTTCTTGAATACTCCAATATTGAGGTTCACCTTTAGAATTTCTTTTATATAAAATCATTTAATTTTTAACTTTATATTTCCAAGTATAGCTTTTCTTATATCAGCATTTAAAGACTTTTGTTGAACTTGATTAGATTCAAATCCATCAATAGTAGCTTCTTTTGCTTTCTTACGAGTAGTACGAGCATTTTTTACTTTTTTAGATTTATCATAAATTATAGGAGGATTATCTTTTTCATATTTAAGATTAGCTTTATGAATTTCAGCAATCTTATTATAATATAAAGAAAGTTTATCTTCTTCATCATCTGATAAATATGTATCAAGTATATATGCAAGTTTAGACATTTCATATTGATAAGGAGTACCTATAGTTTGCATTAATCTTAGACCATTAACTATTCTAGTACAATCTAAATAATGTAATTGATTTTCTATAGCTTTATCAATACCATATTCAGCAACAGAATTACTACAAATTCTTTTTATACTATCATCAAGAGGAATAATATATCTTTTAGAAATAGGAAAATCTCTCATGTCATCTAGTTTTAAATATTAAAACTCTATCAGGTTTACCTAATACCCCATAAGTATAACGACAAACTTCTGCTATATTACTACATTCACAACTTCTATATCTTTTAATAGGACTTCTACAAGTATGAGTTTTTAAATCATAATCTATAGGAATATGTACTACTTTATTAAAATGTATAAGTTCTTGTAACTGATAATAATCATCAGAGTTTATATTAAAATCTATATGACCATAACAAATAACATTACCTCTACCATTAGGAATATTAAAAGTTTTGTCATTTCTAGTTATTTTTATAGCTTCTCCTTTATCTAATTTAATTTCCTCTTTTTCTGTTATATATGTCATTACAACATCTATACCATCACGTTCAGTACGGCAAATTAAAGTCTGATAACCTTTCATAATAGGCATCGGAATTGTATAGATTTTCTTTTCTGTATCGTAGTTCGACATAACTAAGAGTTTCTTTAATAAATTTATCTATTTCATCTTTAGTATATTTATCATGCAAATCTGCAAAATCTTTACATTCATAATCACTAAGACCAAATTCACCACGAGTAATAAACAAATAAGGAATATTATATGTTTCTAGAAGATATTCAGCTCCTTCTCGACCAGTTCTGTCAAAATCTAGAAAACTAAGTATCATTCCATTATTAGATAATTTCTTTTTTATCCATTCATATTCATTAGCTTTAAGTCTATAATTCTCACTAGGAAGATTAATCACTCCTATTTTTAGAAGTTTTCCAGCCCCCCCGTAAAGAGGTTTGTTTGTTAAATGACTTCCTAAACTAAGTCTATCTTTACTACTTTTAGTAATTATAATATAATCATAATCATCTAATTCAAGATTAGGTAGACCTTCAAGAACATTACAATTAGTAATAAACTTTAAATCAATATGTCTATTCCTAAGAGGAAAATATAGTTTAATCAAATAAATACCTTGTTTATTTTGTCCAAGCATATAACCATAACAAGGGTCTTTACTAACATATCTATATTTAGGTTCAGGATTAGAACTTCTATTGATATAATATTGGTCAACAGGAATTACAAAATGAGTATTAAGATAACCAAGATTTACATTCCATTTGTCCCATATTCTTTTATCTTCTTTATTCCATGAACGTGGAACGATTTCAATAATAGCTTTACGGTCTTTACTTTTAAATAAAGCATTTTTTATATCATCATCTGTAGAATAATCATGTTCACGATTATCTATAACATCTGCAAATGTTCTATAAATATGTTTTAATATAAAATAAAAATCTTGTTTGTTATCAGTACTAATAGGTCTTTCATAAGCAATACTAAGAACATAAGCTACAACTCCATATACATCTTCAAAGAAACCAAAACCTCCAAAATCTCTGACTTTAAGTCTACCTTTTCTATTATAAGTAATACCCATGCTACCATCAGTATCATCATCTCTAAATACAGATTTTATAAGATTATTATGCTCAATACAATTTTGAACAGTTTCTATGGGAATATTTAGATATTTACTTACAATATCTTCTTGACTTATACGAGATTCAATAAATGCTTTAGTTAAATGAGCAGTATTTATATTTCGTTTCATATTATACTTAAAAAGAAAAGGGATAACATGAGTTGCACTCACATTACCCCTAACAATAAAATCATAGAACCTATTAGCAGAATTATTCTAAAGATAATTTATCTTTAGAAAGGTAAATCGTCTGCTGCTCCAGCAAATGCGGCATTATCAGCAGCATTTGGAATAGGAGAAGCACCAGGAATAGCAATTCCTGCTCCCATACCAGGCATCTGAGGAACACCTACAGAAGGAGTCTTATTTACTTGCTTTGGAGTAATAGATTCTTTAGCTGCATCTATACGAAGAATTGCTGGAGGATTAGTACCTCTAACAATTTCAATAGCACCACTACCAACAAAACCTGTGAAACTCAATTCTCCACCTTTATCTACATTAACCCAATCTCCTTTACGATTACGAACCGCGCGAAGAAGTTTAATCCAAACAGGAATAAAGTTACCATTTGGGTCTTTATATGTAGGTTTAGCAGTCTCTCCATCAGCAAGATTAAAGTTACCATTAAGCATTGCTGCAATATTGTCAAATACATGACGATAACCATCAACAACTTCTTGAGGGTCAATAGCTACATATTGAACTTGACCATTCTCATCTTCTGCAAAATCTTCAAATGGAAGAGTCAAAGCATCTTCTTCTTCAGCAGTCATCTCTCGACCTTTAAAATAGAATATGTCAAGAATATGCTTACCCCAATTAAGAACATTATCTACTTGCCAAGCATCCTTTCCATCAGGAATAGTATCTACATTACTTTCAATAGGGAAAAGTGTCTTAGTAACATAACGTCTTTCATTAACATTAGAATGATTACTAGCAAAAGTAAATACAAGACGAGGAACTCTAAGACCTGTAAAAGCTTTAGCATCAGCATTTACACTCCATTCTACAGAAACAGAATCAAGATGTCCAATAAACAAAGCATTACCAGCAGCATCTTTCTCATGAAATTTAAGACGATTAACTGCATGACGACTGTTGTTAATACCTCTACGATTTACTTTCTTTGCAGCACCATTTGCAACTGCTGCTGCATTTTCTTTTTCATTTGTCATAACTTAATTAAGTTTTTATTGTTTAAAAATTGAGTTTAAAAAAGGGAACTGAAACTAATCAGTTCCCTTATAAATAATTACTTGTTAATAATTACTCAGCAGGCTGAGCATCAGTATCGTCTTTCTTACCGATACGAGAAGGCTTCTCATCTACATAGTCACCAACAGAATAAAGAACTACGTCAACATCTTCAAAACCATTACTCATCTTAACAGATACTGGGTTCTTAACATCTACATCAAATACGCGCTTAACAGCAGTTTTATCATCAAGGTCAGACTTCAACTGCTCCCAAGTAGAAGTATCAGAGAAAGTAAGCTTCAAACCTACACCAGGAGTATTACCATTAGAAGCAACCTTAGCACCAACAAAAGCCTGTGTCTCAGGAGCTGCAATATCATCAATAGTAAGATGAGACTTGATTTCTTCATCAGAAGCATCAGCAGAAAGCTCAAACTTCTCAATAAGAACGTCACGATTCTCAGCTACAATAGCATCAGCCTGACTAGCAAGAAGCTCTTCCTTCTCCTCATTTGTCATACGAACAGTAGTCATAACTGGAGCACCAGTCTTAGTCTTCTTAGCATAAGCCTTACCGATAAACCAACGAGTAATAGCATTAAGCAAAGTCTGAGCATCAACTTCATTATCAAGGTCAAGGTTATTCTCCTCAGCAATCTTAACAACCTCCTCATCACGAGTAGCAATAGCATTCTCAGCCCAAGCGAGGTTATTTACAAACATAATATTGTCACCTGTAGACAATACAAGAGCCTTAGATACAGCAGGAGTAATAGCAAAACCACCCTTTGTAGAAAGAGCAATAAGCTGTGGAGCAACATTAGCAACTACCTTAGCACCGCTATTAACAACACTCAAAGAACCCAAACCAAATGATACATTACCTAATTTCATAATTGTTTAATTTTTAAAAAGTTAATAATATTATTAATTGCAACTTCAATATGAAGTTTATTTTAATCTTGAGTAGAAGAACTAATTTCTTCAACATTTACAAAGTCATCGGTATCAAGATTAGTATTACCAATAACTTCCATAATTTCATCATCAGTCATGACACCCATAAGATAATCACTTGCTATATCTCTAGCACCATAAGCAAAAGCCCTATGTGATATTAGAATACGAGGATATTTCTTATAAGTATCTTTTTCAAATAGTCCAGCATTAGCAGCTTCGCTATAAGAAAAATGACTTTTTGCGTGCATCTCTACAACTTTACCATTTATAGTCTTAAATCTAGTAAATTCATATTCAGTAACAAAATCTATAGGTTGAGCTGGAATCCTAATAATAGGAAATTTACCTTCATTGGCAACCTTAATAGCTTGTATTTTATTTATACATTTAACACATTGAGCATTAATCTCAAATTCGTTATATTTGTTACCTTTTAAATCTGCATAATATCTAAGAGGATAAACACCTACAACATCATCGTTAGTTTTTTCTTCTGCTTCTTTAGCATTTCTACACTTAACAATATATTGTGGAAGTTGTGTTTCTAGATAAACCGTATTACCGTCAGTATATTGATACTGAGGTACATAATCTTTAGTACAATTCCAGACTATACCTGCCCTCAGTAATAGCGCTTTAACTATATGAACGTCGACACCGGTCTTACCATTAATAACATGGATATGTTCTATACAAGTACTAAAAGGCAAATTTAGGTCTTTAGCTCTCAACATAATGGCTAAACCATCTTGAACACTTTTAAGACCACTTTTTTCACTTGTAAGAATCTTCTTTAGAAAATACTCTGCTTGAGCAATATCTTTTTCATCAAGAAGATTAATATTAGCAAGAGCAGTGTCTAGTTCTTCACGTTTAACAACCATTGTACGATTGTCATTCTTACTTTCTTTATTCATTACTTTCAAAGAGCATTAATAAGTTTATTTCTTATTTCTGTTGCAAATATAATAACTTTATTTTAATCTACAATACAATAATCAGAATTATTATCAATTTTAACATCTATATCTTTTTTATTAACAATAACATGATTAGATGATAGTTGTTTATCATTGATTGCTTTTTCTTCTAATGTATTTTCGCAATAAAGACTATATAATATAATAGGTATATTAAACTTGCATTTACTTAATCTATATATGTAGGATTTTATATCATCGCATAGACTTGACGTAATTATTACAACATCTATATCTATATTAAGTTCCTTATCAGGACTATTTGTTGTTGATACGACGTTTATCTTACCAAGATTAAATAATTGTTGGATAAGTTTCTTTTGGTTCGTTACACCCATTATTTTTTGCTTACCTTTCTTAGCTCCAGTTTTATAATAAATAGGATTACCATCCTTATCTATAGCTGGAATTGATTCTAATTTGTCATGAAAACTTTTACATACTTCTTTATTATATTTAATATTTATATTATTAGTTAATTCATCTGCAAAATCTGCAAACTTATTTATTATAAGAATCTTTTTATCTTTATAACTATCAATAATATCTATAATAGCATTAATCTTATTTGAATAATTAGCAAGAAGTCTAGCTCTTTTTCTAATCATTTCATAAGTAGAATTAGCTCTTTCTTTTATTGCTATAGGATTATAAAGCTTATCTATTTGTTGATTATATTCTGTACTCATATCTAGATATTCATTCCAACCATTATCTCTAGCAAGTTTATCACAATATGTCATACTAGAAGCATTATTTGTGTTATTACCAGACATAGCAATTTTTATATTATCTAGACCTCCAAATATATTAAGCGACATTCTAATATTGTCATTATAGTATTGAAGAAGTTTAGCATCATTAGTATCATCTTTAATAGTGATAGGAATACGATACTCTTCTACGGGGGGGTTAGTACGAATATTATCGACATCATTTTGCTTAAACTCTTTAACAATAGGACAACAAGAATAAAAACTATCTTTAGTTCTACCATCAAGAGGTTTAGTAATAATTACTAATTTATATGTGCTTTTATCTAATATTCCTAAATGAATAAAAGTAAAACTAATAGGATTGTAAATAATAGTAAGAGTAGGTTTATACAGATTAATATTATCAGCAACCCAACTATCAGTTAATACATGAATTTGTCCTTTATTAATCAAACTTAGAAAAATACTATCATAATTATTCTTCTGATTAGTAAGATATTCTTTAATATAATCTTTATCTTCAAAGTCTCTAACTAGAATAAGTACATTACATGTAGGACTTCTATTAAATAGTCTAGGAAGAAGAAGATAAATAGGTCTAACACTATCTAAAGGGTGAGGTATTAGAAAACTTCCATTACCTTTACAAGTATTCCATCTTTCGATAGCATCATTAAACATTTCTTCTTGTGTCATTTTTACATTTCTTCATTATCAAATAAATTATTATATAAACCAAAGTTCTTCTTTAAAAGAGCTTTTCCACTAAGAGTTTTATTATCCTTATTGCTTTTTTGATTAGGACTAATACCAAGCTTAATAGGATTTATAATCTTATAAGCTTCTTCATAATAATATTTATAATCTATATTACGAAGCGCAATATCTTTATCATCAAGTTTATTAAGAATAATTACAGGTTTTCCACTAGCTAGAACACTACGTTTTTTATCATGAACATTCTCTTTCATTATAACAACTCCTTTAGTAGAAACATAAAAACGAACATGACGTTGACTATGAACATCAACTACTTTTCCATGTTCTACTTTTTGATAAACAACTTCAAATTGTTTACCTACATTTTGAGTTTTACAAAAATCAAGAATATCCTTATGATTACGAAGTGTCTCCATAACTGGAGTACCATTAAGAAAATAGTCACAAGCAGCTTTAGCAACAACAGGCATATCATAACCTTTCTTTAAATCTTTAAGATATTGCTTAGGGTCTAAAGCTCCTTTATATTCTAACTTTCCATCTTCTTGTCTATCTACATAATTATTTATATCTCTAGTTACAAATAAATCATAATACTCTGAATCTATAGTAAGCTTATTAGTTTCACACCAATTTCTTTCAATAGTATTACAAAGTTCTATCTTATCTCTAGGACATTTAACAATTATACCATCAGTATTAGCAGATACACAATGAATACCGTTTAATTCTAGTTCTTCAACTAACATTAAAGCCATAAGTTGACCATTAATTGTAACTTGCATTTGAGCTAGTCGGTCATATAAATAATATGTGTCACTACCTAGCTTTCCATAAATTGCATTGATAACAATCTTCAAAGCTTCAGCTGCTAGTTTATTATGAACACCAGGAACTATACGAGTTATTTCATCATCTGTATGTTTACATTTAATACGAGTATCACGCCAATTTCTAAGCAACTTTATAAATATCTTTTGATTAAGATGCTTTGGAGCTATATTATAAGCAATCATTGTAGATGGATAAAAACTTCCCACATCCCGATGAGTATAAACATACTTATCAGTACTTTTTAAAACCGCAGGTTTATCTTTACTATGAAGACCCCCAGTAGCAAGAGTATAAGTAGTTCCATAAAACTCAAACTCTTTACAAAAAGCGTCTTTATTAGTATGATAAATTACAATTTTCTTCATATCTTCAAGTATATTTTGAAGTTGAGTTGTTTTAAAACATATATGAGGAAAGATTATACGTTTAAATGCAAGAGCAGTTCTTTCAGTACGAAGATTTTTAAATGCACTTTCGTGTAAACCAGTTTCTTTAGCATAAAACTTAGTAATAAGTTTATCAGCTATATTACTTCTAGCACTACAAAGAAAGTTTATATTATAAGCTGCACCTAAAGAATATCTAAGTTTAATTTCATCAGGCTTTTGTCTAGCAATTTCACAAACAAGATATACATCATTCTTATTATAATGAAGCATAGGTTTAACATATTTAGGAAGAATATATCTATCAAAATCATTAGTAATCAAATAATTAAGTTGTTCATTACTCATGCCTTCATATTCCATTTCTTTCCTATATATATCTCCTTCTTCATCATCTATAGGAGGTAATGTAAAATCTAGAAGATTATGCCATTTAAGATTAATACTAACTTGTTTAAGAGATTTACCAAACTTTTTTCTTTCACCAGTACTTTTATCAATATTAACACCAGCAGAATTAAGAGCATAAATTTTAAACAAATCAACAGTTGCCCAAGGAAGTCTATATTTACGAATCAAATCAAGTTCTCTATCTTTCCATAAAGCATCTTTATCGTCTTGAAGACTAAGAAGTTTATCATTAATTTCTTTAAGTTTATGACAAAGTTGTTTAGTAGTATCAAAACGATTAAAATACATCATGAAAGCTTTAAACATCATATCATCATAACCTTGATTATTATATCCAAATACATCATATCTAACAGGATTTCCATCTTCATCAAAATAAGCTTCCATACTATTAATATAAGAAACAAGTTTTAGAAGTTGAGAATCATCAGTATCACTAATATAAAATATTTTAGATTTAACAGATTCAAGTCTAGACTCTATTTCAGCAACACTTAAACATTCAGTAAGTGCCATACCTTCACAATCTTTGAATACTCTAAGATAATCTTGAACATCAACAAAAGTTGCACTAAAAAGATTTTTAAAACATTCAATATCAACAGATAACGATTTAATCATATAGCTTTAGAATAAACTTTATAATAATGTTTATTATCTTTAGATTTAAAACTACGATTTGTATCAATATAATAATATATTTTACCAATACTAATATTATATTTAACACAATAAGTTAAAGGAATCTTTTTTACAAAACATAGTTTATTATTTGTAATTTCATATAAATAAATATATCTTCGATTTCTTTCTCCAACTTTTTTAGCTCTAGAGCCATAAATATTATTATATGATACACTACACCATTCTAAATTTTCAACAACATTATTAGCTTTATTTTCATCTTTATGATTAACACAAGGATAATTATTAGGATTTGGAATAAAAGTTTCAGCAACAAGTCTATGAACATAAAGTAATTTATGATTATTATTATCATCTATAAGTTCTACTTGTTTATAACCATGAGAAAATTTAGTTTTCATAATAAATTCCTTATTTGCAAATCTATCATAAGAACTTTTTCTTTTATGAACTATAGATTTAATATTACCTTCATTACTAACTTTGTAATTAGAATAACCTGAAATAGTCTTCCAAATTTCATTATCTAATTTTATTTTAACTATCATATAATATTAATTTCATATCCATTATAATTATTATCTTTACTAGCACTATACCATTTAGTTAGATGATTACAAAATTCTTTATATTTATCATCATCTATGTATTTAATAAAAGGAGAATAACTAACACAATATCCTCTAATATTACCATTATCTTTAGTAATATATAGTTTATCAGTTTTATTACTTATATCTGTTATAGATAAAAATAGTTTAGCTGCATCACCAAGTAATAATATTTTTACAGCATGAGTATTAACAATATCTCTAATTGTATGTATAATACATCTACTAATAATATTACTATTTAGAGGACATTTATCAGTCAATTTACATCTAATAAGTGGAATTATAAAATAATCATTTAGCCCCCCCGTAGAAGAACTTAATGCTTCATTTATTATTTCCACATATTTACTAAATGTCATTCCTTTATTCTTATAAGCATCATAATCAACATTAGGTACAACTATTATTTTACCATAAAGAGGATTACCAACGCCTTTAAGACAATGACATTTATCATTAAATAGTCTTAGAGGACAATCTTTACATACATTATAAGTCATAAAGACTTAAAAATTTATATGAACTAAATATACTACAAGGATATTTAGCAGTTTTCATAAGACTAGGAAAATTACAACCGTTTTTAATACGATTACGAGCTTTAATTTTATAACCTCTTTTCATATTTACATTCATTTATAATTTTATAATTATCTTCAAGTTTAAAATCATTATAGTAACTAATAGTACATAAAGTTAATTCTCTAACACCAAAATTACCATCAAGTTTTCTTTTATTAGCTATAATATAAGCTGTACCATCAGGATTAGCTTTAAATTTAATAACTTTATAAAAACTTATTCTAGTTTGACTACCATATATTTGACTATTTGTTGTAATAGACTGTTGTATAATAGTTCCTATTTTAATAGGAATAGACTTTACAAGTTCTTCACAAAACTTATCATCTTGAGCTTGAAGTTTATCATAAAAATCTTTCGTAAGTTTATTTCTATCTTCAATATATTTTCTAATAGTTTCTTTATCCATAGTGTTATTTAATATTTTAATTTTGTTTATACAGAGAGTTATAATGCTTATATAATAAATTCAACATACAAAACGCAAATTGGCAAATAAGCAAATTACCAATCAATATACGTCAAACTCCATACCTAATAAATAATTTATTCTTACATCTACTACAAGCAACATAAAGTCGTTTATTAGTTTCTACAGCATTAGTATAAGCATCGCCATGTCTATCATATACAATATCATTAACATCAACCATTACTGTATCATAAGTAGAACCTTGACTTTTATGAGCACTAATACTAAAGCCATAATCTAAATCTCTAGTAAATGCAATACTTCCGTCTTTATTTCCAATATTAATTAGAAGAAGACAACCATTTTTAAATTTATAATATTCTTTCCATTTAGAAGCTCTAGTATTAGAACTAGCACTTTTAGCACTATTAATTAAATTGTTACTAATTTTGCAATAATATTGTAAACTAAAATTATCAGTATGGTCAAGAATAAATAATGGACTAGTAATATGTCCACCATGTATAGCTTGAAATTTAACCATAAATCCTTTTATTTTATAAACAGGATGTACATAATTCACAACATCATAAACAATATAATCTTCACTATTTCTAATAATAGCATCATTAAAATCATCTACTAATGTAACATAAGAAGTAAACAAATCATTCTTAGTTATAGGAGATTTATCTGCATCTTTAATAATGCTATTTCTTACAAACTTATTCCAATTACCAACAGCTCTATTAGTATAAGCTACTATTCTAACAAAGTCTGTATTAGTAGTTATTTGTTCATCATTAAATTGTTTATCTACTTCTTCTTCAAAATCTTTACAACCTAAAACTTTATATCCTTTAGTATAATTACTATCAAAAGCTTCTCTATGATTAGTAATATAATTAAGAAAATTATAAGTTTTATGTTCTATATCATCTCGAAGCATACTAAGAAGAGGACGAATAGGATTATCCTCATCTTGACGAACAATTTGATTAAGTCTATAAGACTTGACTCCACTAAAAGCTTCAGAACGAAATTCGTTTATAGGGCTAAGTTGTTTATCATCTCCACAATAAATTACTTTACAATGATTTTCTTTTAGTATTCTTTCTATAAATCGAAGAAGACCTTTATTTATCATAGAAGCTTCATCTATTATATAAAGATTATAATCTTCAACTTTAACATTACCTTTAGGGTCAAATGGAGGATTATTAATATCAAACTTTTCTATATCAAAATTAAGTCTAAGACCGAAATCTGATTGAACAGTATTAACATTATTAGTAACTCCAATTAGATTTTCACGAAGAACTCTACAAGCTTTATGACTTGGAGCAGATAAACCAATAGTCGAATAAGCATACTTGCAATTCTTAATTATAGCTTTAAGAATATAAGTTTTACCAGTACCAGCAGGACCAATTAAAGCTCTTTTAAAATCATTTTCGTTATAATCTGCATTTATAAATTCTATAAGTCCTACATAAGCTTTCTTTTGGTCATCAGTTAAATTACCAATATTAGCTGGATTTTTACCATTAGCAAGACTTAAAGTTGTATCTATATTCATTTCTTTCCATCTTTATTAGATTTAAACCATTCAAATTCATCATCATCTAGAAGTCCTTTATATCTATAATCATATCCATTTATAGTAACAAGATTTCTAAATTTAAATTGAAGAACATTATTGATTTTGACAATCCAACCTCTAACTATCCAATTAGGAGCAAAAGGAACATATTTATCAGGATTATAATTACCAAATACTATTTGACTTTCAGTTCTAACAAGACTTAAATATCCATATTTAGTTTTATCTTTAGTAAATATAGTTCTAAATTGTTTAATATCATAAGATTCTTCAGTAAAAGGTATATTAAGAGATTTAGCAATATCAGTGATTTCAATTATATCTGTATTTCCAAACAAACGTTCATTAAAATCATAATATTGAACAAAACAATAATATTTTCCATCTATAAGAACAACTTTACCATTAACTAACTTAGTAAGTTTCTTAGGAGGAATTTCTTTAGGCTCAACTCTTTTAGTAGGTTTAACTACTTTAAGTTTAAGTTTTACATTACTAAGATTTACTCTCATTTCTTCTTATTAGTTAGTTTATGTTCTTTACGAATCTTTTTAGCTTCTCTTGCAGAAGTTTTAGATTCATCAAACTTTAAATTAGAAGCTTTAACCCCATGTTCATAAGTAGCAACATAACCACAATAATTTACAAGAAAATCAATCTTACCCCAAGTATGAATACCTACAGCAGATTTATCACCAATAATAATGTGATTACCATTAATACGAGCAATACGTGAAACACTCATCAAATCCTTTCTTTCGTCATGCTTTTTAGCCATTTTACAAAAAGTTTAATTAATTAATATATCAGTTACATCATCAATAAGATGATTATTAGTAGTTCGAGTTGGTTTCGCACCATAAATACTAACATAAGTTATATTTACTCGAACTTAAATTATAAGACATTCTAGACCTCCCGTAGGAAATATTCTATATCTTTATTCTCTTTCTCTATTTTCTTACAAGCATTAAGAATAACATCAATACCTTTATGTCTAACTTTAATTATATCTTTAATTACAGTAGTCATATCATGTTGACTTAATCTCATAAGATGATAAATTGTTTTAAAACCTTTACGAGTATTAAGAGGAAAGTTATAAGGAATAATATAGCCTCTACGATGTGGAGGATATTTATAATTAGCTTTAGAAATATAATTTCCACAACTTATAACTACTCCTCCAAACTCAGGTTTAGCACAATGTTTTAAATCATAACAATATGCACAAGTATTACATAACATAATATTTATTATTTATCATTTACTACATCTATTCTATGAATACGTATGTCTTTATTTAATGTAATCTTAAATAAACTATTACCTATTACAGATTTAATAATAGTTTCTACAGTTTTATCATCATAAAAACTTTTATTATCATAAGTAATAGTTACCTTAACATTTATTTCTTTCATAATCTACCCTTTCTTTTTCTAAGTTCTCTGCGTCTAGCTTCTCTACGATTAGCTTTTCCATCAGGATAATTATTATTTATAATAGTAACATCAAAATTATGATAATTTTCAAATTCATATTCTTTGTCATTCATAATTATTCACTTACATCTTTAGTTGTACCTAATAAACTTTCATTACCTTTATAAGGAACACAATATTTCCAAGCCATACTTGTAGTTACATATCTTTTATATTCATTTATATAACTAAAAAAAGCTGCTCTCCAAGCTTCATTACGATTATCTCTTACAAGCACTTTTTCAAAAGGCTTGAATTGATATTCAGTTTTAATATCTTCAATAACTTTCTTTTCAGCATTCCAATGTTTACCTACAGCAGCTAAAGCTTTGAAAAGTCTTTGCTTTTCTTCTTCTGTAGCAAGACGAATATCAGGCTCTCTTGTTGATGTATTAATTTCATCAAAATAAACTTTATTATTATTTACATTGTAAAAAATATAAGATTTTGCATAAGGCTCACTTGTATATAAATTTCCTTTTAATATAAAAATACATTTAGAATAACACAGAGAAGGAACAGCATCTGTTACCACAATATCTCCATCTTTAAACTCTAATTGAGTTTTATCAACTTCTAAAGTTTTAAGATTAAGTTTACCATCCAATCTTTCTTCAATAGCATTAATATAAACTTTAGCAGCATCTTTATCTTCAAGAGAATATGTTTTGGTAGTACCCACAAGCATTCTATAATAAAGAGCCTTATTTTCATTCTCATTATTTAGATAATGTTTACCATAATCAGTATTATCATCTTTATAAATATCTTCAAGAGTAATATTATCTTTCTTAAATTTAATAATACCTTTAGATAAATCGCTACATGCTGCATCTATAGAATATCCATTAGGACATTCAATATGTAAATTATTTAAAGAATTATTTGTATTAAAAGTTGGATTTACAATACTAATATTATCAGAATCTTTATTTATAGTTGTATCATCATTTATTTGAACAAAATATACGCTAGTATGGTCTGTTCTATTACTAAAATCACAATTACCTTTAATATCTTTAAGAGTATCACAATTAATTCCCTTAAAAGCACATCTACCACATATCCAACAATAATCGTCATCTTTACAAACTTTATATTTATTACAATTATAAGTAAATATAGTACCTATAGGTAAAGTTTTATATTTATCTAGTATAATATTATTTATTTTATTTAATATTTTAATTTTGAATATAAAGCTCTCAAATTATATCAAT
>ERZ1035006.1124-NODE-1124-length-18769-cov-3.946671_pt1 | contig 18769 bp, 9 predicted proteins | sample MGYA00520694_ERZ1035006 | MGnify/ENA primary metagenome ERZ1035006 (study PRJEB33766, sample SAMN09781746) | gut metagenome | biome: gut microbiome | host: Homo sapiens | place: Madagascar | study: EMG produced TPA metagenomics assembly of the PRJNA485056 data... | reverse complement strand
ATATCTTTATTTAATATATAATCTCCATAAGGCTTATTGCGGACACCGACGATCTGGAAAGCGGAACTGATACCGTAGACTGGTTCTCCGGAGTCACGGACTGTGAAGTATACCTTTCCAACTTCTACAGAGCTCTGGGCGCCCACCTGTGCATAGAGGATCACTTTGTAGCTGTAACCCTTCTTCACCGGTACTGCCGCGCAGCGGTTCACTTCCTGTGCTTTCTGGCCATCTGCCGTCTGGATGCGCGGGATCGTGGTCTCTGCTTCCTTCGTTCCCTGTGCTTTCATCAGCTCTTCATCACTGACTTCTTCACCGTTATATTTTACTTCGTGTACTTCCAGCCAGTACTTTCCATCCTGGGAAGCTCCGTTGGTGAAATAATTATTTACACCGTCCTTTAACTGTACACGCAGGTTCGCATACATCTGATCCGGACTCTTCGTGGTATCTCCGCCGGTACTTAGCTGATTCTCATATGCTGTCTTCAGATTGCCGCACTTCAGGAAGATGATAGGATATGCACCGCCCGTATTATAGTAAGATCCATTCAACAGACTCTGGTCATGCTGGCTTGATTTGCTCCAGTTATAGTTTCCAAACCGGATATACTTCACTCCCTCCGGGATCACCAGATAGCCATAGGATACCCAGTTCTGGCTACTGGCACCTACAAACTTGTCATTCTCATCATAGTAGCCGATCATCTGACCCTGGTTGCTGAGATAACAGAGGTCTCCTGCGTTGACTTCGATCCGGGAGGTCACCTCATAGAGCCGGTCACTTGCCTGATTGTAAGCACCATTTCCATTCAGCGCTTTTCCACGTTCTACCTTAAGCTGGGAAGAGTCTCCAATACCCACAGATTCGGCCTTGATTCCAGTACGCCATGTATTGTACTGCTCGGCCCACTTCTTATCCTTCAGGATATAGAGTTTGCACTTAGCTTCCCGGTCATTATCAGATCTATACTGTACCAGCATGGAGCCGGCATTGGTCGGTGCCACGATCATATCTCCGTAACGGATTCTGCGGACACTCGATGTTGAACCATCTTCCGATGTATTTAAGATAATCTTATCATTCTTATCCAGGAAGATCAGATCACGGTCGTAGGTGCCTTGGGAACTGTTGGATGTGATCCATACGATCTGTCCACCCTCTACCGCAATAGCATTCTCATAGTAACCGCTGACTGATATAGTCTGTCCACCGGGCGTCTGGTAGCTCTTGCTGCCGTTCATGCGAGAACCAAGACTGCTCCAGAGATTCTTATCTGCATGCATCATGGTTCCCAGAATATCCGTATATGACGCAGAACTCTCTGACTGTCTGGTCAGATAGCTGTCATCCAGCCGTCCGAAGAATGCCACGTTGGAGTTGGTGCCTGAGAAGCAGACTCTTGCATAGGCAATGTCTCCTACCTCCCAGTCGCCGTTGCTGGTTCCATCCAGTCTTACATCCGGCAGCGTGACGATGCTGTAGCGGTTCACCCCTGCTGCTGTATTTACGGAAGCCGCGTACTTGATATATCCCAGATACTTCTGATCCTTATCATAGTAGAATACACGCATATCCCAGATCTCTCTTGCCAGAAATACATCCTGATAAGTCAGGTCAATGGGGTTGCCAGCCGCATCATATTTTCGCAGATCCATAAGTGGTGTGGTCCGCCAGCTTTTGTCTCTTGTGATGCCACCGGTGGCACCATCCAGATATCCAACTTCCCAGCCGCTTCCTTCTGTCTCTGCGGTGGTAAAATCAATGAGCTGATTGGCCATAGTATCCGGATCATCATTCAGGACTTCTTCCAGCGTCAGGTCTGTGGTCACAGAGGTACCTACCACATCCTGCCATACACCATTTTCCTGCCAGAAGGTAGATTCCTCCTGAACTCCGATCAGCTGATTATATTTTCTGTCGCTTCCGTCCGGTGTTACATCATAGACTTCTGCAGTCACTTTGATCCGATATGTCTGTCCATTGTTCAATCCACTGAATACCAGATCCCCCTGCAGCTTCTTCGCCTCTTCCTCGGAATGGGCAACCGGCAGTCCTGTTCTTCGTGCCACCAGCGTCTCCGATGCCTCTACTGTCGCTGCATCCTTGTTATACTGATAGATGCTGACGGTCACATGCGGATCTTCTCCATCCTTCTTCGGCAGGATCGCCTTGTCCGTATCCAGCACATAGAAGTCGAACAGACGAAGCTCGGAAGAAGATGAGAACAACTCCATATTGACATAGGGCTCACCCTTCAAGGTCTTCAGAGGCAGTGTTGCATCTGTGTTCGTCACCAGTGTGATCCGCGGTGCTCCCACTGTTCCATTCTTGATATTGCCGTCATCATCGATCTCGGCATCCATATTTCCGGACTGATATGCATAAGCTTTGGCATCCGCCTGGTAGATCTGATTACTCTTCAGTGATCCAACCCGGAAGCTCAGCGGAGTCCTGCCTGCACTAAGTGCATAAAGAATCACATTGGAGAAGGATCGCTCAGACTCTGCCTGCCCCTGTACCTTTGTAATGGCATCGCTCAGACCATCTACTGGCATGCCAATGGAGTAATCCTTGTTGATCTCTGCCCCAAAATCCAGCATGACAGAGACTGCGCTGGTCACTACCACGCTGTTCTCCGATGCCTTGTCGTCGTTGATGATGCCCGGATAAGATGTCATCTTTGCCAGTGCTGCGATATAAGCACTGTACGCATCATCACCGGAAGTCACTGCAGACTCCTTTGGCGGATCATCATCCACATAGATAGTACGGATCACGGTCTTTGCATTCGGATCCCAGGACATGTGTCCTGTTACCGTATGAATCGTCCTGGAGGAGTCATTTCTCAGTCTGTAACTGTAGCTGTAGTTGAAGCTCCACTCATTTGCCTTAACATTACTCTTCTCCGGAACGGTCAGCAGAACGCCCTGCTCCTCCTTCACTTCCTCATAGTTCTTGGATACCCGCAGCTTCAGCGGCACATCCGAAGCAGACTCCGTGTTCTTCAGCTCATAATCATAGCGATAGATCATAGGCAGCAGGCTGTCTGAGATCCTGGAGGATGCATAATTGTAGATTACCTGATCTGCATACATATCCCCTGCTGCGCGGTCGAAGGACACATTACCCAGTGTATTCAAAGATGTGGTCTTGCAGTTGGAACGGGTGGCCAGTGCAGTCGTATAGACCCCTGTATGCTTTCCTGTTGTCTCATCCACATCACCATAACGGTCTCCAATGTCATAGCTGATGTTCAGCGTGATCGTATAGGTAGAATTTGCAAAGGATGGCACTTTGAATTTGGACCATTCTGCCTTTTCGGTACCTTTATAAGGAGCATTGTTACTTCCTGTCAGACCTTCGTACAGAGAAAGTCCATCTGCGGGCTTGTCCATCAGCATATAACGGGCATCCTTTGTCAGTTGTCCTCCATTGATCAGATGACCGCTGATATTTCCATCTGCCTCTTTCTTATGTCCGATATAACGGCCATAGCTGTCCTGTACTGCAATGTAGAGGTCGCGGACTGTACATTGGTTCGGATTGGTCAATGCCACACTGATGGTCTGGGTGTTGTAGGACGCACCTCCCATGGTCAGCTTTCCGGTCGGATGCTGCTTACAGGTGTATGCCTTACGGTCACTTTCCGTGCCGGTCCGCAGATCACCTTTGTCATCATAACGGCTTGTGTTATTCTCACCGTTCTCATATTTCACCTTCAGACTCTTATCATAACGGTCTTTGAGTTCAAATTCATAATAATAGTTCTTATCCGGATCCAGTGGCGCAGTCACTTTATCGGACATCCAGTTGAGTCCTTCCTGTGTGGAGCCAGTGCTGCCACCCGTGCTTCCGGTCTCCCCGGAGCCAGTATTCTCGGAACCGGTCTCCTCAGAGCCAGTTTCTCCAGAGCCAGTTTCTCCAGAGCCGGTTTCTCCAGATTCTGTATCCTCTTTGATCAGCATCTTTTTCTTATCTGAATTACTCAGTACAAAGGTTGCCACCGGTTCCTGGCCTGCTATATCTGCATCATAGATATTGATACGGAAATACCGCACATAGTCCATGGTGGAAGCTGCATTCTCCAGGATGCTGTCCTTCCCCTCACGGATGGTCATATGACGGATCTCGATCTGATCCGGATAGATGCGCTCATATCCGCCGGTCTTCTCAACTGTATCATAGGTATCTGGCTGATAGTCCAGATACAACGTATTGGTACCTTCTTCAATGCTTAAGGTCTTAAATGTAGTACGGTATACCTCCTCAGTCACATACTCTCCCAGGGTATTCCGATACTTCATCTCCAGGATCAGGGTCATCTCCTGCCCGGATTCCAGGTTATTGATGGTATAGCTGCCAGATTCCTTCACAGATTTTCTCTGCTCATTATTCTGGTTATTCCACCTTACACGGCTGGTCACCTTCTTCAGATAACCACCATCATCGGTAATGGTCACATCCAGATCTACGGAATAAGTTCCCGGCTTGACGCTGTTGACCTTTACAGACGGCTTCTGATAGGGCGCATCTGCAGATGCACTGGAACCCGGATGTGCCTGGCTGCTGCTGCTTCCGCTGGTGCTTCCATCCTTTCCATCTTTTCCGCTGTCTTTCCCGCTGGAGGAAGATCCACTGCCGGAATTACTGCCGGATGTGCTTCCAGTCGCTGCGGCGGCTGAAGAACCTCCTGTGGTTCCCTGGCTCTGGTCCTTTTTCTCCTTATTGTCAGAGTTGTCCTTGTCATCACTGTCATTTTCCGGCTTCTGGCTGTCCACCTGCTGAGATGGCACCGTCTGTCCGCCGGTCAGCTGCTCCTGCTGCTCTTCTTCCGGTTCTTCGATCTCTTCCGGAGTCTGTCCGGCCGTATCGGAAGGAGTCTGAACAGTATCTGCACCTGCTCCCTTCAATGCTTCCAGAAATTCTGTATAGGTATAGGTCTGTCCATTGATCTCCACCGTCAGACTGACTGCATCCGTCAGCTCACCGTAGGAAAGGATGCCGCCCTTCTCGTCATAATAGCGGATGCCATTCTCATCAAAGTGAACGATACAGTTCACCGGCAGTGCTTTGGTATAGCCTGCTTTTGAAAATGTCATAGGCAGTGCATTCTCATAGAGACCGTTCTTCAGCTTTACCAGATAGATAGTCTCCACGTCCGCCTGATCCCTGCCTGCGTTAAAGGAGGTACCATCTGCCACAAACATGCCTGCATAGGTGCTTAAGAGGCCAAAATCCTCTGTCACCAGCTGGGACTCATCGTTGGTAAAATACAGACTCTGTCCATTATTGGCATAGATCGGATACTCTGCCTTGTACTCTGTCATATCCTGACCTACATAATATTTCCCGCCACGGGAAAAGATCTCATCGTTTCCCTTAACATTTGTCAGCTCGACCACATCCGCATCACCACTTCCACGGTTCAGCCGGTCATAGACGTCAGAAGAGGTCACGATCACGCCGTCCTCCTCCACATATCCTATATGGATCTGGCGAAATGCAAATGCAAAGATACCCATCACAACCAGCACGACTGCAAATACAGCCAGCAGGATCCTTACATCTGCCAGAGCTCCCAGTGACTTCTTCATCACCGGAAGACCGGCGAAGGAACTGCGGGGCTTTTTCTCCCCTTCTGTCTCTCGCTTTATCTTCATTTTCCTGCCTCCTGTTCTGTCTGGATTGGATCGAAGATACCCGGATCAGAGAATAACAGGTGCTTCGTTCCGTTTGCTTTATAGTAAATGTCGTTGACTACATCGACATTGATTCCATTTTCCATCATGACGCTGGCGCCATCGGCTCCCAGCTCTTCGTACACGGCATCTGATCCGTAATTGTAGATCAGGATGCTCTCTCCCTGGAAGCAGACCACGCTGGACAGAGGAGCGATCTCCTTCGTCTTCCCATTATAGGTCACTGTGGCTTTTTCCAGAAATACATAGGCGTCTTTTCCATCGTTCAGCATACCGCCGCCCAAGTCCGCCTTCACCGTTCCCTCCAGAAGGTATCTTCCGCCTTCTGCAGTCACGGTGGTAAAATACGGAGCCTTGCCCCGTATCTCCCCGTTTCTGTCATAATACAGGAAGTTATCGGATAAGATCAGCTTGTCCTGGCCCTCATAATAGTACGGTGCCCCACTGCTCTCCACGGTCTGGACACCATTGTCCACCATCACCGCATCTTCGGTCTTCTTCATGGTGATGCCGTCCGGATATGCATCCTTATCTGAAAATATGTACTGGTACAGCGGTTCCTTCACGGTGATGCGTTCCGCTCTTCCCAGGAACATGACCACCGCGAAGATCGCCGCCAGCAGCGCCGCCATGATCGTCACCGGCAGCAGCAGGTCCTTTCTATTGATTTGTTTCAGGTCAATCTTCATCTTCCTCATTGATAACTCCCGTATCCTCTGTGATATCTTCTTCCTGGTCCAAGGTGTCCAGGTCCACCACATCCAGATCGATCACGCCGGCCTCCTCTGCAGGGGATGCATGATGACTGATGGTTCTCCTCAGTAAGATGCGCTTAGGCTCCACATTTCTGGATGCCAGGCATTTTACACTGTTAATAAAAAAGTAAATTGAATATAAGATCAAAAATGCACACAGCAGAACGCATACAAATGCGATCCGCCAGTCAAACCGCAGTTCAAAGATGTAGGACTTCAACAGATCCACGATCAGAAATGCCGCATAGAGCATGGCACTTCCCACGAACGAACGGATGCTCTCCACCGGCTGCGCGATTGATACCGCCTGAATGATTCCCAGTATGATCAGGAAGATCAGATGGGACAGCTGTACATTCTGCAGGGTCGCGATCATGGCGATCACGAACATGAACTGAATGTAGTTGGCAGCCAGATATACCATATACCGTCCCGGCATCTGGAAGAACAGGGTGATAACCATGAGACGCCTCTTACTGGTCCACCGGAAGTCTCTCATGAGAACCATGAGGACCATCGTCACCACCAGAAGACTTGCCATGGTCAGGATCATCACTCCTCTGAACTGCAGGATATAATACAAAAACCTACCGTACATAGGAATCCTCCCGAATCATGAGCCGGAATGTATTTTTCTTGTGCAGGTAGAAGCCGCGGATGTTCTCCAGCTTCACCGATTCTGTATCGGAGACGATGGTCACGGTTCCTTCCACCTCTCCGATACTGGGGGTGTAGCCCTCCATGATCAGCAGATTGTAGTATCTGCTCTTGATATGGATCACGCTGACGCCCTCGTATTCCTTCACGCCATTGTCCAGACTGACCACATGGGCTGTGATCCTGCCAGGGCCTGTCTGTCTTGCCTCATTTGCCATGTGACTTACCCGCGTTTCCCTTTCTTCTTGTAGTAAGAGCCGATAAATGAAAATTCAGCCTCATCCACATCGTCATATACGCCGCTTAAGATATCCTCCACATCGATGAGCACGTCCTTGATATCTACATACTCACCGGGGATACCGGTAAAGTTCTCAGCCACATACATGGGCTGTGTGAAATAGTTTCTCAGCTTTCTGGAACGGTTGAAGATCTGATAGTCCGCCTGGGACAGCTCCTCGATACCGAGGACTGCTATGATCTCCTCCAGTTCTTCATATCTGGACAGGTAACGGATGACCTCATTTACCAGATAATAATGCTTCTCACCGATCTTCTCAACATCGATCATACGGCTGGTAGTCTGGAATACGTTGATGGCCGGGTAGATACCCTTCTCGGCAACTTTACGGTCCAGTACGATCTGTCCGTCCAGGTGGCTCTGGATAACCTGTACCGCCTCATCGGTAATATCATCGGCCGGGATGTAGATGGCCTGGAAGGAAGTGATGGATCCGTCCTTGGTGGAGTTGATCCGCTCTTCCACAGCACTGACATCGGTCTCGATGGTTGCCGGATAACCGTTCTCGATCGGCATACGGTTCAGCTCGGAATAGATCTCTGAGGTTGCCTGTACATAACGGTAAATATTATCCACGAACAGAAGCACATCCTGATGCTTCTCATCACGGAGGTACTCAGCCAGGGTAAGACCTGAGAATGCGGCTTTGTTTCTTGCCACGGAGTTCTCACCCATCTGACCGAAGACGATACTCATCTTGTCTAAGAGGTTCGCTTCCTGCATCTCATCGTAGAGCTCCTTACCTTCACGGGAACGCTCTCCGACACCGACGAATACGGAGTTGGAATTGGAGTTGGTATATACGTTACGGATCAGCTCCTTGATCAGTACGGTCTTACCAACACCGGCACCACCGAGAAGTCCCATCTTGTAGCCCTTCTGCATGGGTGCGAAGAAGTCCAGCACCTTGATACCGGTCCAGAGAACCTCTCCGGAGATGTCGATCTCGCTCATGGACAGGTTACGGGAGTAGATGGAACGCCTGGTGCCTTCTCCTTCCGGCTGATTGTCAATGGGCTCTCCGTAGGAGTTAAATACTCTTCCAAGGATATTGTCATTGTATAAAATATCCAGAGACTCTGATTTCTTCACAACAGTCAGGCCTTTTTTCAGTCCGATGACACTGGTCAGCGGAATACAGGAGATCAGGCTTCCATTTACATCGCTTACCTCGAAGAGACGCTCCTGTCCGTCCATCGTTACGCTTAAGATATCTCTGTTCTTTACGGTCTCATTCACTGCCAGTACCGTTACATTCAGATCCGATACTGCAATGATCTTACCGACCACATCTGTATTATTTTTTATCTGCTCCATGCTGCTTTTTACACCCTCCATCAACGTGCTTTCTTCTGATAGTTTTCAATGACCTTCGAGAATTCCTCGGCACGCCGTTCCCGGCGCTCCTCCATCCTCTGCTCTTCTTCCCGTTCCTCGATCTTCTTCAGGGACTCGCTGGTGGTATTCTGCCGGAGAATATTTTCCGACGCATAACCGGAAGTCCTGATGATCTGGATCTGGTAGATCAGATAGGTTGCCAGAAGGTCTGTCAGCAGTGATTCGATGTCTCCGTCGATCATAAAGTCATCTTTATAATCATCGGGATCTGCATCTCTGGCAATCTCGAAGGGGTAGATCTGATGTACATCCCTGCAGCTCTCTGAAGCATTCAGATAGCGGATGAACACCACCTCAATGGATGAATGCTGTCTTCTTAAGATACTGGTCTTCAAGATCTTCTCTACTTCCTGTACCCGGTCTTCCAATTCATCCTGATTGATGCGCAACAGCACATGATCTGTATGTCTGCGAAGCTTCTTGCCGATGAGGATCTTGTCCCCATCCCGGTTCTTGTCGAGCTCTGCGTTGACCAGGGAATTGTAGTTTCCGCAGAATCCGAAGTCACTTCCCAGATAGATGGTCAGCTTCGGCTTGTCCGGATTGGGCTTTAAGATGCTCTTATCCAGGATCAGATTCCGATTGTTCATGATCTGATCCAGCATGGACATGACTTCTTTTTCCATCAGCTGATAGCGTCTTGCTTTTCGCTTGGCTGCATCCACACGGATCAGCGCATGGAAATTCATGACCTTTACTACGTTCTTTACTCCCATGGCTTATTCTCCGTAAATGTTCTCAAACTTCTCGATGATCTCCTCCTGGGACAGGGGGCTGTACTTGTACTGGCTCAGTCCTTTCAGAAGCTTGCCGCCTCTCTGCAGTCTCTCCTGCAGCTCTTTACCCATCTCGTCCACATTGGCAAGCTCATAGACCTCTCTGGTCTCCAGGTAGCTTAAGAGCTCACGTCTGACTCTGGCACCCAGCTTCTTCATGGGACCGGTCTGTACGGCACCACCCAGACGGGATACGGATAAGCCATAGTTGATAGCCGGCTTCTCACCACGATCAAAGTTCTTCTTGGACAGTACGATCTGTCCGTCTGTGATGGAGATGATATTGGTGGAGATGTAGTCTGTGATATCTCCTCCTCTGGTCTCCACGATGGGCAGGATCGTGATGGAACCGCCGCACTGATGCTGACATCCCTTTTCCAGCATTCTGGAATGGGTGTAGAAAATATCTGGCGGATATGCGTCACGGCCCGGTACTTTTCCGATCAGAAGGCTGATCTCACGGTAGCAGTCTGCGTGTCTGGAAAGGTCATCGATGACTACCAGCACGTCTTTGCCCTGATGCATGTATTTCTCTGCGATAGCCAGTCCTGCATATGGTGTCAGGGACAGGATCGGCGGCAGGTCGTCGTTCAGAGCTGCCAGGATCAGGGTGTATTTCATGGCACCCTTCTTCTGAAGCTCTGCGTACACTTCCTTCAGAGCTTTCTTGGTCTTACCGATGGCAATGTAGATACACAGCACATCTTTGTCTTTCTGGTTCAGGATCGTATCCAGCGCGATCTGTGTCTTACCGGTCTTCTTATCTCCGATGATCAGCTGACGCTGTCCGCGGCCGATGGGGTAGATCAGGTCGATACCTGCAAGTCCGGTCTCCAGCGGACGGTTGACAGAGGTACGGTCCATGATCGGGGTGGTCGGATTCTCGATGTGCATAAGCTCTGTGTGCTCCAGCATCTTACCGGTCATCACGTCCTCGCCCATCATGTTCACGATGTGTCCGAAGGCTTCTTCGTCATAGCTTAAGCAGAACTCTTTGCCGGTGGCGATGACTTCATCACCTACGTAGATATCGGAGTTCTTCTTGACAAGAGCGACCATCACGCTGTTTCTGCGGATACCGATCACATATCCTTCGGATTTGCCGGATACCTGGACTCTCTCGTAAAATGCGGCATTTTCCAGACCGCTGACTTCCAGAATGTACTCCCGGACAGAGACTACGCGGCCCACCTCATATTCGTTGCTGCGGGACTTGATCTCCTGCAGCTTGTTCATCACCAATTCTTCAACGTATTTTCCCATGATTTCTCCAATTCCTGTATTCCAGCCTAGATGCTGAAATCATATAAGGTGTTTTTATAGGACACCCGAACACCCTCATGTACTCCCGGATCATATACCACGTGTACATTCGGAGCTTCCAGGTCCTGATACTCTTCCGGATTGCCGGACTGAATATAGAATTCATGTCCGTGCTCTCTGACGTATGCCTTCAGATCGTTGTGGAATGCCAGCAGGTCAAAGGTGCCGCGCTCCATACAATACTGATCCAGATAGGCATCTTCCTCATCATCAAACAGTTCCTTCAGGTACTCGATCTGATCGCCCTCCTGCATGGTAATGATCTCATAGAGATGATCCGTGGGGATCTTATCAAGCATGTCCTGGCAAAGGTTCAGTTCCGGATCCTTCTCATCCTTCAGGGAATCCAGAAGCTCTCTGACCTTTGCATGGTAATCCATCTTCATATGCTGACGCACATAGGCATAATCATCCAGGAATCCCGGATCCCGATAAGAAGCTGTGGGTGCTACCCCTGCTCCTGCGGATGATGCCTGTACCGCCACCGGATGGCTCATGGCTGATGCGCTGCTCATGGCTGCCAGCCGTTCCTTCGCACTGTCGATCTTCTCTTCCAGATCGCTGACCTGCCGCTGCAGGTCGTCGATCTGGGCATTCTTGTTCTCCGCCAGGCGGTCATAGGTCTCCAGATTCTTCAGGAAATAGCGGTTCAGCTGATCTTTTGCCTGTCCGGTCAGCATCCGGATCGCCATGATCAGGAACACCATCAACACGGAGATGACCATGACAACTACAATAAACAGTAACCACATGTGACTAATTCCTTATCCTTTCCTTAAGCTGCCAGCGGGTTGAAGAACAGCAGAAGGAAGGCAAACGCAAACAGAAGAAGCAGCAGCACGACAAGTACGATGGCAACCATCATAACACCCTGCATTACATCACTCTTTGTCTCCGGGTTACGTCCGATGGACTCTGCTACCTTGCTTCCCAGGATACCAAGTCCGATGCCGATGCCAAGAAACGTCAGTCCCAGCATCATTCCAATTGCGTTTACTGTTGCAGATAATACCGATTCCATATCATAATCTCCTTTATATTTGCTTCTCCGATCCCTTAGTTGGTCTTAAACGGGTTCGGGATCATCAGATACGATCTCTGTGCACTCTTGATGTCCTCCACTGCCGGATTGCTGCTGTATTTACCATAACAAAGAGCTGCTGTCACAGAGGATGAAACATTATCCAGCGTATATTGCTCCAGACTCAGTGTAGTGGATAGTCCGCTGTCAGATCTAAGTGCGTTCAGATCTGCATCTACGATCTGTCTGGTCAGCATCACAGTGCCATCATCACTGTATACTGCAAAATAGAAGCTGTTGTCACCTTCTACCTCGAAGTTCTTCGTCACATCTGCTGCTACTCCGATGGAGTCTTTGTTCACAGATGTTACCTGGAAGTTCACCTGCAGATCTCCTGTGGTAAATGAGATGTTATCGTATGCAGTAAATTTGTTCTCCTCCGGCTCCACATTACCAAGAGCCAGAATATAACGGGTGCCAAACTTCAATCCGGTGACATCTGCCTGATGGGTATCTGCGGAGATCACCTGGGTCTTTATTTTGGTATCGCCATTAGCTGCCGCCGTATAAGCAGCTTCTGCAGAGCTGTATTCTCCCGAATAAGGATATACCACGATGGTCGGCACTGCATAGATTCCCTTGCTGTCCAGGATCAGATAATCCAGGTTTGCACCATAGGTTCCTGCTGTAATATTACGGATATACATATAGGAAGATGCTGTGCTGACAGAGATGTTGCTGTTGGAGAGACCATTACCGCCTTTTCCTCCGGCTCCTCCATCTCCACCGGCTCCTCCGGCTCCGCCGGTTCCGCCTGCGCCGCCTGCGCCGCCTGCGCCGCCGGTTCCACCAGTTCCGCCAGTTCCGCCTTTTCCACCGGTTCCGCCGGTTCCTCCGGCTCCACCATTACCTCCGGCTCCACCGTTACCTCCGGCTACGGTAATGTCATAGACACCGTTCACTGCATCGTCTGCGGTGATCACGGTTCCCTCACCGTCGGTGGTGTAGTTCTTGATGGCATTGGAGATGCTCACCAGTGTCTGTCCGAATGCAAGGGTGGCATCATTGGTGTTGAACGCCAGTCCGTCATCGTTCTTGATATTGACGGTACCAACCACCTTCACATTCACATCTTTTCCAAGAAGTCTTGTGTTGTTGGCATTGTCAAGGCTCATATACAGATAATCGGTAGTATCCACATATCCGCCATCATCGCTGATGTTGCCGCCGGTGATCAGATAATCCCGGTCGGACATCTTCACGTAGTTGGATGACTGGCAGGGCACTGCTGCATAATCTCCCAGCACCCGCACACTGCTGTCATCATAGATCTGGTATCCGCCTCCGACTACCACGGCCTGGCCGCTGTCGTACTCGTATACTACATTTCGTTTGCCCAGGCTGTATTTCTCTCCGCCGGAGCTTAAGTAGTAGGTACCATCCCAGTTCTTGGTGATGGTTCCTTCTTTTTCCAGCTGAATGCTGTTGTAGGCATTGTCGTAGACCACGCTGCCCGCCGAGATCTGGTAGGCTTCGCCCCGGTCACCGACTACCCTGACCACGGCTGCTCCCAGCATGACCAGACATCCAACTGTGATCGCTGTGAACACTGCAATCAGCCTTTTTACCTGACTGCTTAGAAGTCTCATATCTTTCCCTCCTGTCTTCTTCTGTCTGTTATCCCGGAAGCTAATCTACATCGATGTCGATCGTTGCCGGTTCCTCTATGGTCTTACCGTCTTTATCCAGAACTCTCAGCTGGATATAATAGGTACCACTGTTGCTAAGATCCAGTCTGTCGTCTTTGATCGTAAGTGCTACATCTCCATTGGTCCCGCCATTATCCATGGGGGATTTGTCCTTATTTCCTGCTGTGATCTGGCCGCTGACGGTTCCCACGTCTGTTGCTGCGCCAAGATAGCTGATCGTGTAGCTGATGGTCTTTGCATTGCTAAGTCCAGATGCACCCTCGAAGAAGAGCTGGATCTGATGAGCAGATGCATTGACATTGTACTGATACATACTTCCGATGGTTGCTGTCTGATCCTCAGCAAAGGTTGTGATATTGGATGATGTGTTCAGCAGAACCTGTTCTGCATTTGCTGCATTGGCTATCTTCAGCTTATCTGCCTGTGTAGAAGACGCAATGCCCAAATAATTCTGATACAATGCACTCAAATTGTTCTTCAACGAATACGTCTGTGGATCAGACTGATAATTCTCCGTATTGATGTAGATGGATGTATTGTCCTCGGCTGTCAGCGGTCCTCCTGATCCTGCAATATTCAGCTTGTTATTATAATCGCTGTCCATCAATCCATAGAATCTGATCTGATACTGCGTATTCGGAGCAAGCTCTTTAAAGCTTAAAACATAGGTATCTCCTACTTTCAGTGCTTTCTTATTCCATGTTGTGCTTGATGTGGCAGAGGTCGTGCCATAATATTGATCCGTTTCCAGAAGTACCCAGTTATTGGTTCCGGTATCATATTTCCAAAGTCTTGCGTAATAGTAATTATCCAGATAGAAGCCTGTATCCGTAGCTCTGACAGTTGCTTTGATGGTCGTCTGGTCTCTCTCCACGTTGGTTACTTTTACGGGAAGATCACTTGCATTGTATTCGTACTTCTGCCAGATCCAGACTCCGGAAGACAGATACTGCTGATCGCTCTTGACATCTGCCAGACTGACCAGAGTCGGATCCTTCCATCCTTCTTCGTACTGGAAGATCATTGCACGTACCCGGTAATAGTAGCCCGGCAGGATCACCTGTCCCGGATAATAGGTCAGCTCCATGGATGCGGTATACTCGCTGCCAGAAGCCGTCAATGGATTGTAAATATAAGACTTTCCATAGCTGCGGAAGTTGTTCTTCGTTAACTTTGTTACATTTCCATCCCAATCTCTGAATTCCGGATTGATGCTCTTGTCTGTCGGATATTCCGGTGCATAATTCTCACTGGATTCTGAAACACCTGTTGTGCCCATATCTGCCACAACCGTCTTCCAGTTATTCTCATCCGTCCATCTCTTATTCAGCGGGCAGCGCTCCAGTACAAAGAACATCCTTGTGTAGTCGTTCTGCCATGCACTTGTTGTCGCCTTCACATATAAGGTCTTGCCGGAATGTTCTCTTTCAGCTCCTGTGGGATCCGCATTGTTCGCTCCGACCAGGTAGCTGTTGAGCTGTCCCAGGTTTGCGGTGATCTTTTTGATCTCGATACCTTCCAGTGTCGTGAACTCGTCATAGTAGTCCAGCACTGCCGGGGTCGGATTGCCGGATCCATCTGTTCCTGCTGCCTTCACCACCACTTCCCTGTATCCCATGATCTTACGGATATGGTTCTTCGGATTATTATCTGATGGTACCAGGTTACTGCCTTCTACCTTTGTAAAGCAGGCCGCCAGTTTCTTCGCCTTAGTTGGATCTGTTATGAACTGTCCCGGAGTTACACCATTCCATTCCGAACCGAAGATCTTACTATCTGTCTGTGCCTTGCTGTCACGGTTATCCTTGTAATATACATATAACCGGTACTTCTGATTCTTCTCCAGCTTGTCCAGGAGGATGCTGCGGCTTCTCAGCAGCTTGTTAGTCTCCTCATCTATTTGCTTTTCTTCCCCGATCATGACGCCTGCCAGATCCAGCTTCTCTGTTGGTTTCTCACCTGGCATGCTCTCCTCCTCTGTCACTTTATAAAGTGCATAGTAGAGATGCAGATTCTCATCTTCCGGATATGGCATCAGGTTGTAGCTCTCAATGCTCAGATCCATCTTGGCCTGCGTGATACCCCGTGTGATGGAATGACTTGACAGAGTCGGTGCAATGGATCCAATGGATACCTCTGCTGTAGCTTCCATGCTTCCCAGCTTACAGAATTCTGTCACATTGACGCCCCGGTATCCGGTCTCATCATCAACGCCATAGCGAAGGCTCTCTGTTCTGGTCAATGTTCCTTTCTCCGGCAGATCTGATCCAACTACAGGGTTCTGTGTCAATGTATAGGTCTGCTTTATATCTGTTACATACCTCTTTCCATCATTTCCCTGTACTGCAGTTCTGCTGATCTGTGGCTTAACCATATCAGTTCCGTCTGCAGCAGCGATCTTATAGATGGAACTATTCGCGCTGTTCTGCTGTTTGAGCTGTATGGTCTCCACTTTATCTTTTCGGAATGCTCTCTCATACAGTGCTGTTCCATTCTGCTTACCGTTCATGGACTTCAGGGTGTACCAGACCGGACCAGTTGTTGTATCCGCCTCTCCAATCTCCTGCGGAGTGCTTCTCTCACCATTCTCATAATAGAAGGTGTAAGTAAACTTAAGCTTATCACCTGCATTGAACGGTGAGTCTCCTCCTTTGGATGATTGGTTAAATTCACTGATCCGGAATGTAAATCCATAATTGCTTCCACTGAGCTCATTTACGGCCTTCCAGACCAGATATGGCTCTGTGGTATTATTTCCATCCTTGTCCTTTGCATTGATCTGCGTCCAGGAGGTCTCACCAGCCCCTTGCTTCTCGGCTGTGATCTGAACCGCTGCGATCCTTTTCATATCTGCGTAATAGTTGGAAGTTCCTTCCGGTCTTGCGATATCAACGGAAATAATATCATCCGTGTCCTTATCTACCGTTGTTGTAACTGTATAATTTCCATCCGTGCTGCTGTTCTGATTTTTTGTCTGCAGCTGGAAGCTTTCCGCTGTTTGTGAATCTGCTTCCCATGTCTCATGGCCTGCATAGAAATGCTCTGTCAGCGGGATCCTTCCCTGTTCGTTCTTGCTCTGGTAATCATCCAGCAGCCGATATACCGCCTGCCAGGAATAGAAGACACCATTGGGATCCAGCCGCTTCACGGTAATCTGTGTACCTGCTTGCACAGTTCCTGCAGAGTCCACAGTTACCTTCTTCATAGCATCGAGCAGTGCTTTCATCGTTTGCTTCTGCTCATCTGTGGCACCGGTTGTCGGAACCGAGTAATCATCCAGACTTGCCATGATCCGATCTTTGTTCAAGTCATCCTTAAGCATTGCATACTGTATCTTATGCTCTGACCCATCTGGTTTAAATGTCATCAGGATACTGCTCGCATAGTTGTTGGACTGCTGGTCTGTCAACGGGTTGCCGTATGCATCATAGATGCAGCCCACGTATTCATACTCCTTATTGTAGCCCAGCAGAGAATCTGCCTTTACCGCATCATCCGGGTCATCCAGATAGATCTGCCAGGTCTCTGTGGAGCCGGTGTTAGCAACGTCTTTCGAAGCTTTACTGGAAAGCAGCTCCATATCCACCTGCGGCTCCTGCTTAAGCAGCGGTGTGTACGGGGAGAGCAGTGCCGTATTCTTGGCATATTTCTTGCCGGACACCCACTCATTCTCGTAGTAATCTCCCGGATAGCTGAACTCTCCATTATTATTGTTAATAGTAAATTCAAGCTCTGCATCATATGCGAATATGTATGTCTGTCCTCTTCTGAGGAAGGTGTTATCTGTATATACCAGCCATACATCGTTGGTTGAATCATATTTCCGGTAAGCATATCCCCGGTCGTCATCTGCCGTTTTAGTAAAGCTGTTAGCCTCCAGATACTCCTTGAGCTTCGTATCATTGCTGTCATACATATAGAGCTTCAGATGCGGAATATCTACTCTTCGATTCTCCTGCGTCTCCAGACCGGTATCCCTACCATCCTTTGTCATTGGAAGAGTGAATTTAAAACCAAACAGATTCGGATCATCTCTTACCTCTGTCAGAGACTTTGCTGACGGCCACTGCTGATCAAACTGATCGTAAGTGGTTCCATAGAACGTCACAGTCTTTGCCATCCTGCTGCTGTCCTTATAAGAAGTTTTCACCTCTACACCGACTACTGTATCATCCAGCAGTGCTGCATCGTACTTCTTATTCTGGCCATCATCTCCGTTAGATTTTCCTTCATTCTCATTCAGCAGGGATTCTACGGTCACTGCGTATCCATTTTTGTCAACTAAGCTGCTCGGTGCCACTGGACGATCCTGATATACCATATCAGATATCAGACCTGTTCCATTATTGACCGTCAGCTCGTTAACATAGTCTTCCATATTCAGATAAGAGCTTTCAATGAAATAATCATACAGATTATCATTGCCACTGTAATTGTAACGGTCATACGTGTAGTCATAGCAGACTCTTACTTTAATAGTAAATTTACCACCTGACAGCTTGGAGAGCTCATCTTCTGCGATCTTTCCCGTCCTATGTGTATTTTCACTGTACTCGAACTGGTGTGCAAAGGATTCGCCCACACCAACATTGTTATCCTTACAGTTTGCCACTGCACTTCCGTAATATTTCTGGTAGAGGATACTGTATCCTGGCATGAAGGTTGCCCGGTCACCATTGCTGTCTGTACCGTACACAGTACAAGTTCCCAGAAGATCTGACGGATCCGGATTCTGACTGGCCCCTGCATATAGTTCAAATACAATACTGCTCAAATTTCTGTAGGACGCATTGGTCTTCGCAAAGTAATCGCTCTCTCCATCCTCGCTGCCATTCTCCAGCACATAGGCCTTATGCTCCTGGTTATAATAATTCTTCAGACCGATAGCATCCGTATATTCTTTGCTGCCAAGCCAGAAGTCAACACCGGTACCGCCATTGGATGCCTGACGCATACCCATGGTAATATCTGCCTCTGCATCTGTACGGATGGTAAGAGTTCCGATGGTCTGATATTTATAACTGTCTTTACTCTGGTCATACACATAGGCAGACAAGGTAAATGCGTAGGTACTATTTGCCAGAAGACCATCCACATCCAGAGGCAGTGCAAAGGATCCTTCCATAT
>ERZ1035006.1123-NODE-1123-length-18774-cov-12.580800_pt1 | contig 18774 bp, 17 predicted proteins | sample MGYA00520694_ERZ1035006 | MGnify/ENA primary metagenome ERZ1035006 (study PRJEB33766, sample SAMN09781746) | gut metagenome | biome: gut microbiome | host: Homo sapiens | place: Madagascar | study: EMG produced TPA metagenomics assembly of the PRJNA485056 data... | reverse complement strand
AGGTTGGAAGCCAGGCAATCAGTTATACAACAGGTGTTCCGGCAATGTGCGGAGCATTGATGATGCTGACTGGAAAATGGATCAGACCAGGTGTATATACCGTAGAGGAATTTGATCCGGATCCGTTCCTGGACGCACTTGACCGTTATGGTCTGCCGCGCAGTGAAAATCATGATCCGAAGTTGGTAGACTGATGGAAAGATTAGATAAAAGAGCACCATTTACAGCCACCGGCGGAATTATTCCGCCGGAATTTCAGAACATCAAAACACCTTGTTATATACTGGATGAAAAAGCACTTATAGAAAACGCAAAACTGCTCGGTGAAGTAGCAGAACGGACAGGATGTAAGATGCTTCTGGCACAGAAAGCATTCAGTAATTATGATTGTTATCCTTTTTTTGAACCGTATCTGGCGGGTACAGAGGCCAGTGGATTGTATGAGGCAAGACTGGGTGCAGAGGAAATGCCGGGAAAAGAGGTTCATGTATTCTGTGCAGGTTACCGGGCGGATGAATTCGAGGAACTTCTTCAGTATGCCGATCATATTGTATTTAATTCTCCGTCCCAGCTTCTTCGCTTTGGAAGAATGGCGAAAGAGGCAGGAAAAAGCGTGGGACTCAGGATCAATCCGGAATGCTCTACCCAGGAGGGACATGAGATTTATGACCCTTGTGCACCGGGAAGCCGCATGGGTACAACAAGAGTACAGTGGGATGAAGCAATTGTGAAGAATCCGGAGTTGATGGAACTTTTGGATGGGGTTCATTTCCATACCCTCTGTGAGCAGGACTCGGATGATCTGGAGACAACCCTTGCTTCCGTAAAGAAACAGTTCGGCGATTTGATTGCCAAAGTGAAATGGATCAATTTTGGCGGTGGTCATCATATTACAAGACCAGGATATGATATTGAGCGACTGGAGCAATGCATTCGAATGGCACAGGAAGAATGGAAGGTTGAGGTTTATCTGGAGCCGGGAGAAGCCTGGGCATTGAATGCAGGATTTCTTCTGACCAGTGTGCTGGATGTTCTGAAAAATGGAGACACACAGATTGCAATCGTAGATGCCAGCGCCGCCTGCCATATGCCGGATGTACTGGAAATGCCTTATCGTCCACCGCTTCTTGGAGCATCGGATGAGACAACAGATAGTGGGATTACAGTCCGACTTGGAGGCCCAACTTGCCTGTCAGGGGATGTGATCGGAGACTATAAATTCAGCAAACTACCGGAATATGGAGAACTTCTTCTGTTTGGTGATATGGCGATTTATACAACTTGCAAAAATAACACATTTAACGGAATGCCATTACCGGATATCTGGATCAGACATGCTGACAGAACCATGCAGCAGCTAACCGCATTTGATTATACAGATTTTAAAGAAAGATTAGGAAGCCGTGAGTAACGGCTTCCTAATACATTTATCTAGCACATTTCTTGTTTCACATCAACGTCCATACCCAATATACAACTCCAAGCGCCCAACTTGTTACAATTCCATACAGGATCACCGGTCCGGCAATCGTGAAAATCTTACAACCAATACCAAAAACCTGACCCTCCTTCTTATATTCAATCGCAGGTGCAGCAACAGAGTTGGCAAAGCCGGTAATCGGAACAAGTGCACCGGCACCGCCCCATTTGGCAAGCAGTGGATAAATTCCGGTACCGGTGAGAAGGATACTCAGAAGAATGAGCAGAATAGAAGTCCAGCTGCTGCAGTCATCCGGGGAAAGTTTTTTCAATTCACAGAAATGATAAATACATTGTCCAATCAGGCAGATTATTCCACCAAGGAAGAATGCCTTTATCATGTTGAACCACACATTGTGCTGTGGTGTTTTCTTTTTGACATAGGCTTCATATTGTTTCTGTTGTTTTAATTGTTCTATTTTGTCCATAAATGAAATCCCTTCTTTTTTGTTTTCAAATTCTACACATAGTTTTTCACAAAATGAAAATAATATCCTTAAAAATAAATAATGAAGCATCAGAAATGAGGAAATGATATGAATGATACGGGAAACAAGAACCGGGCAGTTGAATCAGAGTGTGGTCCTTTTCATCTGTCCCAGCTTCGTGGAGCACAGAGCATTGTATTCACAAAAGCACCTTATCTTCTAAGCGCAGCATCTGTTGCCGGAAGCAAAGAAGCGCAGGGACCGCTTGGAAAATACTTCGATCTGACAAATGAGGATGATCTGTTTGGAGCAGAGACCTGGGAGGAAGCCGAAAGCAACATGCAGAAGGAAGCCTGTGTACTGGCACTTGGAAAGTCGCATGTAGATCCGAAGTCTGTGCGTTATCTCTTTGGTGGAGATCTTCTCAGACAAGGGATTGCAACTTCTATGGGCGTTGAAGATCTGCAGATTCCCATATTCGGCCTGTATGGCGCATGTTCCACATCAGGAGAAGCACTGGCATTAGCGGCAATGAGTGTGGCAGCAGGATACGGAGATTACATGCTGGCAGTAACATCCAGCCATTTCGGAAGTGCAGAGAAAGAATTTCGATTTCCGTTAGGATATGCGAACCAGAGACCACTTTCCGCACACTGGACCGTGACAGCCAGCGGGGCTTTCCTTGTAGGAAGCCATCTGAATAAAATACATTCCGATAAGCAGCATCAAAGAAAATCCCAGTTCCGGCATATTCGGATTGCAGGAGTCACAATAGGGAAGATCGTGGATTTTGGTCTGAAGGATTCGCAGAACATGGGGGCATGTATGGCTCCGGCTGCAACCGATACCATTTATCGCAATTTTCAGGATCTTGGACGAACCCAGGAAGATTACGATCAGATCATAACAGGTGATCTTGGATATATTGGTCAATCCATACTTTTTGACCTAATGAAAAGCAGAGGATATGATATCAGAAAAAAGCATATGGATTGTGGAATGACTATCTTTGATCAGGAGACACAGGATACACATGCCGGCGGAAGCGGCTGTGGATGCGCGGCATCAACACTGGCTTCATATATTCTGCCAAAGCTTGAGAATGGAGAATGGAGAAAGATACTCTTCGTGCCAACCGGTGCATTGATGTCAACAGTCAGTTTCAATGAAGGAGCAAGTGTGCCTGGAATTGCGCATGCGATTATGATCGAACACTGTTGAAAAGCCCTATTATAATAGGAAGAAGTAAAAAATGTGCTAAGTGTGTGTTAAAAAAAGAAAAGGAATAGAAAAATGGATTATATAAAAGCATTTTTAATCGGAGGTCTCATCTGCGCTGCAGTGCAGATTCTTCTGGACAGAACAAAGCTGATGCCGGGACGTGTTATGGTATTACTCGTCTGCACAGGCGCAGTGCTTGGATTTATCGGGGTATACGAACCATTTGTGAAATTTGCAGGAGCAGGTGCAAGCGTTCCACTTCTTGGATTTGGAAATGTCTTGTGGAAAGGTGTGAAGGAAGCTGTTGATAAAAACGGATTTCTCGGAATCTTTCTGGGAGGGTTCAAGGCAAGTGCCGCCGGAATCAGCGCAGCACTTATTTTTGGATACCTGGCTTCATTGATTTTTGAACCCAAAATGAAGAAATAAACGAGAAATCACTATAATGTTACAAGGTTCATAAAAATATACATGAAAATATCTTGACAGTAAAAGAAAAATGAAATATCATTAATTAGGTGTTAAAGGCAATAAGATACGACGACACAAGGAGGCACGGCAGGACAGGTTTTTTATCCCAGGTGTCTCTTTCATTATGTAAAAGGACGAGTTAAAGATGATTGATATACATAGCCATATCTTGCCCGGAGTTGATGATGGAGCGTCTTCGATGAAAGAAAGTCTTCATATGCTTTCTATGGCGAGAAGACAGGGAATCACAGATGTGTTTGCAACTTCACATTATTCCAAAGCATTTCCGAACAGAGATCCGGAGAAGCTGAGACGGCTTCGGGATGAGCTGATGAGCCGTGCAAATCGTCCGGTGCAAGGACCAGAGGGAAAGGTGAAGTGCAAAAGACCAATTCGAATCTGGACAGGACAGGAGATCTTTTATTCTAATAGTGTTATACGACTGCTTGAAGAGGGAAGACTGCTTACATTAGCAGACAGCAATTATGTATTGGTTGAGTTTATGCCTTCAGTACCGTATTCTGAGATATGTACAGCAGTGAGGAATCTGTCAAGAGCAGGGTATGCTCCGGTAGTTGCTCATGCGGAGAGGTATCGTTGCCTTAGAAAAGGGAAGCGTGTGGAAGAACTGATCGATCTGGAAGCATTGATCCAGATGAATTACAGATCCGTCAGTGGAGGCTGGCATGATGCAACAGCGCGCTGGTGTAAGGATAATCTGAAAAAAAGGAATATCCATTTTATGGGAACTGATATGCACAATATCGGGAGCAGAATGCCTGATACAAAAGAGGCAATGGGTTGGATGAGGAAGCATTTAGACAGTACTTACCTCAGACAGATAACAAGAGAGAATGCACTTCGCATTACAGAAAACAAAATAATAAAATAAAGGGGAGCAAAGATGGGAAAGACGCATGATGACGACGAGGTCGAGATTGACCTCAGAGAACTATACTACGCATTGAAAAAGCGTATTTTGGTAATCCTTGCGGCCATACTGGCGGGAGCAGTGATTGCCGGAGCAGCAACAAAGCTTTTTATAACACCTGTTTACAGTGCAACAGCTACAATGCTTGTTCTCACAAAAGAAACAACACTTTCTTCACTGGCTGATCTGCAGATTGGCAGTCAGTTAACGAAAGACTACAACATCCTGATCACAAGCCGTACAGTATTGCAGGACGTAGTAGATGAACTGAATCTGGATATGACATACAAGGAATTGAAAGAGTGCATCACAGTAGAGAATCCAAGTGATACACGTATTCTTTCCATTACAGCGACAGATAAAGATCCGGAGATGTCAAAGAAGATTGCAGATACACTGGCAAAGACATCAGCTGACTTTATCGGAGATAAGATGGAAGTGACACCGCCAAAGATCATTGAAGAAGGTGAAGTGCCGACAATCCAGACAAGCCCGAGTACAAAGAAGAATGTGCTGATCGGAGCATTGGCAGGACTGGTTCTTTCCGCAGGTGTTATTATCCTTCTCACATTGATGGATGATACGATCAAGTCAGAGGATGATATCGAGAATTATCTCGGTCTGACAACACTGGCAAGTATCCCGGATAGAAAAGACTACATTACGGGAAAAGGACTTCGCAATTCAAGCAAGACAACATCGAAGAAAAAGAAGAAAAGGAGGAAAAAATAAATGGCAATTCAGAGAGTTATATTGACAGATTCCAGAAAAGAAGATGTCTTCTATGAAGAGGCTATTAAAACCCTCCGTACAAATATGCAGTTCAGTGGTGTAGAGACAAAGAGTATTGTTCTCACAAGCTGTTATCCAAATGAAGGAAAAAGTGACGTGGCTTTCCAGCTTGCAGTAGAGATTGGAAAGATGGGAAAGAGAGTTCTGATCATAGATGCAGATATTCGTAAGTCCAGTTATATCAAACGTTACCAGATCAAACAGAAGACCAATGGACTGTCACAGTATTTAAGTGGACAGGTTGCTTTGGAAGAAATAATTTATTCTACCAATTACCGTAATCTTGAGATTATCTTTTCAGGTCCGTATGCTCCGAACCCGTCAGAGCTTCTGGAGCAGGGACGTTTCGGCAGATTGATCGAAGAGACAAGAAAAGTTTATGATTATATTTTGATTGATACACCACCGATCATCAGTATGAGTGATGCAGCAATCGCAGCAAAACAATGTGATGGAGCAATCCTCGTAATCGAGAGCGAAGCAGTAAGCAGAAGAGATGCAATGAAAGCAAAAGAACAGCTTACAAAGAGTGGATGTAAGATTCTCGGTGCAGTACTGAATAAAGTGGATATGAAGAAAGAAAAATACTATAGTAAGTATAATTCATACTACTACGGTAAAAGCAAACAGGAATAGCCGGATATGCAGTGGAGAATATCCGCTGCATATTTCAGTTTACAGAGAAAAAACAGACAAAGCATTTTAAGATGAATAAAATCAGATGTTTTGTTATGCAGTCAGACAGAAGATTATCAGGGGAAAAGGGTGTACGCGAATGTATAGGAAGAACAGTAACGGCTGGTTGAAGCACTGGGATTTCATTATACTGGATCTTGTTGCATTACAGCTAGCTTATATAAGCAGTTATGTATTGCGCATGGGAACAAGTAATCTGTATCATAACGGATTATATCTGAATATCGGGATTATTATTATACTGATAGACATTTGTACAGCTTTCTTTACAGAGCCATATCATGGGATCATGAGAAGAGGATATTTTGTAGAGTTTAAGAATGTATTGAAGCATGTGTTTATCGTGAGTGTGCTTGTGATCGTATATCTCTTTATGAGCAAACAGGGAAGCATGACCTCGCGTCTTGTGATCAGCTCATTCATTCCAATGGCAGTGGTTCTGCTTTATGCGGTGCGAATCGTATGGAAGAAATATTTGCTGAAACATGGCAATATGCTTTATGCAAAAATGAACATGCTTCTCGTTTCAACAAGTTATGAAATAGATTCCATGTTAAGACAGGTGGAACGGAATGTATTTAATGAATTCGATATTGTCGGAATCGTACTTGCAGATCGTGAACCGGAAGAAAATGAATTGATCGAAGGAATTCCGGTCGTAAGCAAGATTGATACATTAACTGAATACATACAGACAAGATGGGTTGATGCTCTTCTTGTTGGAATTAAGAAGAAAACATTGATACCGGAAGATCTGTTTGACACATGTGTGAATATGGGAATTACAGTTCACGAATGTCTGGAAGACAGAGCAGGATGGGCAGGAAATCAGTTTATTAACCGCATGGGTGGATATACAGTCCTAACTTCCAGCGTCAGAGTGATTTCCTCACGACAGGCCATGATGAAGAGAACAATGGACATCTGTGGCGGAATCGTTGGAATGATTCTGACAGGTATCATTACAATATTCCTTGCTCCGGCAATCTATATTGCTTCACCGGGGCCAATTTTCTTCTCTCAGATGAGAGTAGGAAAAAATGGAAAATTATTTAAAATCTATAAATTCCGAAGCATGTATATGGATGCAGAGGAACGCAAGAAAGAACTGATGAAACAGAACGAGATGAAGGGGCTCATGTTCAAGATGGAGAATGACCCAAGAATCATCGGAAGCGGAGCGGATGGAAGCAAGCATGGACTTGGCTGGTTTATCCGTAAGACATCTCTGGATGAATTCCCGCAGTTCTGGAATGTACTCAAAGGAGATATGAGTCTCGTAGGAACCCGTCCACCAACAGTAGATGAGTGGAAACAGTATGAGCCATATCACCGCGGAAGACTTGCCGTGAAGCCGGGACTGACCGGAATGTGGCAGGTAAGCGGAAGAAGTGATATCACTGACTTTGAGGAAGTTGTGAAGCTTGATATGGAATATGTCAAGAACTGGAATATCGGAATGGATATTAAGATTCTGTTCAAGACCGTCGGGGTCGTGCTTAAGGGCAGCGGATCCAAGTGATGGATTGGATGGAAGAGATGAAATAGAAAGAATGATGATCTGCAGTGGAACCGAGAGGGGAAACTGCAGGTGTTATTGGTATTGAACGTATAGCTATAGGTAGAAATTAGTGGAGAGGGAAGACAGGGATTGGAATAGAGATTGTTGAGATGTTTTTCTTTTTGTGGAAATTGAACGTATAGCTAAGGGTAAAAAAGTAATGGAATAAATAATGACACTAAATATAAAAGCTACCTATTCTGATACGGATGTTGTTATAGTTGCGTTTCTACGAATGTCTACCTCAAACTTTCAGTGGCGGCATGATGGTCTAGGGTGGCGTATAAAACTCATGCAAAATACCCCTACTGCGAGCCTGTTTTATTGCAGAGCAAGTGGCGGACATGATACCTTCATTTTTCCGAAGAATTAGAGGTGGAGGTTGAAAGTATTGAAAAGCCCAAAATCTATTTTTCTGGAAAAGTTTATTGCAGACGAGAGATGGACATGATAACTGCATTTTTCTGGAGAATTAGAGATAGTGAGGGGTAGATGGTTGTTCATATTGCAACAAAGATGGTATATGAACTTGTACAGTTTTAACAAAGTAAGTTGGTGTACGGGTTATGACAATAAAGGTCAGCACTTTGTCAGTGAGTTGGTATCAAGGTGTCTACCTCAAAGATTCAGTTGAGGAAAAATAGGTGAGGAGTCCATGACAGGTCTACATAAAAGATTCAGTGGTGGTCGAAACAAGACACAATTAATAAAAAACAACATCCAAAAGGATGGGTACGTAGATTAGGAAATGAAAAAAACGGAGGAATACAATTGAGTACATTAAATTTGGAAAATAAGACAATTTTAGTCACTGGTGCAGCTGGTTTCATTGGCTCAAATCTGGTGAAAAGAATATATGAGGAAGTTCCTTCGGCTACAGTGATTGGTATTGATAACATGAATGCCTACTACGATGTAGCTCTGAAGGAGTTCCGTCTTAATGAGCTGGCCAAGTATCCCACATTTACTTTTGTCAAAGGCAACATCGCTGATAAGGAATTAATTACAGAGCTGTTTGAAAAGTATAAACCGGCTGTAGTGGTGAACCTTGCGGCACAGGCTGGTGTGCGCTACTCCATCACCAACCCGGATGCCTATGTGGAATCCAACTTAGTCGGCTTTTTTAATATCCTTGAAGCCTGCCGCCATTCTTATGATGACGGACAGACAGGAGTGGAGCATCTGGTATATGCTTCTTCTTCAAGTGTTTATGGTTCAAACAAAAAGGTTCCGTACAGCACAGATGATAAGGTGGATAATCCTGTTTCCCTTTATGCAGCCACCAAGAAATCCAATGAGCTGATGGCTCATGCTTACTCCAAGCTGTACAACATTCCTTCCACTGGTCTGCGGTTCTTTACGGTCTATGGTCCTGCAGGTCGCCCGGATATGGCTTACTTCGGATTTACCAATAAGCTGGTCAAAGGCGAGACAATCAAGATCTTCAACTACGGCAACTGCAAGCGAGACTTTACTTATGTGGATGACATTGTTGAGGGCGTTGTTCGTGTGATGAAAAAAGCACCGGACAAGAAAAACGGTGAAGATGGTTTGCCGATTCCGCCGTATGCAGTGTACAACATCGGCAATCAGAATCCGGAGAACCTACTGGATTTCGTGCAGATTCTGAGTGAGGAGCTGGTTAGAGCAAAGGTTCTGCCGGAAAATTATGACTTCGAGGCTCACAAGGAGCTGGTTCCGATGCAACCGGGTGATGTACCTGTGACCTATGCAGATACCAGTGCACTGGAACGTGACTTCGGATATAAACCGCCTACCAGTTTGCGGACTGGTCTGCGAAATTTCGCTGAGTGGTACGCAGAGTTTTATAAATAATAGAAATTAGAGGGTTAGAATTTATGAAAAATATCTTGGAACTTGATAAGCAGAGATATTCTGGGGGGATACCCCGTTTTTTGCAGTTTTATCGTAAAGCACAAATGAGTAAGAATCCCTTTCTTCATAAAATGTATAAGAAATTGTTTGAGATTTCTACTAAGAAAAAGGGAATTGAATTTTCTGTTGATAATGAAATCGGCTATGGGTTTTATGTTGGACATCCATATGGAATCACAATTAATGCGAAAGCGATAATTGGTAACAATGTTAACATTCACAAAGGAGTTACGATTGGTCAGGAAAATCGTGGAAAAAGAAAAGGAACGCCATGTATTGGAAATAATGTTTGGATTGGAGTAAATGCAACAATTGTTGGTAATGTTGTAATTGGTAATGATGTGCTTATAGCTCCGAGCACCTATATTAACTGCGACATTCCGGATCATTCTATTGTTTTTGGAAATCCATGTATTGTAAAACACGCTGATAATGCAACGAAAGACTATATAAATCGTGCGGTATAAATTCTATGAAAGAAAAGTTAGAGGGCTAGAAAAATGAGAGAGTTTAAGAATTTAAAGATTGCTGTGGCTGGCACTGGTTATGTTGGTTTGTCTATTGCCACACTGTTATCTCAGCACCACAAGGTGACTGCTGTGGATATCATCTCTGAGAAAGTGGAACTTATAAATAACAAAAAGTCACCGATTCAGGATGAGTATATTGAAAAGTATCTGGCAGAGAAAGAGTTGGATTTGACTGCAACTCTGGATGCAAAGGAAGCATACAGTGATGCTGATTTTGTAGTAATCGCTGCACCGACAAACTACGATAGCAAGAAGAATTTCTTTGACACCAGTGCGGTGGAAGCAGTCATCAAGTTGGTCATTGAATACAATCCGGAAGCCATTATGGTTATCAAGAGTACGATTCCTGTTGGTTACACTGCAAGTGTTCGTGAAAAATTCCACTGCGACAACATCATTTTCAGCCCAGAGTTTCTGCGTGAGAGCAAGGCTCTGTACGATAATCTTTATCCTTCCCGTATCATTGTTGGTACTGATGTGGATAATGCTCGTCTGGTAAAGGCAGCACACGCTTTTGCAGAACTCCTGCAGGAAGGCGCAATTAAAGAGAACATTGACACTCTGTTTATGGGCTTTACTGAGGCAGAGGCTGTTAAACTGTTCGCCAACACTTATCTGGCACTGCGTGTCAGTTACTTCAACGAGTTGGATACTTATGCCGAGATGAAGGGACTGAATACTCAGCAGATCATCAAGGGTGTTTGCCTTGATCCGCGTATCGGCACTCATTACAATAACCCTTCCTTCGGTTATGGCGGCTATTGCCTGCCGAAAGATACCAAGCAGTTGCTGGCAAACTATGCAGATGTGCCGGAGAACCTGATCGAAGCAATTGTTGAGAGCAATAGAACTCGTAAAGATTTCATTGCTGATCGTGTCCTGGAAATTGCTGGTGCATATCAGGCAAATGATAGCTGGGATGAAAGCAAGGAAAAAGAAGTTGTTGTTGGTGTTTATCGGTTGACTATGAAGTCCAACTCCGATAACTTCCGTCAGAGTTCCATCCAGGGTGTTATGAAGCGTATCAAGGCAAAGGGGGCAACGGTCATTATTTATGAGCCAACCTTGAAAAACGGCGAGAAATTCTTTGGTTCTGTAGTTGTGAATGACTTGGATGAATTCAAGAAGCAGAGCCAGGCTATCATCGCAAACCGCTATGACAAGTGCTTGGATGATGTGAAAGAGAAAGTTTATACGAGAGATATTTTCCAGCGTGACTGATTGCTTGGAAAGACACAGAGAGGAGATGCAGGATGGCAAAAAAGCTGCTGATTTATGCGCATTACTACATACCTGATACTGCATCCACGGGTCAGATTCTCCGTGAACTGGCTGAAGGAATGCTGGATAAGTTCGATATTACAGTAATTTGCGTGGTTCCGAGCTATCTTGGGACTGTTGAAGATAAATATAAGACACAGAAGTATTATGAAGAAGAAATTAACGGCGTGAAAGTACTGCGAATCCGCGTGCCAGAATTCAGTAAGACCAACAAGAAGAGCCGCGTGAAGAACATTGTTTCCTATTTCTTCGGAGCAATGGGTGCGACATTTAAGGTTGGAAAACAGGACTATGTGTTCTCTATTTCCCAGCCGCCTATCCTTGGTGGCCTGCTGGGGGTATGGGGTAAATGGGCAAAACACGCAAAGTATATCTACAATATTCAGGACTTCAACCCAGAGCAGGTGCTGGCGGTTGGCTATACCAAGAGCAAATTTATCACCGATGCCATGATGTGGTTTGACAAGTTCAGTTGCAAAAAAAGCGATTTGATCATCACAGTTGGCCGAGATCTAGTCGAGACTGTAGAGAGACGGTTCAAAGGCAAAAATGTTCCGAAAACCGTCATGATCAACAACTGGATCGATGAAAGCGAGATTTATCCGCTGGAATCGGATAACGAGAGAGTAGTTGCTTTCAAGAAAAAGTACGGTCTGGATGGTAAGTTCGTCATTATGTATTCTGGTAATATCGGTCTTTACTATGACCTTGAGAATCTGATTAAGGTTGTAGAGCGATTCAAGCCGGGTACTAAGACTGCAGATGGCCAAGAGGTTGTATTTGCTTTTGTTGGCGCTGGTTCTGTGCTAGACAAATTGGTGCTGTATGTAAAACAGCATCACATGAACAATGTGGCCTTCATTCCATACCAAGATAAGGCAGATCTTATCTATAGTCTGAACGCTGGTGACGTTCACTGGTGTGTGAACGCAAAAGGCATTAAAGGAGTAAGTTGTCCGTCGAAGGCATACGGCATAATGGCCGCTTCAAAGCCCATTTTAGGGGTGCTGGAGTCGGGTTCAGAGGTTCGTTGCTTGATTGAGGATACACATGGCGGTCTCTGCTGTGAACCGGGTGAGTACGACAAGGTCGAGGAAAACATCCGCTGGTTCATTGAGAATGCCGGAGATAGCGAGCTGAAGGCAATGGGAGCTAGAGGCCGTGAGAATCTGGAGAATAATCTTACCAGAAATGTGTCGGTGAGAAAATACGCAGAAGAAATTCTGAAGTTATAAAGGAGGCAAGAGGTATGAACAGTAACTGGTTTAAGCTGGTTATGAAGATGACAAAAGTTGAATATGGAAAGAACCTCTTGCTGAAAGGTGTTCCAATCATTTTCAACAAAGGTGGTGCCAAACTGAAGATTGGCGAGAACGTCACAATCAAGAGCAGCTTTCTGAGTAATTTAGTTGGACTTTACAGCCGGACAATCATTGTCACGCGTGCTCCGGGAGCAGAGATTGAGATTGGTGATAATGTGGGAATTTCGGGTGCTACGATTTATGCCCGGAAGAAGATTACGATTGGAGAGAACACTTGCATCGGTGGCAACTGCAAGATTCTGGATAATGACTTCCACCCAATTGAGGCAGAAACGAGAAACAAGCTGCTCCGTGATGAAAACGGTGGTAACAGTGATTTGGTGCCGAGCAGGGAAATCAAGATCGGTAAGAACTGTTTCATCGGGTGCAATAGCATAATCCTGAAAGGCACAGTGCTGAGCGATGGCTGCGTTGTCGGTGCTGGTGCTGTAGTGTGTGGAAAGTTTGAAGATAACTGTGTGATTGTTGGAAATCCGGCGAAGGTTATTAAGAAGTTGTGAGGAAGGAGTTATTGTCATGCCCCAGATATTATGGATTGGCTGTTTGGAAAGCGATGAGGAATTTAGGATTAAGGCAAAAAAAGGATATGATTTAGCATCTGCACAGGTATCCCAGAAAAACTTGCTTTATGGAATTGAAGAAATAAGCGGTGTCGAGTGTGATTCTATAAATGGCAGCGTTCTTCCGCCATATCCAGTATATAAAGATAGAATAATCGAACCTGTAGAATGGGAACACAAATCAGGCACGAAGGATATAAGTGTTGGATATAAGAATGATAAATATATCAATCGTTTGAATTGTAAAAAGTCAATGCTGAAGGCTGCTGATGAGTGGTGTTCAACACGATATAAAGGCGGTGAAGTAATTGTTTTTACATATTCAATGCGTTCAGCACCGATGGCAACAGCCTGCCGTATAAAGGAAAAAATTCCACAGGCTAGGATATATCTTATTGTTACAGATTTGCCTCAATTTATGGATTTAGGACAAAGTCGTATAAAGGCGACCTTGAAGAAAATAGATTGGAAAAGCATAAAGAAAATGCAAAATGAATTTGACGGATTTATTCTTTATGCTGAGAAGATGGCAGAATATTTGGCTATTCCGAAGGGGAAATGGACTTTGATGGAAGGTAGCTATGATGCGTCAGAACAGGTTATCGCAACCGAAGAAAAGAAGAAAGCAATAATGTATTCTGGAAAGCTGGATGAGCAGTATGGAATAAAATTGCTTTTGGATGCATTTATGAGTATTCCAGACAAGGATGTGGAGCTGTGGCTGACTGGTGGAGGAAATGCGGAAAGGTACATAAAGGAATGTGCACAGCAAGATTCTCGTATTAAATTCTTTGGCTTTTTGCCAAGTCGACAAGATGTATTGAAAAAACAGGCGGAAGCATCTTTGCTAGTGAATATGCGGCTGCCTTCAGAGCTGGCATCTGGCTATTGCTTTCCGTCTAAGTTGTTTGAATATATGGCAACAGGTACGCCGGTATTGAGTTTTGATATTGCTGGTATTCCAAGAGAATACTTACAATATTTGCTCATTGTAGAAAAGGAAAGCACTGAAGCACTGCGAGAAAAGATGCAGTCTGTACTAAGACTGGATAGAAAAGAACTTGAATGTTTAGGAAGTAGGGCTTCAATTTTTATAAAGACAAAAAAAACCAATAGAGTTCAAAGTGGGAGAATATGGAATTATGTCACTAAGCACTAAATTAAAGAAACCATTTACAATTGTTGTTTGTACATATAATGGTGAAAGATTTTTGAATAGGTGTTTGACTGCACTTGAGAACCTTGATGAGCTACATAATTTGACAGAAAAGATATATGTTATAGATAATAATTCGAGTGATGGCACGCCAGAGATAGCAAAAAAGTTCTGTGAGCAAGATAATTTGTTTGAATATGTATTCGAAAAAAGACAGGGACTGTCGTATGCACGAAAGCAGGCAGTGAAAGCATCAACGGAATGGGTTGTTTACGTTGACGATGACAATGTGTTGGATAAGAATTGGCTGATTGAATTGAAAAAGACAATTGAAAGCCGTGAAGGAGTAGGAGTTGTCAATGGCGCAGTGATAGCGACACCAGAACAGGAGCTGAATAAAGAGCAAAAAGCAATTCTGCAGGTGATGTATCGAAATTTAGCTTGCACACATTGCAAAGAACCTACTAGTGAGGATGAACCTAATACAATTCCTATGGGGGCTGGAATGTGTATAAGGACTGATGCATTAAAAGAAATTGAAAGAGAAGGATGGTTAAAATTAAAGGGGAGAGAAGGAAAAAAGCTTTCATCAGGAGAAGACACAGAACTATGCGAACGAGTTTTTGCACAAGGCTATAGTTATGTAAGTAATTACAAAACGAAATTGTATCATATTATACCGCAAACTCGATTAGAGGAACAATATGTCATTCGATTGATTGATGGACTTGTAAAAGGACGAGTGGATTTTATAAAGTCACAAAAATTCGGAAAAGTTAAATGTCTATTGCGAAAAATCAAGTATTTTATGGAGATACAAATTCAAAAGAATGCTTTAAATGCAAAGAATCTTTCAGTTGAAGAACTATGGAAACATAAAGTGGCTTTGTACCAAGCAGAGGCTTTTGTGAAGAGTCTTTAAGGGAGGATTAAGATGGCATTTTATATATTACTTTTTGTTTTTACAGTAGGGATACTGTTTTGCAGTAGAAAAAAAAGTGCAACTAGGCTGTCAATTGGTATATTATGGGCAGTATATGCATTCCGTGATGATATTGGTGTCGATGATGGAAATTACATTCAAGTTATAGACTATCTCAAAAGAGGATGGGGGTATGATGTTGAATGGAGTTACCGAAAAATATGTGAATTAGCTTTAAAGATCGGAATGAACTATAAGTTCTGTTTTTTTGTGTATGGCACATTGTCTATAATTCTGTTATATAAAGCGCTTGACATTTTTTTTGAGGGAAATTTCAAGAAAGGAATATATCTTGCCTGCTTCTATGGAACGGTTTTTGTTTCTTCTGTGACTGTTATGCGACAATTCTTAGCAGCATGTTTTTGCTTTTATGCTATTGCGTTATTATATAGAGATAACAAGCTCACTAAACCGTTGATTATGTGCGTACTAGGCGTGGTGTTTCATTCGGGAGCTATACTTGCGATACCGTTTCTTTTTATTTTACAAAGAAATTATGTGGTCAGTTACGCAAAAAAGATAATAATCATATTTCTATGTGTCGCTTGTGGCTATTTGGGTGTGTTGAATATTCTTATCAACATCTTTATGAGATTCATTCCAGGTTCCTATCAAATGTATGCATCTACACTCGGACAGAGCTATAGTACTGCAGGTGGAACATTATCGTGGTTGTTATTACTTATGTTTGCTTTTCAATGTGTTGCATCAGAACGAGCTGGAATAAAAGTACCAGAAGATAAACTAGATAATGTAATGGAAATGGGACAGTTAATGTACCTAGGATTACTTTTTCTGTTTGTTCGTGCTGGGGTAGCAAGTAGATTGGCATTTACTTTTTTGCCGTTTGTTGCTACGGTACCAATTACGTTTATAAAGAGAATAAGAAAGGTGCAGAGGAAAGTTGTGATTTTCGTGCTTGTTGTTGCTATGTTACTGTTGATGTGTATGACATTAAATAGTACAGCAGCTATAAGGAATAGTGTATTTATACCATACAGAGGATCATTTGACTTTTGGAAATAAGGGAATCAATTTATGAGAATAGTATTTGTACTAGAAAGACTTGGAAATGGAGGCGCTGAACGAGTTACAGCAGCGCTTGCAACGGAGTTTGAAAATAAATACGGCTATGAAGTCCATGTATTTACATGTGTTAAAGAAAAAGAAGAATATGAATTGCCTGATAATGTGAAACGCCATGTAATGAAGGATGGGAAAAATCGAATAGGAACGCTTAAGAATAAAAGCACGTATTTATCAAAAGAAATTGGAAAAGTAAATCCAGATATAGTGTATTCTTTGGCAACTCCAAAAACAACAATAATGCTTTGTATGCTGTCAGTACATAGAAAATTCACTCTAATAGTATCAGAACGTAATGATCCGAACCAATATCCTCAAAGTAATTTGTTGAAGAAAATGCGGAATACAGCTTATGAAATTGCAGATGGAGTGGTCTTTCAAACAGAAGATGCAAAAAAATATTTTAATGCAAAAATTCAGAAAAAAGGCTGCGTGATACCCAATCCTATATCATCCAACTTGATGTCTCCGTATCAAGGTGTAAGAAAAAAGAAAATTGTTAATTTTTGTAGATTGGAACCACAAAAAAATCTTAAGTTGTTGATTGATGCGATGCTTCGAGTGCGTGGAAAATTTCCTGAATATAGTTTAGATATTTATGGCGATGGTATACAAAGAAAGGAACTTGAGGATTATTGTGTAAGTAAAAACGCGAATGGTTATGTCAATTTTAAGGGATTTGAAAGCAGAGTGCATGAGAAAATCATTGACGCAGCGTTGTATGTGTCATCTTCTGACTATGAAGGTATTTCTAATTCTATGTTAGAAGCTATTGCACTAGGAATCCCAACAATAAGTACAGATTGCCCAATTGGTGGAGCTAAAATGGTTATTGAAGATCATGTTAATGGCATTTTGGTTCCAGTTAAGGATGTGGAGCGACTGTCTCAAGCGATGTTGGAAGTACTTGGAGATACAGAACTTTCACAAAAAATGAGTGTGAATGGTATTAAATTACGAGAAAAATTTAGTGTTGAAAATATTGCAAAGAAATGGATTGACTTTGCAAAGGAGAATACAAAAAAATGAAAAATAGGATTGAAGAGATAATTGCGACAAGAAATCCAAGACGATTTAAATTTTTGTCGGATAAGACATACTTGTCTATTAAATTTAAGTATATCTTCGGACGAAAAATTGATTGGAATAATCCGAAAACTTTTAATGAGAAATTGCAGTGGTTGAAAGTTTATAATAGAAAACCAGAATATACAGGATTAGTTGATAAATATGAAGTTAAGAAACACATATCAAAGGTTCTAAGTGAACAGTATGTCATTCCGACATTGGGAATTTGGAATTCATTTGATGAAATTGACTTTGACGCTTTGCCAGATCAATTTGTTTTAAAGTGTACACATGATAGTGGTGGTTTGGTTGTATGTAAAGATAAGAAGAAACTTGATATAGAAGAAGCAAGAAGAAAAATTAATCAAAGTCTACAGAATAATTATTTTTATAGTGGGCGCGAATGGCCTTACAAAAATGTAAAACCACGTATTATTGCAGAGCAATACATGGCGGATAATCTCCGGGATTATAAACTGTTCTGTTTTGATGGAGTTCCACGCATGACACTTGTATGTAGTGAACACTTTACTAAGGATGGCTTAAAAGAGGATTTCTATGACGAAGCATGGAGTCATCTAGATGTACAGAGGCCAGCTCATGGCAATGCTGTTTTGCCAATTCAACGTCCGAAACAGTATGAACTTATGAAGGAATTGGCAGCGAAGCTCTCTGATAAAATGCCTTTTGCAAGGATAGACTTCTATGAGATTGATGAGAAAGTATATTTTGGTGAAATTACGTTTTTCCCTGCGAGTGGATTTGAGAAATTTAAACCGGATGAGTGGGATTTGAAGTTGGGGGAATGGATTAAGTTGCCTACCGGGGGGTACAGGCTAAATTCTGAGGTGTGCTCAATAATTATTTCAAACTCTTATTATAATAACAAGGTTGAAAAATCCATTAATGATTACAAGTTATTTTGCTTTGATGGAGAGATAGATTCTATAATGGTTTGTACTGGACGTGAAAAGGGACATCCGGATTTTTATTTTTATGATGCAAGTTGGAATCGCCTCTATTATCAACATAGCTATCTTGAAAAAACAAATGATGTTGAAAAACCACACAACTTAGATGAAATGTTAAAAATAGCAAAGACTCTCAGTAAAGGATTCAGTCATATTCGGGTAGATTTATTTGATGTTGATGGGAATGTATACTTTGGTGAATTAACATTTTTTGATGATAGTGGATTTGATACTGATATTTCATATGAAACAGACCTAAAATGGGGAGAAAAAATCATACTTCCTAATAGTTAAAGGAATTTTTAATATGAGAGGAAAACGACTATTTTATAATACATTATCA
>ERZ1035006.1119-NODE-1119-length-18827-cov-4.191136_pt1 | contig 18827 bp, 18 predicted proteins | sample MGYA00520694_ERZ1035006 | MGnify/ENA primary metagenome ERZ1035006 (study PRJEB33766, sample SAMN09781746) | gut metagenome | biome: gut microbiome | host: Homo sapiens | place: Madagascar | study: EMG produced TPA metagenomics assembly of the PRJNA485056 data... | reverse complement strand
TTTCGTCCACATTCCTCACAGACTACATCAGTCACCTCATCCTCGATCTTCACATGCTCCAGCTCTTCCTCCGCCTTCTGCACGGCACTTTCCAGATCCGGATAGAAATTCTCAATAATGGTCTTCCATGAAATAGTGCCCTCTTCTACACCGTCTAATAACGACTCCATATTCGCAGTAAACTCAACATCCACAATTACCGGAAAGGCTTTTAACATCATTTGGTTCACTGCCTCTCCAAGCTCTGTCACATAAAGATTCTTCTGTTCCTTTACAACATACCGCCGATTCATGATCGTGGTGATTGTCGGTGCATACGTACTTGGTCTTCCGATTCCAAGCTCCTCCAGCGTCTTTACCAGCAGTGCCTCTGTAAAATGAGCCGGTGGCTGTGTAAAATGCTGCTTGCTGTCCAGACTCTTCATAGTCAGCTCTGTATCGGTATCAATTCCCTTCAGGGAAGTAGTTGCTTCTTTTTCTTCATCGGTCTTATAAACAGACATAAAGCCGTCAAACTTCAGCTGCGATGCCGATGCTGTGAAGCGTTCTCCCTGTGCCTCCAGCTTAAGCGAGGTGGTCTCATAAACGGCTCCGTGCATCTGACTTGCCAGGAAGCGCTGGTAGATCAGCTGATATAACCGGAACAGATCCCTCGGAAGACTTTCCTTTATAATAACAGGAGACAATGTCACATCGGTCGGCCGGATTGCCTCATGGGCATCCTGAATCCGCTTTCCTTTCTTATCCGGCTGTCGGTCGGTGCCAATATATTCTTTTCCATAATGTTCTGAAATATAAGCATCGGCAGCTGTCTGTGCTTCTTCTGAAATCCGGATCGAATCTGTTCTTAGATAGGTAATAAGACCTACAGTTCCCCGTCCTTTGATATCAATACCTTCATACAGCTGCTGTGCCAGGCGCATCGTTTTCTGCGTCGAGAAATTCAGCTTTCTCGATGCATCCTGCTGAAGCGTACTGGTCGTAAATGGATTCGGTGCCTTTACATTCCGGGTGCCGTCTTTACGCTCCGTAACTTTAAACTGTGCATGTTCCAGCTTCTGCATCAATGCCTGCAGCTGTTCCTGATTCTTCAGTTCACCGGCATATCTGGCTGTAAATCCTTTCTTACTTCCTTTCGGCTCCAGTGCAACATCCAGTGTCCAGTATTCTTCCGGAATAAATGCATTAATTTCATTTTCACGATCACAAATCAGTCGCAAGGCAACCGACTGTACACGTCCTGCACTTAATCCTCTTTTTATTTTTGCCCAGAGAATCGGACTGATCTTATATCCAACCATACGATCAAGCACACGTCTGGCCTGCTGTGCATCTACCAGATTCATATCAATATCACGTGCCTGCTTTAATGAGTTTTTTACCGCATTTTTTGTAATTTCATTAAATGTGATCCGCTTGTACTGGTTCGGCTCCAGCTTCAATGCCTTCGATAAGTGCCATGAAATTGCTTCTCCCTCACGGTCCGGGTCAGTTGCCAGATAAACATGATCTGCTTTCTTCACTTCCTTCCGAAGCTTGGCAAGAATATCTCCCTTCCCCCGGATTGTGATATACTTCGGTTCAAAATCATGTTCTATGTCGATTCCCATCTGACTTTTCGGCAAATCCCGTACATGACCGTTGGATGCAATCACTTCATAATTACTTCCCAAAAACTTTTTGATCGTCTTTGCTTTTGCAGGTGATTCAACTATAACCAGATTCTTAGCCATAAAAAACTCCCTTTCAAATCACTGATATTGTCCTGCTTTCATGATTCAGGACATCGATAATAATACTGATGCGGATTCTGCTTAATAATTCCTTTTATTTCCAATTCTGCCAGTATCTGAATTCCCTCCCATACCGGAAGGTCAATCTGGCATAATATATCATCAATAAATTTAGGTTCTAAACGCAGACAACTATACACCATTTTTTCTTTGGGTGCAAGACCTAAATCCTTTTTTACCTTTATGGGTCTGATTACTGCTTCTGATGCAGTTATAATGCCGGAAAGCTCTTCCAGAACATCCTCTGCCTCAAGAATACATTTTGCTCCCTGCCGGATCAGACGGTTACAGCCAAGACTGAGCGGATCACAGGGACGTCCCGGAACTGCTCCGATTTCCTTTCCCTGCTCCAGTGCAAAATCCACTGTGATCAACGAGCCACTCCGTTCCTTCGCCTCTACTACAACCACCATATCGGAAAGTGCACTGATAATACGATTTCTTCTCGGAAACAAAATCGAAAGCGGTGCTGTTCCCGGACAGTATTCCGAAACCACTCCGCCCGTCTCTGACATTTTTTCATATAATGAAAGATTCTCTTTGGGATAAATACGATCTATACCGCATCCCAGCACTCCATATGTTATTCCTCCCCCATCCATGCATCCCCGGTGGCCGGCAGCATCAATCCCGGCTGCTAGTCCGCTGATGACATCAACCTTACTTCCACCCAGCTCCCGTGCCAGTCCATATGCAAACTCCTGCCCATAAATCGTACTCTTTCTAGCCCCGACGATAGCCACACAGCTTCGTCCCGGATCCGGCAGCTTTCCCTTCCAATAAAGACCGAACGGAGCATCCGGCAGTTTTCGCAATGCCTGCGGATAATCAGGATCTTTCAGGGATGCGAACCGGAATTCTCCCCTTTTCAATCGCTCCCAGTTGCGATAGATTTCCGGATCCTTTATTTTCTTTTCAATATAGACCTGTTCTTCGGGCAGAATACCTTTCAGTCTTTTCCACCCTTCATCATAAAATGCCGTCATTCCGCCACAAGCCTCTACCCATTGTTTCAGTTTAAGCAACGGTATCTTTGTCAGATGCGTCAGCCAGAACGCCGCAAATACTTCCTTTGTCTCTCCTTCTTTCATATCATCCGCTCCTCTCCGGGCAGACTAATCCGATATGCCACCGCTTCCTGCAGATGTTCCAGTCGAAGCTCTTCGCAACCCTCCATATCCGCAATCGTTCTGGCCACTCGTAACAATCTATGATACCCTCTGCCACTCAACTGCTTCTGTTCAAAGACCTGCTTCATAAATGCTTCCTCTTCTGACGTCAGCCTGCAGAATATCTGCAGCTGTTCCGGACTCAGCTGCGAATTAAACCGAATGCCTTCCTCTGCATACCGCTCCCGCTGCCGCTGATGTACCCGTTCAACCCTATTACGGATTGTCCGGCTGTCTTCACATACAGCCTTATCATTCATGGCTTCAAACGAAACCGGCTGTAACTGCATCAGAATATCCATACGATCCAGCATTGCCCGGCTGATTTTTCCCTGATATGTCCGGATCTGATTCACTGTGCAGTTGCATTTATTCCGGTCCGGATAGCAGCCACACGGACAAGGGTTCATTGCCCCGACCAGCATAATATTTGCCGGGAAGCGATAAGCCGCATTCAACCTGCCGATCACCACACATTTCTCTTCTAATGGCTGGCGCATTGCCTCAATTGCTCTCTTACCAAACTCCGGCAATTCGTCCAGGAACAACACACCGTTATGCGCCAGACTCACTTCGCCCGGTTTCGGAATCACACCGCCGCCGATCAGAGCTGTTGTTGTAATCGTATGATGCGGTGCACGGAACGGTCTCTGTCTTATAATCTCCTTCCGATCACCAAGCATTCCGCGTACACTGTATATCTTCGTCAGTTCCATACTCTCCTCGAACTCCAGTGGTGGCAGAATCCCCGTCAGGCATCTGGCAGCCATGGTCTTTCCGGCTCCCGGTGGCCCGCTCATCAGTACATTATGCATCCCGGATGCCGCGATCTCCAATGCCCTTCTCGCTAACAGCTGGCCTTTCAGATTTCTAAAGTCCCAGAACTCTGCCTCATGCTCCTCGCAAATTTCTTCTCCCGGCTCCGGTACTGTCAATCTGTCATCCTGCAGTACTTCCGCCAACTGTTTTAAGTGTTTCACACCATACACCTGCAGATCATGAACCATTGCCCCCTCCCGGCGGTTCTCTTCTGCAAGAAACAGCTTCCGAAATCCGGACTGTCTGGCGCAATCTGCAACTGACAATACACCATTGACAGGCAGAATGCTTCCATCCAGTCCAAGCTCTCCTAAAAACACTGCTCCTTCTACACTTTTCTGCGATAAATATCCATAGGAAACCAACATTGCGATTGCAATCGGAAGATCAAATCCTGAACCGCCCTTGCGCACATCGGCAGGCGACAGATTAATAACGACCCGTTTGGGATATAATTCAAATCCGGCATTCCGGATGGCGGTCCGGATCCGTTCTCCGGATTCCCGGATCTCGTTAGCCAAATATCCTACCATCTGAAAATTCGGCAGGCCATCTGACACATCCGCTTCGACATGGATCATCAATCCCTGAATACCGGAAATGGTTCCACTTGTTACACTACTATACATACTGCTCCTTCCTCACTTCGGAACAGGCCTCGTATAGATTGTAACCCGAAGAACCATTTTCTGTCAATTAATATGTAAATTTATTTTATACTTATTTATCCAGTAATTTCTTTAACTCATCCATAAAGGTACCGACATCCTTAAACTCTCTGTACACAGACGCAAACCGGACATAGGCAACCGGATCCAGCTTTTCGATCTCATCCATAACGATCTCACCGATTACCGTACTCTCCACCTCTTTCGCCTCCAGATTAAATATCTTCGTCTCGACATTATCCAGACACTGTTCGATCTGCTCTGCCGAAACCGGACGCTTATGACAGGATTTCACGATACCGGATGCTATCTTGGAACGGTTATACGGTTCCCGGTTCTTATCCTTTTTTATTACGATCAACGGGATGGTTTCTACCTTCTCGTAGGTAGTAAATCTTCTCCCACAGGCATCGCACTCCCGCCGTCTTCGAATGGAATTATTCTCATCTGCCGGTCTGGAATCAATAACTCTTGTATTATCAGCTGCACAAAATGGACATTTCATACTTCTTCCTCCGTATCCTTTATATATGCTCCTTCTTTTTTTCAGAAGCTGTAACCAGATCAATATCGACCAGAACAATGTCCGGCCCGATCTTTATAATATGGCAAAACGGAATCACATATTCCGTACAGGAGCAGAAGCAGCCAAACAGCTTGCCGGGCCCCGGAACGATCAGTGCTTCTACTCTGCCACTGCAGGAATCAAACACCATGTCTGATACAAACCCCAGACGTTTGCAATCCTTACAGTTGATTACTTCCCGTTGTTTTAAGTCAGAAAACCGCATAATATCCAATCCTTTACACACTGTTTGTATCATAATATGCCGGATTTCGTTCAGGTTTCCTGTGCTGATAAGTATACATGATTTCGCAGACCTTGAAAAGCCTTTTATCCCTCCGGAAGTATTTTATAAAAAAAACACACTTTTTTCAGATTCTTCTTCCTTGTTTTTTCGGATTTTATGTTACAATATGAATAAGGATGTATGTTATATCCCGTATTTTTATATTAAGGAGTTACTTATGAACGAACAGAATCTTTCCTCTGATAATCTGGCCACCAGTAAACGAAAGCTGGCAGAAGCCGCCGATACCCCATCCACCGCTGTCGAAACCGAAGATGCACTGGAGCTGCATGCCATGTCTCCAAAAGAACGCAGAAGATATAAACGACAGCAGGAAAAAGAAAAGCTGGCAGAGCTTTCCTTCTGGCGAAAGGTTCAATACATACTTATGTATTATACCTGGAAGTTCCTGGCAGTTGTTGGCGCCATTGCACTGATACTTCTCGTTGCACAGCGTGTATACATTGCCACCCGCCCGGTTGCTCTGCATATCGTTCTTGCAAATGACACCGGTTCGGAGGATATTACAGAAACCATCACCTCCATGTATAAAAGCTATTATGAAGTACGGGATGATGCCCGCTTCTATGTTGATACGAATTGCTTCATCGATCCGGGAGAAACCCTCACCTCTCTGAACACCAGCTATTATACAAAGATGATGTCGGCATTAACGCATAATTCCACACATATTGTCATCTGTGACAGTCCGGTGATTGACTATTATGCAGTAGATGGCTATTTTCTGGAGCTGAAGCATGGACTTCCGGAGGATATCTGGGAACAGGTATCGGACCGCTTATATGAATGTGACGGTCCTGTCGAAGATTCCGATTACTATGCGATCGATATTTCCGGTATGGAATTTACCAAAGAGGCCGGCATCCAGTTAGAACAGCCGTATTTATGTATTCCGACCTGTCTGGATGATGAAAAGCGTGAAATTGCATTTAACTTTATCCGAATGATCTTAGATATGGAAGAAAAAGCGCCCGCAGAGTAATCTCTGCAGGCGCTTTTATTCTGTACGTATCGCCGTTTCAACAACCGACTATCTCATGATATGATCTTTACCGGGCATTTACTCTTACAGGTTCCACAGTTTGTACATTTCTCATAATCGATTCTTGCAAGATTATCCGTTACTTCGATCGCACCCTCCGGACAGTTTCTGGCACATAATCCACAACCGATACACCCTGCCTGGCATACCTTTTTCACCTGAACACCCTTCTCTTTAGAACTGCACATAACTACCTGTGTTGAATCATATGGGATCAATGCGATCAGATGCTTTGGACAGGCCGCCACACATTTTCCGCATGCCTTACAGGCTTCCGGATTTACAACCGCAATTCCGTCAATGATCTCAATAGCTCCGAACGGACAGGCTGCTTTACAATCTCCATATCCCGTACAGCCGAACGCACAGGCCTTGGCGCCGCCACCCGGATTATTCTGTGCCAGTCGACAGCTTTTCGGTCCTATATACTCATACTGCTCGCCTGCCTTCTCACAGGTTCCGGCACACTGCACCACTGCACGCATACGAACACCTTCATCAACCTCTGTTCCCATAATCTGTGCGATTGCCTTTGCAACTGCCTCACCGCCTACCGGACAGCCGGATACAGACGCTTCTCCTTTTACGATTGCCGCTGCCAGACCATCACATCCCGGAAATCCGCAGCCACCGCAGTTATTTCCCGGAAGTGCCTCCCGGACAGCCACTTCCCGCTCATCGACCTCAACCTTGAACTTTTCTCCTGCAATACTTAAGAGTACCGCAATAATAATACCGGTAAGTCCTACCACTAAGGTTGCAATCAAAATTCCACCTATTACTGATGACATATCCACGCACCCCCTATAACCGGATCAGACCGGAAAAGCCCATAAATGCAATCGACATCAGGCCTGCCGTCAGAAGCACGATCGGCATTCCCTGAAACGGTGCCGGAATATCGTTATCTTCGATCTTTTCCCGGATGCCGGCCAGAATTACGATGGCAATCGTAAACCCGACTGCAGTACCGACACCATTTACAACACTTTCCAGAAAGTTATAGTTATCTGTTACATTATTCAATGCAACACCTAATACCGCACAGTTGGTTGTGATCAACGGCAGATACACACCAAGGGTTTTATGCAGTGCCGGCATTGCTTTCTTTAAAAACATTTCCACAAACTGCACCAGAGCTGCAATTACCAGGATAAATACAATGGTCTGCAGATATTCGATATGCAGAGGAGTCAGTATGAACTGATAGATCAGACTGGCCACTGCCGAAGAAATCGCGATAACAAATATAACCGCAACGCCCATACCGGCAGCCGATTTCATATTCTTTGATACGCCCAGAAACGGACACAATCCCAGAAACTGACTCAGTACAACGTTATTTACCAAAGCCGCGCTGACTGCGATCAGAATAATCTTCGTTGCTTCACTCATGGCTGGCTCCCTCCTTTTCCTTCGTATGTCCTACGACATCATCTCCACCGTCAAAATCAAAGAACTTACCACCACAGGAGGTGTTTCCGCAATGCATACAGTCTTCCATTCTGCAAACGGTATCATTCGCCTGTCCGCTCTTATTCTTCTTCAGCTTCCGGTAATTCAAAAACGCGATCAGGAATGCCAGCACCAGAAATGCTCCCGGTGAAAGCACAAAGATACCGATCGGCTGATAACCCGGAATCGCTATGCCGAAAACAGAACCGGCTCCGATCAGTTCTCTTACGATTCCGATAGCGGTCAGTCCTACCGTAAATCCAAGCCCCATTCCGACACCATCAAAGATAGAAGGAATGACCGGATTCTTGGAGGCGTAGGATTCTGCCCGTCCCAGAATAATACAGTTTACAACGATCAGCTTTATATAACCGCCCAGGCTTTCGGAAAGTCCCGGTAAAAATGCCTGCAGCAAAAAGTCAATGATCGTAACAAACGAAGCCACAATTACAATATACGCCGGAATTCTTACCCGGTTCGGTATAATATTCCGCAACGCCGAGATCATCAGATTACTCATGATCAGAATGACTGTCGTACTAAGACCCATTCCAAGTCCGTTCATTGCCGATGTCGTAACCGCCAGTGTCGGACACATACCTAAGATCTGGACAAAGGTCGGATTCTCGGTGATAACACCGTTCTTAATTCGCTCCAATGCCTTATTCATCTGTGCCACCTCCCTGCTCAGCGGAACCTGCGCCCAGCTCTCCTGCATAACAGATTCCCGCATTGACTGCATTCGTTACCGCATTGGTCGTGATCGTTGCACCGCTTAACGCATCAATCTCATTGTCCGCAGTTGCTCCGGTCTTGGAGTAGGCAAATTGCTCTACCTGCTTCCCTGCAAACTGTTCCTGGAATTCCGGCTTCTTTGCCTCCATTCCGAGTCCGATCGTTTCCGATAATGACAGGAAGGAAATTCCATTGACCGTGCCATCCATCCGGATACCCATCGCAAGCTGCAGCTCGCCGCCATATGCTTCCGAAGAGGTAATCGTCATTACATATCCCAGAGTCTTTCCGTCTGCATCTGTAGCCGCCTTCACCTCATCGATTCTGTCCTTTGTATATCCGGCATCCGCCAGTACCTGCTGTGCATCTGCCGCATCTGCTACTTCCGTAAATTCTGCCGCATCCGTAAATACTGCCTGATATGCCTCATTCTTCTTATCCTCCTGTGTCCTTGCAATCGGATTCTTGGTAATTGCATAAACACCACCCAGAAGCAGTCCGGCAATCAGCGTGATTGCAAACAGAATCAGCGAATCCTTGATCATCTGTTTATTCATGCTTCACTGCCCCCTTTCCAAAGGACTTTTCAGCCGTAAACCGTTCAATGATCGGCACTAACAGGTTGCCGCACAAGATAGAATAAGACACACCCTCTGCTGCGGTGGTCGTATTCCACGGACTTCTTAAAACAAAGGTAAGGATTCCGAGCAATACACCATATACCACTCGTCCCTTTGCGGTAATCGGCGATGTCACATAATCGGTTGCCATAAAGAATGCTCCGAGCATCAGACCACCACCGCATAAATGGGTTGCCAGAAATCTCAGATCAAATCCTCTGCCACTGGCCAGTGCGTAAATCAGTATACATACGGAAAAGCTGCCAATGTAAGTAAGCGGAATCCGGATATCGATCACCCGCCGGAAGATCAGATATGCACCACCTAATAAAATCGCAACTGCCGAAGTCTCACCAATGGTTCCGGCCGTGCTTCCCATAAACATCCGAAGCAGATTCACTTCACCACCGGTCTTCAGAACCGCTAACGGCGTTGCCGTTGTCATTGCATCATATACAAAATTCGTCATCGGCTTTGCAAAGGAAAGAAGCAAAAAGCATCTTGCCGCAAGTGCCGGATTCACAAAATTCTGTCCGATTCCGCCAAACAGCTGCTTTACAACAATGATTGCAAATACACTGCCCAGCATTGCCATCCACCACGGCAGGGTTGATGGCAGATTTAATGCCAGTAACAGACCGGTAACCACTGCACTGAAATCCCCGATCGTCACCTTACGTTTCATCAGATATTCAAACAGTCCCTCGCTCAACACGCAGGTCAGCACACATACCGCGATCAGTAAAACCGCACGGAGCTTAAAATTATAAATTCCCATAATCGTAGTCGGAAGTAATGCAATGATCACATCTAACATAATCCCTGATGTACTGTCCTCATGACGAATATGCGGAGAAGATGAAATCCCTTTCTTTGTATCCATAGCACACCTCCTACTTCTTTCTGCCTGCCAGAATTGCTTTTCTGGTTGCTGCAATCGTCTGGGTCAGATGCCGTTTGGCCGGACATACATAGGAACAGCAACCGCATTCACAGCATTCCATTCCATCCTGCTCTACAAATGCATCCAGCTTTCCATGCTCTGCAAGACTTGCAAGCTTCGTCGGATTCACTCTGCCCGGACAGACTGCCACGCATCGGCCACAGCGAATACAGTTCGATGGTTCACAGGCGGCTACTTCATCCTTCTTCATACATAACACCGCAGAGGAACCCTTCACTGCAGGGACCTCAGTCGAAAACATAGCCTTTCCCATCATTGGGCCGCCGGATATGATCTTCTCCGGCTCCCCATCCAGATATCCACCGGCAGCTTCGATCAGCTCCTGAAGGCTGGTTCCCAGTAATACTTTAAAGTTCTTCGGATCCACGATATCATCTCCACTGATCGTTATGATCCGGTCGATCAACGGAACGCCCTCCACAACTGCCTTATAAATCGCAGTGACTGTATCAACATTATGTACAATACAGCCTGCATCTGCCGGCAGCATACCGGAATTAATATACCGCCCGGTATTGGCATAGATCAGCTGCCGCTCTGCTCCCTCCGGATACTTCGTTTTCATAACATTGACCTGAATCTTCGGATTATCTGCCGTCTGCTCCTTCATGATCCGAATTGCTTCCGGCTTATTATCCTCAATTGCAATAATGCCGGATGCCTGTGGAAACATATGAAGAACAATCTCCAGTCCGGTTACCACCTTCTCCGGTTCTTCCAGCATTCTCCGATAGTCGGAGGTCAGATATGGCTCACACTCGGAACCATTTACAATAATATAATCGATGGAATCCGGATTCTTCGGTGACAGCTTCACATGCGTCGGAAATCCGGCTCCGCCCATGCCGACAATCCCGGCATCCTGAATAACCGCCAGCAGTTCTTTCCTGTCCATCTCCTGCCAGTTACCGGGTGCAGGTCTTTCCATCACTTCATATTCGCCATCATTTTCAATAATAATGGACTCTACCTTGGTACCACCGGCTGTCAGACGCGGTTCAATATTTTTAACGGTTCCGGAAACTGATGCATGAATATGCGCTGAAACAAATCCACCCGCTTCCGCGATCCTCTGTCCGACCAGAACCCGGTCGCCCTTTTTCACAACCGGTTTTGCGGGTGCTCCGATATGCTGACTCAACGGATAAACCAACTCTCCCTTTGGCAGATATGTTTCGATCGGTTTATCCATGGTCAGTTCTTTGCCCTCGTAAGGATGGATGCCACCCTTAAATGTAAGCAAACTCATACGTAATACCTCGTTTCTTAAGATTTATCTCAATTTTAATACAATTTTTCTCATTATTCAACTGATTTCCATTGGTAAATGTCGGTGTAACCATGCTCCTGCAAGTCCGACCAAAACACCGGCGATTACCCCTGATACGATCAGCACCGGCAGGTAATAAAAAATGGCCGCTGTCCCCATCATGATCCAGGCTGTCAGGATCTGTCCGAGATTATGAGCTACTCCGCCGGCTGCACTGACGCCCGCAACCGAAAGGCCGGTTTTCTTTTTTAAAATCGCCATAACAGCCAGACTGAGCATGGCTCCCGCCAGACTGTAAATACCGATTGCCAGATTTCCGAACAGGATACTGGAAATCAGCACACGCAGCACACTGACTGCAGCAGCCTCCTTCAAAGAAAACCGGTACAATACCAGAAGTGCTACTAGATTGGCGATTCCAAGCTTCACTCCCGGAATACCCAGTGTAATCGGAACACAGGATTCCAGCCAGCCAAGAACGATCCCCAATGCAGTCATTACCCCTAATATGGATACCTTTTTTGCCATAGAATGCTCTCCTTATCTTTTAATCTCCACCACCAGACCGTGTGGCAGGCATACGATACTTTCTCCTGTTTTCGAAATCTCTTTATGGTTCACACAGATCTGATCCCGGCAGTCTGCCTCAGCGATCCGCACTTTTCCGTTCTCTATCTGAAGTACGTTTTCTCCGTTCTCACTCCGGATCGGCATCCTGCAGTCCTCCTGGAGCGGTTGTTCCAGAATCACTGTTCCATCCAGTGTTACCACTGCTTTTTCTCCATTCTTTGCAAACAAATAAAACCCAAGTCCCACAGCTACCGCTATGAGCAGGAGACTTGCGATCAGAATAATATCCTGTTTTTTCATACATACATTCTCCATTTATTTAATCGGCGGCAACGGTATATTCCGAAGTTACCGGCTGAAATGCTTCCGTGACACCATCTGTCAGATAGATTTTCTTATCCGTCGTGATAAATACTGCCTCTGCTCCATATTTTTCCAGTAATTCCATGGATTTTTCTCTTCCGAGCACAAAACACGCGGTAGACAATCCGTCACTGTCGATTCCTTCCGGGCAGAGCACTGTGACGGAAATCAATCCGGAATCTGCCGGATAACCGGTCTCCGGATCCATAATATGATGATACCGGACTCCGTTCTCCACGAAATACTTCTCATAGTCTCCGGATGTAGACACCACCATGTCATCCGACACCGTTATATATCCGACTGCCGTTCCCTGTGCGCCACGCGGATCCTGAATCCCGATATTCCATGCACTGCCATCCGGTTTTTTCCCATATACCAGGACAGAACCGCCAATCGAAACCACCGCTCCCGATATCTTCATTGATTCCAACCGCTCTGCAATTTTATCACAGGCAATCCCCTTGCCCAAAGCACCCAGATCCAGAGTCATTCCGGCCTGATCAGCAGTCAGATTTCCATCCTCTGAGATATGGAGCTTCGTATATCCTGTTTTTTCCAACGTTTCCTGTAGCTCCCTGTCATCCGGAATCGCCGGGTGCTCCCCCTCGATTCCCCACAGATCCAGCACCGGACGCAATGTGATATCCAGCGCCCCACCGGAATCCTCACACAGCTTCCACGATTCCGTCAGCCACGCCTGCTCCTCCGGATACAGTCTGCAGGCCTTTCCCTCCTGCAACTGCCCGTTCAGATACGCGATGGAGGATTCCGGTTCTCTCCAGCTCAGAGCATGATCATTTAACTCCGTAATCAACGCAGGCAACTCTTCCACTGCCTGTTTACTGTCCTTTCCGTATATATCTGCCGTAATCACCGTTCCCATTCCAATTCCGGTATAGTGATTCTCTGCTGTCATATTCCGGTAAAACAGGAAGCCGGCAAGAATCAGCTGCAACGCCAGGATCACCGGGATTCCAATCACAAACTTCCGATGCTTTGTCTTATGCCGGAAGGTATACATTCCCAGAAGACTGCCTGCACTGCCTCCCAGAATTGCAAATAAAAACAACACCTTCTCCGGAATCCGCCACTTTCGTTTCTGTGCCTTCCGTTTATCAATTCCCATACTCAGAAATCCGGCAAGATTTATGAGCAGTAAATACAAGATTCCGATCTTCCACATCATTCATGAACCTCATTTCATTTCTTTCTGTACAAAGAAGGCTTGCGAAAAGAATCCCTTTCGTAAGCCTTTTATTTTCTATTATGCTCTTTTTACAAAATACTCATTATACCAAAGCAGGAACATGAATACCGTCCAGATCTTCCGGCTGTTATCGAACTTCTCTGCCTTATGCTGATCCAACAGTTTCACCAGATAATCGGTATCAAAGAACTGTGCTGCTTCCTCGCTGGTGAACGCTTCCTTGATCCGGTTATAGTACTTGTCCTCCCGCATCCATACACGGATTGGAACCGGGAATCCCAGCTTCTTCTTATCTGCAACCTTTTCCGGCAGAACCTCCAGTGCAGTCTTACGGAATGCACGCTTGGTCACTTCTCCTTCTACCTTATACTGTCTCGGGATTCTGGATGCCACCTCGAACACCTCTTTATCCAGGAACGGTACCCGGACCTCCAGTGAATTCGCCATACTCATCTTATCTGCCTTTAACAGAATATCATGCACCATCCATACATTAATATCCAGATACTGCATCTGTGTTACGGTATCCTTTCCCTTGGTCCGTGCCCAGTAAGGCTTTGTAACATCCAACGGATTCACTCCGTTTCGCTCCTTTAACAGCTTATCCTTTTCTTTTTCATCAAAGATAAATGCATTTCCCACATAACGCTCCTGCAGAGTCTTGGAATGTCGAACCAGGAAGTTAAAGCCACGTTTCTTCGGGAACAGCGACGCAAACTTACCGATCAGTCGGCGGATAGGGAACGGAATCACATCATATGCCTTGTTTTCCAATGGTTCCCGGTAAATATTATAGCCGCCAAACAGCTCATCCGAGCCTTCTCCCGACATAGCAACCTTAACATATTTTGCGGTCTCATTTCCAAGGAAATACAGTGCGATTGCCGAAGCATCGGCCAGCGGCTGATCCATATAATACTGGATCATCGGCAGCTTCTCCCAGTATTCCTCCGGTGAGATGACCTTGCTGATATTCTGCACCTGAATAATATCGGACAATTCCTTTGCATAGGAAATCTCATTATACTTCTTCTGTTTAAATCCAACCGTAAAGGTCTTGTCTACATTTGCCAGACATGCAATATAGCTGGAATCCACACCACTTGACAGGAAGGAGCCTACCTCCACATCACTGATCTTATGTGCCTTCACAGAATCCTCCATAACCGTTCGGATCTCCTGTGCCCATTCATCCAGATCCTTACTCTCATCCGGCTCTTTAAACTCCGGTTCCCAGTATCTTGTAATCGTGACCTTGCCATCCTCATACACCAGATAATGTGCAGGTGGCAGACATTTTACCCCTTCAAAAAAGGTATCTGCCGACGGACTGTACTGATAGGTCAGATAATTCTCTAAAACGTCATGATTTAACTTTTTTTCAAAATTCGGATGATGTAAAAATGCCTTGATTTCCGAACCAAACATCAAAGTTCCGTTCATCTGTGCATAATACATCGGCTTAATTCCAAAGAAATCTCTTGCCAGGAACATTTTCTTTTCATTTCTGTCCCAGATTACAAATGTGAACATACCACGCAGCATATTCAGCATATCGTAACCGTATTCCTCATAGGAATGAATCAGAACCTCAGAGTCTGTCTGTGTCTTAAATACATGACCCCGCTTTACCAGTTCTTCCCGGATGTCCTGATAATTATAGATCTCACCGTTAAACATCAATACCAGCGATTCATCCTCGTTATAAATAGGCTGACTGCCGGAGTTCAGATCGATAATACTTAACCGGCGGAATCCCAATGCGATATCATCATCCAAAAAGGTACCGTCACTGTCCGGCCCCCGATGAATGATCGCATCCTTCATTTTTTCTATTACCTCTGCCTTTTCCGGCAGATGATCTACAAATCCTACAAATCCACACATGCTGTTTGCACCTCTGTATTGTTATTTTCCTGTTTTCTCTTTCTTACATTACTGTTCATTATGGACTGAAGCCCCGGACTTGTCAAGTTTTTCTATTGTCCTTCAAGCCCTCCGGTCTCTTATAATCCCAGCTGATTCCATAAATCTTCAAACCACCGCCTGATAGACTCAAACAGGTCTTTCAGCCATTGTTTCGCTGCTTCTTTACTATCATCCTCTTCCGTAGATGCTTCCTCGGTCGTTGAGTCTTCCGTGGAGGTTTCTTCGGTAGTCTCGGTCGTTTCCTCCGTTGCAGTATCCTCGGTTGCCGGTGTTTCCGTGGTCTCCGTAGCTTCGGTCGTTGGTGCCTCGGTCGTCCCCTCCGTCGTTGGAAGTTCCGTTGTTGATTCTTCCGTGGTCACCGCCTCCGTCGTTGGCTTCTCCGTGGTCGCTGTCTCCGTCGTCGGAGCTTCTGTCTTCGGTGTTTCGGTCGTTCCTCCGGTGGTCGGAGTCTCCGTACTTGCTGTCTCCGTCGTCACTGCCTCTGTAGTCGGAGCTTCTGTCTCCGGTGCCTCGGTCGTTCCTCCGGTGGTCGGAGTCTCCGTACTTGCTGTCTCCGTTGTTCCGGTCTCTGTGGTTGATAGCTCTGTTTCTGACGCATCCTCTGTAAGCTCCGGCACATATTGATTGCCGATTACCGGTTTCTTCAGCTCTGTCTCTACAACCGGATAAAAGCTGCCGAACATCTCCTGATCATGTGCACAGACCTGTACAACATCCCCTTTATGATATTTCTTCTGGAATGCATACATGTACTGCATGGTTCCGGAGATATTTTCCTGCTCCTTACCATCCTCTACATACATTGTTACATATAATTTTAATTCATATACCGAATCGGTATCATATGTGTTTTCGATTTCCTGTGAACGGACCCCGGAATCCTTGTAATCACATACCATATACGTACCGGAATAAAAATTATCCGTAAAATCATTTTCCTGATCCACATGAATAAAGGTACCATCCTTATAAAGATAAAGCACACTTCCATCCGCACCCTTTCTCCATGCCCTTCCGGCCAGTTCATCCGCAGACCCAAAGGTATGCTGGAAAATACTTCCGAAAAATATCAGTATTATAACGCCCGTCACAAGACTGATACCACCCATGACAATTCCGGAGGTTGCCATTCCTTTTCCCTGTGCCTTTACAACACCAAGAATACCGAGTACGACTGCCGCGACTGCCAGTACCACACCAAACGGCTGAACACAGATTAACAGAATCGAAAGAATTCCAAGAATCATGGCCGCAATCCCGAATCCCCGGGCCTTCTTTTCCGGCTCCGTTCCTTCCGGCATGGTCTCTTCCGGTGCCTCCGCCGCTGCATTCACATCCTGTGTTTCGTTTTGCATATATTCATTCATCTGTAAACCGCCTTTCCGATTCCATCCTGTTTATACACATCTCCGGGAATGTCCTGTCCGTCCAGCACTACCCGGACCAGCTCTTCTCCCACATAATCCAGCTTCAGAGAAAAGAAATCCTTTCGGGTTTCCAGCAGGTGAAAAAATACCTTATCTCCTTCCCAGATCGGAAGCTGATAAACGGCATCCTTTTGCACCCATTCCAGCGTCCCCTCCTCACACTCACCGATCGTTCCCTGATATTCATCCGCTGTATAGAGGCACATATATTCCATATCTGCCTGCACAACATCATCCTTTACCAGCTTTCCGTCCTTCATCCATCCGGCCGTATCTGCGTCCGTCTGTCGGAACGTAAATGTAACAATACCCCGGAACTGCCATCCGGTAAGTGTCAGTCCTGTCTCTTCCCGCACTTCCCGGAGCAGACATTCCTCCGGGCTCTCACCGGCCTCAAAATGCCCGCCGACTCCGATCCATTTATCCCGGTTCACATCCTGCTTCTTCTTAACTCTGTGAAGCATCAGGTACTGATCATCCTTCTCAATATAACATAATGTTGTCAGATTATTGATATGCTCACTCATTCGTATTCCTCATTCCACAACCGTAACTATAATAAACCATAACCAAAAACGGCGGCAGATCCTGCCGCTGTTCTTGTATTGTTCCGGTCGGTACTAATTAAATAATACAACCTCTTCCTTCGGTTTCTCTGCCGGTACTACCTTCGTCGCATAAATGACAGGTCCGTCTCCACGGAATTCCCGGTAATATTCCTTCTTTATCGTTCCCGTGATCTCTACCCACTGACGGTCCTTCAGCATGGCAGCCATATCACTGACGCACTTGAAGCCGACAAACGCAATGTCCTCTACGCAACAGGTCATGGCATGTCTGCCCGGTACAAATGCATTCTTCGGATAATTCTTCGGTTTATATACCATACCCTTAAAATGAATGGTCTTACCGACATATTTATCCGGATTATCTGAGGCATCAATATAAAAGATACCAAAGTCATCATCCTCAATCTCAATGACATCTGCATTTAACTTATACGGAAGATCATCATCTGCATTTTCAAAGTCCGTGCTTCCGTCTTCCTTTTCAAATACGATGGTTGCCATACGGTTATTGGCCTTTATGATTCTCCGGTACTCGCCTCGTTTGGTCTCCTCCGTACAACGGTTAAATATAACCAGATTGGCAGCGGATACCTGCTCCATCATCATGGCACGCATATTGTTCAGATAACTGTCAAAGGTGCTCGCATCAATATTAGCCACGATCTGTACTACCGTCCAGCCCTTTGGAACATTCAGATCAAACAGCTGCTGGAGCTTCCAGGTTCCGTTATACTCGATCAGTACCAGCTGCGGCTTGTACTGTGCCTGCAGTTTCATCAGCCGTTCTGTTGTCAGATCCTCCGGTTCCTCGATCATTTCCAGCATAATATTATGCGCTGCAAGCTCGGCAGGATCATACTCTTCCATACCTTCCTCACATACCAGCAGTAACGCCCGATCGCCTTCATTAAAATTCTGCCCGATCAGTGTATTCTGAATAAATGTCGTTTTACCGCCTTCCAGGAATCCGGTAAACAGATATACCGGTATTTCTTTTGCCATAGTAATTCCTCCTACTGTCCTTCAAAACTGGTTTCGCCCGGCTCCTATAACTGGAACAGCTTCTCCAGCTTATCCTCCTGCAATTTGCTGCCGATTACGCACAGCTTACCGGTATAATCCGGATTTCCCTTTCGGATCTCATATTCACCCGGTACCAGATCAAAGTAGATCCACTCGCCATTTACATTCGGAACCATACCCTTTGCTCTCAGGATGACACCATACTCCTCGCTCTCGGATAAGGTCTTAAGGATTGCTTCCATGTCAGAATCCGTATATTTATGTGGTGTCTCCTTACCCCAGCTTGAGAATACCTCATCCGCATGATGGTGATGATGATGTTCGTGGTC
>ERZ1035006.1116-NODE-1116-length-18846-cov-10.544037_pt1 | contig 18846 bp, 20 predicted proteins | sample MGYA00520694_ERZ1035006 | MGnify/ENA primary metagenome ERZ1035006 (study PRJEB33766, sample SAMN09781746) | gut metagenome | biome: gut microbiome | host: Homo sapiens | place: Madagascar | study: EMG produced TPA metagenomics assembly of the PRJNA485056 data... | reverse complement strand
GCGAAGGAAGGAGGCGTAGCGGTGGCTACGGCGACTGACGACAACGCAGTAGATGGAGATTTAGACAAATGAAGCAGGTTGCTAATTAGCGTGAGTCATACTAGCATCAACATATTATCAATGCATTTCTTCGCCTTTACCCGCACCTCTTCGTCCAGGATGATTTCCTCTCCGCCCTGTCCACGAATGCAATTATACACATCCATCAGGGTTGTCAGCTTCATATTGTGACATACGCAGTCTTTTGACAGCGGATAGAAGTTCTTATCCGGACATTCAAACTGAAGGTGCTGCACAATGCTATTCTCTGTTCCAATGATAAATTCCTTCTCTGGACTTTCTTTCGCAAATTTCATGATTCCGGTAGTGCTTCCAATATAATCTGCCATCTGAGATACCTCAGGCAGGCACTCCGGGTGAACCAGAAGCTGTGCTCCAGGATGAAGGGCTTTTGCCTTTTTCACATCTCTTACAGACATTCTCAGATGAGTTGGACATCCTCCATGAACAAACTTAAATGTCTTCCCCGGAACCTGTTTCTCCACCCATGCACCCAAATTGCAATCTGGAATAAATAAAATCTTATCATTGTTAATATTTTTCATAATTTTCACTGCGGAAGAAGAGGTGACACACACATCGCAGATGGTTTTCAACTCGGATGTAGTGTTAATATACACCACAACTGTATACTCCGGATTAGCCTCTTTTAGCGCAGAAAGCATCTTCACATCAAGCTGCTCCGCCATTGGGCATCCAGCTTCGCTGTTTGACAGATAAACCTTCTTCTCCGGTGAAAGAATTTTCACAGTCTCCGCCATAAAGCGCACTCCACACATCAGAACATTCTTCTGAGGAGCTGCTGCTGCCTGCTGGCTAAGCCCATAGGAATCTCCGGTATAATCCGCAACTTCCAGAATCTCCTGCCCCTGATAAGCGTGAGCAAGAATGCAAATATCTTTTTCCTTTTTCAGACGCAGGATCTCGTCCTGCAACTCTCTAGTAGTCATCATAGCTATTTTCTCTCCTGTTTCTCTGCGCCAGAGTACCCTCCCGCAAAATGGGGCGTGCAGATTGCATGAATAATTTTTCAAACACACTCTAAAGCGTATTTGAATTCTGGCTGCGAATATTTTCTTTGCATTATATGCCACCATAGCTTCACTGTCAACAAAAAACTTTACACATATCTTGTCAACTGTAAAGTTTAGTGTTATACTACAGAACATATTTGCAGCAACCAAAGGTGCCGGGAAAATCCCAGAGACAGTATGGTCTGTCTGAAAGCTTTTCCATGACATCCTGATTTACAAACAAGGAAAAGGAATAAAACCAATGAACACAGATATCCTCATTGCAGGAAGCGGCTGCTCCGGTCTTTACTGTGCCCTGCAGCTTCCAAGAGACAAAAAGATTACCATTATCACCAAGGCAGACCTGACCAGCAACGATTCTTACCTGGCCCAGGGCGGTATGTGTATGCTGAAAGAGCCATCTGATTACGAAAGCTTTTTTGAAGACACATTGAAAGCCGGTCACTATGAAAATGACAGAGAATCCGTAGAAATCATGATCAAAACCTCCCCAGAGGTGGTAAAAGACCTTCTTTCCTACGGCGCCCGTTTTGAAGAAAATCCAGACGGCTCTTTGTGCTATACCAGAGAGGGTGCCCATTCCACCAACCGCATTATTTTCCATGAGGATGTTACTGGAAAGGAGATTACCAGCACCCTTCTTCATGAGGCACAGAAGCTTCCCAACGTAGAGCTTTTGGAATATACCACTATGGTAGACATTCTGGAAAAGGATAACCACTGCTACGGCGCCGTTATCCGTCGTCCTGACGGTGAAATCCAGACCATTACCGCCACTTATACAGTTATGGCCAGCGGTGGTGTAGGCGGTCTTTACAGACATTCCACCAATTTTCGCCACCTTACCGGAGATTCCCTTGCCATTGCCCGTAAGCATAACATTGAGCTGAAAAATCCGGACTATGTGCAGATCCATCCCACTACCTTTTACACCAAGCACCCAGAGGACCGCAGCTTTCTTATTTCCGAATCTGTCCGCGGCGAGGGTGCAAAGCTTTATGACAGCCATATGAACCGTTTTGTAGATGAGCTGCTGCCCCGTGACCTTCTTTCTGAAAAAATCCATGAACAAATGGCAAAAGACGGCACAGATTTCGTGTGGGAAGATCTTCGCCCTATCCCGGCAGAAACCCTTCGCCACCATTTTCCTAATATTGTGGAACATTGTAGGGAAATGGGGTATGATGTTTTCAAAGAATGCATCCCCGTTGTCCCGGCACAACATTATTTCATGGGCGGCATAAAGGTAAACCATCAGAGCCGTTCCTCCATGGATAACCTTTATGTGATAGGGGAAGCTGCCTGCAACGGTGTACACGGAAAGAACCGTCTCGCCAGCAATTCCCTCCTGGAAAGCCTTGTTTTCGCAAAACGGGCGGCACAGGAAATGAGCCGTGAGGAGCTTTCTGCTGAAACTCCTGATACAGCGGCCACACAGATAGCAGATGAACTGGCCACTCATACAGATTTCCACCAGTACGAGGATCCACAGGCTCTTGCAGCTGCTTATCATCGCCTTGCCACGGAAGCGATTACCCTTGGCCAGAATACAGAGAACAGAAAGGAGTTTTTATATGTTTGATCAGGTTACTCTCGGGTTAAATGCCGACCCATTTATTTTAAGCGCATTAAAAGAAGATATTACAAGCGAGGATGTTTCCACCAACAGCGTGATGCCAGAGCCAAAAGCAGGCGTGGTTGACCTTATCTGTAAGGAAGATGGAATCATCTGCGGGCTTCAGATTTTTGAACGTGTTTTTACCCTTCTGGACCCTTCCACAAAAGCTGAATTTTATGTAAAAGACGGAGATTCTGTGAAAAACAAGCAGCTTATCGGAAAAATTTACGGGGATATCCGTGTGCTTCTTTGCGGCGAGCGCACTGCTTTAAATTATCTGCAGAGAATGAGTGGAATTGCCACTTACACCAGCCAGGTTGCAGCCCTTCTTTCCGGCACAGGCATTAAGCTTCTTGATACAAGAAAAACATCTCCAAACAACCGTATTTTTGAAAAATATTCTGTCCGTATCGGCGGCGGAAACAATCACCGCTACAATCTTTCCGATGGAGTTCTTCTGAAAGATAACCATATCGGAGCTGCAGGCGGCGTGAAGGAAGCAATTTCCATGGCAAAGGCCTATGCCCCATTTGTACGCAAGATTGAAATAGAGGTGGAAAATCTTGATATGGTAAAGGAGGCTGTTGAGGCTGGCGCTGACATTATCATGCTGGATAATATGTCCACAGAACAGCTGAAGGAAGCCATTGATTATATCAACGGCCGTGCTGAAATCGAGGTTTCCGGAAATGTTACAAAAGAAAACATTGCCAGACTTACCGGTTTGGGTGTAAATTATGTATCAAGCGGAGCACTTACACATTCCGCTCCTATTATGGACCTGTCCATGAAAAATCTTCATCCTGTGGAAGCGTAGGGCTTCAGCCGGAGCATTATGGCTCACACACTTTAGATTTTCCCTCCCGACAGACCATATTCCATTATAACAGCAGACAGGAGATGAACCTATGAAGGGTGAAGAAAGAAGAAATCAACTTTTAAATATTTTGGCATCCAGCAATGTACCTGTTCCCGGCAGCGCTTTATCCCGTAAACTGAATGTCAGCCGTCAGATCATTGTACAGGATATCTCTCTTCTGCGTGCCAACGGTGCTGTTATCTATTCTACCAACAAGGGCTATCTGCTCCAGGAAGAAAAAAAGCATTCAAGGGTTTTTAAGGTTTTTCACTCTGATGAACAGGTAGCGGAGGAATTATCTGCTATTGTAGATGCGGGAGGCCAGATTCGTGATGTTTTCGTCTATCACAAGGTCTACGGTGTTATCAGGGCTGACATGAATATTAAATCCCGCCGCGACGTCCGCACCTATATGGAAGAAATCAGCACTGGGAAATCCAGCCTTCTGAAAAATGTAACCTCTGGCTATCATTACCACACCATAGATGCCGAAAGCGAGGAGATCCTGAATGCTATTCAGGAAGAGCTTGCGCAAAAAGGCTTTCTTGCCAAACTGCAGGACTATGAACCGGTAGATTTCTGGGGCGGTCAGGATTAAATGACAATCGGATTTGTGCCAGTTTGCCCGCAAATAAGGCAGGACGATTGCAGAAATGATTTTTGAGCTGAAAAATGAATATTCCCCCTCCTCTTTGCATAATATGAAGTTAGAGCGTGTTTGGAAAATTCTGATTTATTGATGGCTGTAAGAGAAGGGGGATTTTTATGCAAAATATCTACACCAGACTGATCAATGAAAAACATCCACTTCCATCTGACTACATTCCTGAAAATCTAATCGATGCAGGAATCCCTTTTCACGCCCATCCAGATGACCCCAAACGGCTTATGGAAAAAAATGCGGCTCGTGCGGCCCTTTGTCTTGTAAATGCAGCTTGTCAACAAGGACTATGTCTTTATGGAATTTCCGGATACCGCTCCTACCAGCGGCAGGCCGAGCTCTATACCGGCAGCCCTTACGTTGCCGCTCCCGGAACCAGTGAGCATCAAAGCGGTCTTGCCCTGGACCTTTCCTGTCCTGCGGTTCATATGCAACTGATCCCGGAATTTGCCCATACAAAAGAAGGCAAATGGATTGCAAGAAATGCCTCTCTTTTCGGATTTATCCTCCGGTATCCCTTAAATAAAGAATCTGTCACCGGCGTTCCCTACGAGCCCTGGCACATCCGCTATGTAACCAGGGAGCTCTCCGGCTATCTCACTCTCACAGGCCTTACATTAGAAGAATATCTGAATTTCCCCATAAAAAAAGTCAATGTATAATTTCTCCTGATTTCCACATACTATCCATACGAAACAAAATATGGAAGGACATGAAAGAAACAGGAGGAACAGATAAATGAAGGCAACGGGAATCGTAAGAAGAATTGATGACCTGGGTCGGGTTGTTATTCCGAAAGAGATACGCCGGACCCTGCGTATAAAAGAAGGAACTCCGCTGGAAATTTTCACAGACAGAGAGGGAGAAATTATTTTAAAAAAATATTCTCCAATTGGAGAACTGAGTGTTTTCGCCAAGGAATATGCAGAATCTCTTTCTCAGTCCACGGGAATGCTTTCCTGCATTACAGATCATGACCAGGTGGTTGCTGCAGCAGGACCCGGAAGTAAAGATTTTATTGGAAAAATGATCAGCCAGCAGCTGGAAGGTACCATTAATAACCGTGAAGGCAAATGCCTGAATCCCAGGGACCGGGGCAAGATCCCAGTTGTGGACGAGCAGCCTGATCCTCTTTGTTCCCAGGTGATCCAGCCTATTATTTCATCTGGAGATGCTATTGGAAGTGTGATTCTCATGGGAAAAACAGACAAAGACACAATGGGCGCCAGCGAAACTCTGCTTGCCAAAACTGCTGCCGGTTTTCTGGGAAGACAGATGGAACAGTAAAAAAGAATCCTGCCCGGTAGAGCTTTTTTTATGCAATAGGGGATTCCAACGGAATTTCCTATTGCATAAAATATAAAACTGCTGTATTGATAAACGCTCATCCACCTCAATACAGCAGCCTTTTTTAACTCATTTACTTTCTTTTATCTTCTGTCTCTGCTTCGTAATATCATAATATTCATCGGAGAGAATCCCATGTTTTACCATTGCGTCAAAAACCGCTTTCTGTGCCGGTGTCATAGTCAGTCCAACTGTGGAATTGTAATCAGTTATCACACAGCCGGTTTTCTCGATCATCCAGAACAATGGAGAATCATTTTCCGGAATCATCTTCCAGATTTCCTTCTCCGGATATGGCAGAAGCGTCATCAAGGTCTGAAGATGACCATCCTTTATCAACCGGTAATCTCCATCCGGCAGAATAACACCGTCTGAAAAATTCTGAATCTCCTCCGCTTTTTGTAAAAGTTCTTCTGTTACTTTCACAATCAGTTACCCCCTGCAAATAATATTCGCTACTCACAGCCAGCCGATACTCTCATCTGTCTGCTTCCCTCATTATACCATGCACCAGTCTGAAATTCCACTGCCTCTTCCCGTGACTGCCGTCCATCAAATAACATTCCTTCAACTTTCAAGGGCTATGCATCCCCCCTCACCCGCCGCTTAGAGCGTGCAGATTGCAGGAATGATTTTTCAAACAGGCTCTCGTGCTCTGCGCACCTGAAGCGGGGGAATGCTTATCTGCGTTCAAAATACTTTGATTATAAAATTTTCTCTGTGAAACTTTCTCAAAACCCCTTGCATTTTTTCAAAATCGTGATATAGTTATCGCATACCTGTTGATGTAGTTTTCGTAACTATGTATAATAGTTTTATTTTCTTTATTTGGAGGTGTTATTATGAAGCTTAAATTAAAAGACCCAGGAAGTGCAGTCACACATGGAATTGCATTTTTACTTGCAGCTGCAGGTGCTGCCCCGCTACTCATCCGTACTTCAGCAATGAACGACCATCTTCACATTATCGCCCTCAGCGTTTTCATCCTCACCATGATACTCCTTTATGCGGCAAGCACGCTTTACCATTCTGTAGACTCCACAGTCACTGTGAACCGCCGCCTGAAAAAGCTGGATCATATGATGATATTCGTCATGATTGCTGGCAGCTATACTCCTGTATGCCTGATCGTTCTTCATAACCGCATCGGATACGCATTATGTGCACTTGTATGGGCCACTGCTCTCTTAGGCATTGTATTTAAAGCATTCTGGGTAACCTGTCCAAAGTGGATCTCTTCCATATTGTATATCGGAATGGGCTGGCTGTGCGTTTTAGCTTTTGTTCCCATCATTCACGCACTCCCCAGAGCCGGGTTTGGATGGCTTCTCGCAGGCGGTGTCATCTACACCATCGGCGGTGTCATCTATGCATTGAAACTTCCAATCTTCAATGCACGCCACAAGAACTTCGGCTCTCATGAGATTTTTCACATATTTATTATGCTGGGAAGCGCCTGCCACTTTGTTGTAATGTACTGCTTCGTGGCAAATATGCCAATCTGAATCAATGAAATTCCTGATTTAGTACTCCATCAGTGCCAGCTTCTGCGCCCTTGTAAGCTGCTTAATGGCATACTCCCGGCTCATTGCCTCTTCCTTCGTCCGGTAACCTTCGTAATATACCAGAGTTACCGGACGTTTTGTTTTCGTGTACTTTGCTCCGTTTTTTCCGCTATTATGAGCCTTCAGCCTCTTCTCCAGACAGTTTGTCCATCCGGTGTAAAGCGTTCCGTCGGCACACCGGACCATGTAGGTATAATTCATCTTTGCTAACTCTCCATCTATGTAAAGGAGGCTGTTACCTGTATCCAACAGCACTCCTCATCTTTATTAAAAAGCAATCGGTCCGAAAAATGGTATTTTTTCAGTGTAAGAGACAGCTTTCCATTACTTTTCTGCAAATGTTATCTCCTCTTGCAAAAACAGCTCAAAGCTTTCTCCATCTATTTGCAAAAGCAGGTAGGGCCACACCGACTGCGAATGTTCTCCCACCTGCTTTATTATACGTTTTTCTCCTAGATTTGTGAATGTCTTTTACGGAAGATAAGTGATCGGGTCAATCGGCTCTCCATTCTTTTTCATTGCAAAGTACAGGTTACTGCCTTCTGCACTGTAATATTTCGTGGGAGAAGCCACATAACCAATAATGGTGCCCTTCTTTACTGCATCACCCTCTGCCACATCCAAATCTGTAAGCTGCCCGTAAATTGCCTGATAGCCATTTCCCAGCTCCATTGTTACCGTTGTACCTGTCTGAGCAGTATTTTCTATCGAATAAACGGTTCCATCTACAGCGGACATAACCGGTGCCCCCTCCACAGCCTGTACTGCAATGGCCGGACTTAATCTATACTGATCCAAAGTTGGGAAATAAACGCTCTGATCCATGCTGTAATCAACCAGAATCTGTCCATTTACCGGCCATTCCATTAATGTATCCTCAGAGAAATTTATTTCCGGCACAGTATTCAGAGAAACCTGCGCATTTACACTGGTGTTTTCTCCTGTCTGCGCTGAATTTTCCATATCTGTAAGCTCCGTAAGTCCAGCCGCACTTTCCATATCTGAAGCATTTTCCACAGAATTATCACTGTTCAAAATCCCTGTCTCCGGCAATTCTGCCTCGACCAGGTTCGTGCCCGCCTCAGCCAGAGACTGCTCACTTTCAAAAGCCGCCTCTCCATTTGCATTGCTTTCATTTTCCATTGTACTTTCCAGAGGAAGCACCTCCTGGATTTTCTCCTTTTTGCTGGAAACCTGATACGCCGTTACCCCCAACACAGCCATTACTGCGAGGAGTGCACTGTTAAAAATAATTTTTACTGTTCTGTTTTTCCTCATATTCTTTCACCTCTACATACATTCTGTTCACAGCTGCTGTACCATCTGTATTTATAGAGTGTCCAGAATACGGTCACTTATTCACTTTTTTATAAAATTGATATTTTCTATCTCCATTTCCGGAAAATATTTTTTCAGGATTTCCCTCCAGCTGCTGCCTCCCTTTGCCATCTCATTTCCCCCATATTGGGAAAAACCAAGGCCATGTCCTTTTCCCTTGCACAAAAAACGAACCAGATTTTCCACCCTTTGCATGGAAAAATTCCCACTGGAAAGATGCATTCCCACACGAAATGCTTCCCCCTCCAGCCAGCGGTCATCAGCCGTGAGAAAGGTGACGTAGCCTGCGCTGTCCCGCATTTTTACAGTAAGCTTTTCCGGAAGCTGGCTCCGCATCAGATAGGTACTATTTATGTAATTAGGTGCTTCCTTGTCCTGACTGCTGTCCACAGATTTTAAATAGGAGAATTCTTCACTGTGAAAAACCTCCCTCCCATCTCTGGTTTCTCCGCTGCTGACCTCATGATAGGGAACCAGCTTTAGTTCCCCATTATATGTAAGCACCTGATTTCTGGTTTCCTGCACCATTGCACCATAAAGCTCAAGCTTATCCGCAAGCCTTAAAATATTCCACAGTTCTCCGGATTCCATATTTTCTTCTCCAAGAGCTTCCTTCATTTCTTCTATCACATCCAGAATACTTTCTGTTTCCAGCTTTCTGTACAGCTCAGACCTGGCAATTACCGCCTGCGCCTTCAAAGTCTCAGGTTCATAATCTCCTTTCATCTGAACCATAAGCATCAGTGGCACAAAAACCTCCGCATCCGAAGAATGCAGCATAAGCGCTTTATCTGCTCCATTTATGAAAATTGTTAGCAAATAGGGAAAAAGAAGTATGGTCAGAAGCACATACCCAAAAGAAAAACTGCTGTAAAATAACTTTTTCATGCTTCCATCATGCTTTCATTGTTTTATCCCTATTATATGAAGAATTGCAAAAATTTATTAACCGTAGTATACTGTATCAGTTGTTATATCTCATAACCGAAAAGAACAGGAACAGATGACTACAGCTTTCAGAAAGATTTGTCGATTCACCATTCCAATTCGGTTTTACCACTTTATATTATGGAGGTTTCTATGGTTGCATTATTTCTTGCACCTGTGTATATTCTGATCAACTTTTACGTTGTTCGCTGGATGATACGCTGGATGAGTGCCTGCCACAGACTTTTTCGCACAACACTTTTCCGTGCGACCTATATCGGTATTTACATTTTTCTTGCTACCGCACTCCTTACCGGCTTTCTCATAAAAAAGCCAGCTGGACTTCACCGCATCTTGAAACATATTGGCAATTATTTTCTAGGCACCTTTATTTACATTCTGCTGGTAATCGCCCTTGTGGACCTTGGACGACTTATTTTGAAGTATATTTTCCACGCTTCCTTTATTGGATTCCGCTCCACTTTTGTGATCACAGGCCTTATCTGCACCCTGCTCATCATTTCCTTAAGTGCCTACGGAATCATTCATGTAACGAAGATTAAAACCACACCTTATGAAATTCATGTAGAAAAAACAGTGGAAGGTATGGATTCCCTCAAGATAGTTCTCCTCGCTGACACACATTTCGGTTACAGCATTGGAACTGCTCAGGCCAAACGAATTGTAAATAAAATCAATGAGGAAAACCCTGATGTTGTCTGTATTGCCGGAGACATTTTCGATAACGAATATGACGCTATTTCCAATTCAGATGAGCTGAAAGAAATTTTGAAGAAAATCAAATCCAAATACGGTATTTACGCCTGCTGGGGTAACCATGACCTGAATGAGCCTATTCTTGCGGGATTTACTTTTGATGGAAAAGAAAATGACTATGACGATCCGAGAATGAAAGAATTTCTTACAGATGCAGGCATCCACCTGCTAAATGATGAGGCGGCTCTTATTGATGATAAGTTTTACATAGTTGGACGCAGAGACTATTCCCGGTGCCATAAGGTAGAAGGTTCCAGGAAAACTCCAGCCCAGCTTACTGAATCACTGGACCAGAGCAAACCGATCATTTTTATTGACCATCAGCCGAAAGAGCTCTCTGAGACAGCTGATGCTGGTGTGGATCTTGATCTCTGCGGACATACTCATGATGGCCAGATCTTCCCCGGAAATCTTTTTATCCATCTATTCTGGGAGAATTCATGCGGTTACCTTCAAAAAGGTAATATGCACAACATTGTAACTTCCGGTGCGGGTATCTGGGGGCCAAATATGCGTGTGGGAACCAACAGCGAGATCTGTTCCATTACCGTTGACTTTGACAAATAAACAGGCTTTAGAACCTTTAAGGACTGCCTCTGCACACAGCCATCTGTATGTGGGGCAGTTTTTTTCTTTGGCAAGCTTTTTCAAAACACTTTTTTCCCGGCAGCGTAAATACTGTAATTTCATTTCCCTGATGCATCTGTCCAGCCACCATTTTCCTGCACAATCCCCAGTCAGACAGCAACACTCCCACTGGCATAGCTCCATTCAAGCCGTTACCAGCCAGTGCTCCTCTTACCACTCTTTTTTCTTTTAACAGCACATCTTCTATCTTCACAATTCCAGCTGATAGCAGACACACCACTGCCGTTATTACCATGTTGAAATATGTTTTCAGATTTTTCATAAAGGTCCTCCTTTTTTACAATGCTTGTCCCAGGTGTTTCACCAAACAACGGGCATATTAATGCTTATGCCTTGCCTGTAAAAAAGTAGAACCTTTTTCTGAATTTTTTCAATATTTTTTTGACGAATGTAAATTACTTCTCCGTATTATAACTGGTAATTCCCTTTCCGGTATTCGGATGTCCGGTGGAGTAAATACGATCAGCTGCAAAGGCCAGTATCAGCACAAGTCCCGCAATTATAAGCAAGCGCCCCGGAACCTTTCGTAACATCCGGTCCAGCATCGGCGCAAGCACATAGATAATGATCATGCCCCCTACCCCAAAGACCAGGAGTCCTTCTGCACATATCCTTCCATGAAGATTCAGGAAATACCCTGTATAATCCCACCATTTCTGTCCATGATGAATCATTTCCAGCAAGTACGCAGTAAAATATTCCACAAGACCGCATACTACAACAATCATAATAAACTCCAGTGCCAGGTTTCTCCGCAACCGATAAAGAAGCATCAGGATCAGCACACTTCCCGTTCCGTAAATTGGCAGCCAGGGACCATGAAGGACACCACGATTCACGAATTTTCCATCTGTAATCAGATGCAGGCTCACCTCCCATACCCATCCGCCAAAAGACATGATGAAGAAAATCATTACCAATGACCAAATGGAATAACATCGTAAATAATGTGCCCCCAGAAATTCCCCTCTGCTCTCCTTTAACGAAAGAGGACATAACCGGGATGGATAAATTTTCCCATCCAGTTCTTCTTTTTCCAGTGCATGCTTCATCCTGACAGCCTGAACCTCCTCATATTCAAGCTCTTTCTTTCCCCATCCGGTTACAGTCCCCATATATTTTGCCAGAAATCCCCGTATACCAGTAAGCGAAGCTACTTTCTGAAAAACACAGGTTTTCTCCATAACATCCATGTAAACCTTCTCAAGAACTTCTTTCTCAGGTCTTTCAAAAAGAGCATCATCATTCAGAAGTTCCATACCTGGAACCCCCGCTTCCTTTGCTTTTTTCCGAACCATCGCATAATATTCACAGGCTGCTGCCATTTTGTAAGGATTTGTGAAAAAAAGAGTCACCAGTGAACCTGTCAGGATTCCCAGAAGTTCCCAGCCAATGAAGGTAACGTGAAAGGCAAAGCACTCCCATTTTCTGCCGTTCATCATCCTGCGGGAAAGAGTAATCGCTTCATTTGGTGAAATACCCGGATTTTCCGCCACAATATAAGGCACCATATAATAAGAATAGTGCTTAATCATTCCTCCGATTAAGGTAAACCACCACAAAGTCTCGTAAATCTGCACTACCAGCATCGTCAGACAGGCCCGAAACCACTTTTTTACCTTCAGAAAAAACAGGGAACGCTGAATGTGCACTGTTTCGTACTCCATTCCTTCCAGAAACATACGGATTACGATTACTTTATAAATATTTTCCACCAGAAACCAGATTGCAAATACTACCAGCAGGCCGCAGATAATGAGAAGAACCAGTGCCACGCTGTCCGACCCGATAATGGAACTGATTCCGGCTGTAAGAGAAACCAGAAAAGCTCCTGATGTAATACGATTTACAATGTCGGATAAAACACCTTCCCTTCTTCCTAATACTGCTTCTTCATTCTCTTTCGACTGACGGATTTCCTGAATGTTTTTTTCTGCAAGCACTCTTCCATCCTCACGGTTACCGCTGATAATGTCTCGGATAACCTGAACGAAGGTGGATTCCTGCTCTTTACTGCTTCCCACAGAGTTCTCTAACAAGTCCACGCTATATGTAAACAGATGATTTCCGGATAGGACCAACATTAAAAGGCATAATACTACCCATAGGGCATAATGCCGCTTCAAAGACTGTCTTGCCCGGATTTTCAATTCTTTCCTATAATTCATACGTTTTCTCCATCCTGTAAGCAATAAATTCAGAATACCATACATACCCGGTCTTGTCCATCTTATTGACACGGCTTGGAACCACTGCTACAATAAAGGCAAAAATTATGCCTGAAAAAAAGTTCCCAAAAACAGAATTTTTTACCATTACATAGATAATTTTTCAAGCATCCGCTGGAAAGGAGCAGGTATGGCAAAAGAACAAATTGCAGTTGCAGAGCTTATCACCAACATTATCCTGGGAAAAACAGATTCTCCAGGCAGGGTGGATTTTTTCCCGCAGAAACCTGTATTCCCATTTGAGCAGCCTTATGAGCAGCCATTTCCCAGAGCCACACCGGAAAGTCAGGGAATTTCTTCCGATATGCTGGCAAAGCTGCTTCGTGACCTAAATGCTTCCCATTATACAGATATGCATCATTTTATGATCCTGCGCCACGGAAAAATCATCTGCGAGGCTAATTTTGCGCCCTACCGCAGCGGGATTTGGCATATCACCCATTCCATGTGCAAAAGCATTACCGGTATGGCTATTGGACTTCTCATTGAGGAAGGAAAGCTTTCTCTTAATGAGAATATCTATGATATTTTTCAGGATCATTTAAGTACCTTTACCAAGCTCTTCCACCCGACCATTACGGTAGAAAATCTTCTTACCATGACAAGCTGTATTACCTTTAATGAATCTGGCATTGTTTCTGGAAATGACTGGCTGGGAAGCTTTCTTAACTCCTCTGTTACCGGAAATCCGGGAGAAAATTTTCTCTACAACAGCCTGAACACATATGTGCTTTCCGCTATTGTTACAAAGCGTACCGGCCAGACTCTTGTAGAATACCTGGAACCACGGCTTTTCAAACCTCTTGGAATTACACGTTATTTCTGGGAAACCTGTCCAAAGGGCATCACCAAAGGTGGCTGGGGACTTTTCCTCTGTACCGAGGATATGGCCAAGCTTGGACAGCTTTATCTGCAGAAAGGTTTGTGGAACGGCCAGCAAATCATTCCACAGGCCTGGGTGGAAGCTTCCACTACGAAACATATGGAAAGTATTCCGGGAACTTATGGCTACGGATATCAGGTCTGGATGGAGGAACGGCCTGGAAGCTTTGAATTTAATGGAATGCTTGGACAGAATGTAATCGTTTATCCGGATATGGACATGGTTATTGTCACAAACGCTGGCAATAATGAGCTTTTTCAGAATTGTGTTATGCTGGAAATCATTCGCAGGCATTTCCCTCTTGATTTTCAGCCGGCAGATATTCTTCCTGAAAATCACTGTGCACAGTCCCTTCTTATGAGACTTACTGCACAGCTGGAGAATGGCTCTGATTCTTCTGCTACTCTTCCGGCCCTTCGCAAAGGTGGCTGGAAAAAATCGGCTTCCGGTACAGGAATCCGCCATCATGCCTGGAATTCTGTAAAAAATATTCCAACCCCCACCCCATCTGCCATTATGGAACAATTAGATGGAAAAACTTTTCAGCTTTCTCCACAAAGCATCGGACTTTTTCCGTTGTTTATCCAGGTTTTCCACAACAATATGACAGAGGGTGTGCAAAAGCTTGCTTTTTTCTTTGAAAAGGGAGAATTCTTCGTCTCTTTTCTGGAATCCGGAGAATGGCACAAGATTCCTGTTGGTTTCGGAAGAGCAAAAGAATCCTGGCTTACCCTTCATGAAGAAAGTTATCTCCTTGGAACCTCCGGCGAGTTCACTACAGACGAAAATGGTTTAACTGTTCTCAAGCTTAACCTTACCTTCCTGGAAGAATGTGTCCGAAGAAAGCTTCATATTTTCTTCCTTCCCGAAGATGAAATTATGATTCGCTGGTATGAAACTCCAGGAAAAGATATGATTATGGAAGGCCTTACCTCCATTACAGAAGAAATTTCCAATAATTTTCTTTTTGGTGCTCTCAAGGGTACTGGCGGTCTTAACCTGCTTCACCGCATTATGGAGCAGACCATTGAACCAGTTTCCCAGGGTTTCCTGGAAACAGCGGTTATAGAGGAAAATGAATAAGATGGAAAAAGAGATAGAGACAGGCTCTCACAAGAATATGACCGAGATAGAGGTTAAGGATTTATAAATATCCATGACTTTATAGAGATTATACTACCTTTTTTCTTTGCAAAAGCCAAAGCCCATGCTATAGCATGGGCTTTCATCGCATAGCCAGGTACTTAATTTACATACCAGAGATTACCATCCGGACCGGTAAAGGTTCCGTCTCCATTATCTATATACAGACCGGAAGCATTGTTCATCCAGGTTCCATCAGCACTTTGATAAAGTATCTGGGAATTATATCCGGAATCGTCTGTTACATAAGTAGATGAGACTGCGGAATCAGAAGGCTTCGGCGGCGCAGTTTCGGTCATAGACGCACCACTGTATGCCTGTGTCCAGTTACCTCCACCTTTATTATAATAAACACTTCCACTTCCATCATACCAGTTTCCATTTGTGGCTTCATATATGTAAGAAGCAAAGGAGCCATCCGTTGCCCACACTGTTTTCTCTGCTCCTGTATAGTCAATATTATTGGAAATATCCATATTCTCCTGACTCTGGGAATCTGAATCTCCATTCTGTTCCTGCCCTGCCTGATTTACTTCAGCCTCTGTGGGCTCTGACTTAGCTGAATCCGCTTCTTGATTCACTTCATTATTTGGGGAAGCTCCCACTTCTGCTGTCGGAAAATCTTTGCTTTCTGAAGCTTCTTCTGAATCTGTTGTTTTGCTACTGTCAGTAATCAAATTTACATATTCGTTTCTGGTCCTACTTTCATCCTTCTCCTCATCAGGCTGGAAATCCACCAACTCTCCGGCAGTAGCCTGGACAGTATCCATAGATACTCCCACACAGATATTTCCCACTGCCATAACCATAACAAGAACAATAGCCGGAAAAACTTTTTCTTCCAGGTGTTTCAGGTTCTTCATGTACAGAATGCGATCCTTGAAAACCTTTTTTCCATTGCTGAATCCAACGGACATATATGGAATATTGTTCTGCTCTGCTGCGATTTGCAGAAGTAGCTGACCGTATTTCAGCCGATCCTTCTTTGTGTAATGCACAGCCATTTTTCCATCGCAAAGATTCTCAATATCCTTTTCTGCTTCTCCTTGCATCACATACAGTGCGGGATTAAACCAATATATGGTTGTCACGATCAACATGAGCATTTTATACCAAAGATCATGACGAACATAGTGTGACAGTTCATGGGAAAAAATAAATTCCATTTCTTCCAGGCTAAAGGATTTCTCTGGCACATAAAGCCCCGGTGCTCGAATCCCTGCCAGCATTGGTGAGGACAGATTTTCACATACCAAAAGCCTTGGGGGATCCTGAATATGCTTTTTCCGGCAAATCTGAAAATATAGCTCCTGCATTTCTTCATTGTCGGCTGGATAACTCCAGCGAATCATTCTGTGCAGGGAAAAATAATAACGCAGTCCACGTTCTATACCAAAGAAAAAAACACCGGCAAGCCAGGTTATGCTTATTATGGTTAAAAGCTTTTCCATTGGCAATGTACCGCAATTTATTCTAATGGTCGAATTTTGCTGGCTTTCGGATGATAACAGCTGAGTGATAGTTCCGCTCTGTGCTGCGGTGCTCTGTTTTGCATTCGCATTAATGTCACCGCTCTGCTGCCTGACCATATTCAATTTTGCGGAACCGTTACTTCGCACTGCAGTATTCCCCTGCACCTGTGGCACTGACACAGCTTCTGCCTTACAGCTGTCACCAGCAGTCAGTTTTTCCTGTCCAAACCGGATCTTGAATGGGCTTTTCCCGGATAAATTAACCGGTAAAAGCAATACTATCATAACTCCAAGCCACAAATAATATTTCCATTTCGATGAATATTTCCCTTTTGTTAGACGCCCCAGAAAAATTCCGATAACAATTACGCAGGCTGCAAGTATATTCATCTTCAGGACCTGAAACATTATGCCCGTCATAAATCCTCTTCTTTTTCCTCCATCTCATTCAAAAAATCGTGAAGTTCCCTAATGTCGTCCTCATTCATTTTCTTTCCCTGATACAAAGATGCAACGAATTTCTTCAGGGAATTACCATAAAGCTTCTCCAGTACACTCTTACTCTCACTCTGCTGGTACTCCTCCTTAGAAACCAGCGGTGTATATAAATTCATCTTTCCCTGTTTCGTTACTTCTACGTATCCCTTCTTCTCCAGCCTTGTCAGAAGAGAAAGAATCGTAGTCGGGGCAAGTGCTTTTTTCTCATTTACCACTTGTTCAATTTCCATCCTGCTCATAGGTGGTTCATATTTCCATAAAACTAACATAATATCCAATTCCGAATCCGGAATCCGGTTTACTTTTTTTTTCATTCCATACTCTCCTGTTTCATAACTATGATATTTTATTCTACACATGTAGTAATTCTTTGTCAATACTTGTAATTTATTAGGAAGGTGACTATACTATATTTTATCAGGAAAAATTTTCTTATATTCAGGAGAAAAAAATGATTTCCAAAGAAGAAAAACTTATTATCACCTTTCACTGCACCACAGATGCCATTGCTATGGAAAAGGCCTGTAAGGAAACTGGCACCCCAGGGCGTTTAATTCCAGTTCCCAGATTCCTTTCCGCAAGTTGTGGACTTTCCTGGTGCACATCATTGGAATTGCGTCCTTCACTTGAATCTCTTCTTCAAAGAATCGATTTACAGCCTGAAGGAATCTATAAATGTTTAATATAAGGAGGATTCATTTTATGGAAAACAAAACAATAGATGCAAGAGGATTGGCCTGCCCTCTTCCTGTCGTAAATGCAAAGAAGGCTTCTGACGAAATGACGGATGACGGCATTCTGACTGTTCTTGTAGATAACGAAATTGCAGTCCAGAACCTTACTAAATTTGGAACTGGTAGAGGTTATCCTACTTCTTCTGAAAAAAAAGGTGAAAAGGAATATTCCGTCATCTTCCAGATTTCTGCTAACGGATCTGTCTCTGAACCTTCTGAAAATAATGCAGTGTCAGATATCCCACAATGCACCATTGCTGCAAATTCCAAGGTAAATGGACTGGTTGCCGTTCTCTCTGCTAATACTATGGGCGCCGGAGAGGAAAAGCTAGGGAAGCTTTTAATGAAATCCTTTATTTTCGCCCTTACCAAGCAGGATCAGCTTCCAGAAACCATTCTCTGCTACAACTCCGGAGCATATCTCACCTGTGAAGATTCCGAAGTCCTGGAAGATCTGAAAGCCCTGGAGGCAGAAGGTGTAAAAATTTTCACCTGTGGAACTTGCCTGGATTTCTATGGCTTAAAAGAAAAGCTGGCAGTTGGCGGTGTTACCAATATGTATGAAATCGTAGAAATAATGGAAAAAGCATCCAAAATTATTCGTCCTTAATTTTTATCAAGCTAATTACAAAGCAGCATTTCATTATTAGAGCGTGTTTGGAAAATGCTTTCTGCAAGATGTGCGTCACAGTTTGTGGGAAATTTGTCCCGGATAAGGGCATCGTAGCCCGCTACGACAACCAAATTCGGGACAAAAATCTCGCATAATAGGTCATACAGATTGCAGGAATGATTTTGGGAGTATGTGCTATTTTTAACCCTTCTGGATTTACACAAAAAAAGCACCGTCATACGACAGTACTTCTTCAGAGTGAAGCATCGGGGATTCGAACCCCGGACAACTTGATTAAAAGTCAAGTGCTCTACCACCTGAGCTAATGCTCCATATTCAATTAGGTTACAGCTTAAATGTTTGGCTTTCATTAAGCTTTGGCATTTAAAATGCCCAGAGCCGGAATCGAACCAGCGACACGAGGATTTTCAGTCCTCTGCT
>ERZ1035006.1115-NODE-1115-length-18865-cov-3.962307_pt1 | contig 18865 bp, 15 predicted proteins | sample MGYA00520694_ERZ1035006 | MGnify/ENA primary metagenome ERZ1035006 (study PRJEB33766, sample SAMN09781746) | gut metagenome | biome: gut microbiome | host: Homo sapiens | place: Madagascar | study: EMG produced TPA metagenomics assembly of the PRJNA485056 data... | reverse complement strand
AGCTTAAAGATGTCCGCGAATTCGTGAATGAAGCCGCGGCCGATAAATTTTTCCTAAAATGCTTGGGAATTAGTCGCAAGCACCTGCCACTTCCGGCACCAAGGTTACGAGTTCTTTGCCCGAGGCATCGTAGAACGTCAAGCCCTTGTCGGTCTTGGCGACGGTCTTGACGTTGTTAATGGCGTTGAGCATTGTGTCTTCAAGCTTCATGTAGCTGGGCGCACACATGCGGCGCGTTACGCCCACACCGCCGAACGTCAGTTCGTTACCCTCAATCTTGTAGGGGCCGAAAGCACGGTTGCAACCGAGATCGCCCGAGAAGCTGTCAGCGCCGAATTCCAAAATCGGGTTGGTGGCGCAGTCAGAGTCCTTGGGGATCGGCAACATCCAACTCGTGCCTTTTAATACAACGGGTTCAACAGGTGCAGTCATTTGCGTGGCACATCCGGAAAGTAAAACGCCCATAGAGGCAATGAGCGTCAGTTGAGTCAAGCGAGACATGTAAAGCTCCATACAAAAAGTTCGCCTCGAATTCTACGGGATGCGGGTCGTTCGATGCGTACTTCGTTTGTAAGAAAAATCGAAAAAAAAGCGGAAAGGACTTTTAAAGTCGTTTCCGCTGTAAACAATCTAACCAAAGGAGAACTAAGAGCGTTGAAGCAGGATTTGTTTTGCGTTCAACTTTCTTAAGGCGTACTTTACGGGAGTTCTCGGGCAAAAGCTGAAACGAAATGCCAAGCAACCGCAACGAAATGTTTCAGCCTTCACGTGTCAAACGATAAACAAAATGCATTTTTCGCCCGCCAATGTTGACAAAGGCGCAGGGCGTCGTTTTCTTTGCGCCTTTTTTGTTATTCTCTCCTACAATGTTTTGCAACATTCTGGCGATCAAAAGTTACTTTTCTTTGATCGCGATTTGACGCGTCGCTTTGCTTTGTGCAAAAAATACCGACCGGTCCACGACTCTTTTTGAGGATACGAACGCGCATGCTTCTGACAAGCATCATTTTTGCTAATTTGATTTCCCGCCTGGCGGCCATGGGGTTGGCGCTTTATCTGTCCTTTCGCCTGTTGTCGCGTTGGGGCAACGTCGTCACAAGCATTGCGGCCGGTCTTTTGCTGACCGTCGCTTGTACGCACTTGATTCCCGAAGCCTTGGAAGAGGGCGTGAGCGCAACGGCAGCCGGTTTGACGCTTCTGACGGCTTTGATGGCTTTTATTTTGTTGGAATGCATCTTGGAGCGTTATGCCGGACACACCCACGGCACCCCCGTTGTACGCAAAGACGCCGCGCTTTTGGGCGGCAAAGTTCGTGTACAAAGTCAAGGATGCGGCTGCGGGTGCGAGGACGATCAAACAAGCAACCGACCGCGCGCCACCGTGCTTTTAATCGGCATGAGTTGCCACAACTTTGTCGACGGCGTATTGATTGCCGCCGCCTTTATGGCGGACTTTGTCGGCGGCTGGATTGTGACGGCTGCCATCTTTGCCCATGAAATTCCTCAGCTGATGGGGCAAATCGTGATTTTGATGCAAGCCGGAATGCGTAAGCGCACTGCTGCAGGACTGACGGCGCTTGTTGCCATGGCGGCCGTTTTGGGCGGCGTTTTCGGTTGGGCCTTGTTTACTGCCGTGCACGGCATCGTGGGCTACGCGATGCTTGTGAGTGCCGCAAGCTTTATCTTTGTGGTGCTCTCCGTTTTGTTGCCCGAACTCGTGCACGCTTGCCAAAACGAGCAGACGGGGCGTGGCCGCTTTCCGGTGCGGGAAATCGCAGGACTTTTGGCAGGAGTCCTGATTTCGCTTGCCATCCTTTCTCCCATGCATTCGCAAACGCATGCCTTTGTGCATAGCGAGAGTACGCATACCGAAGCCGAGGCGCATGATCATTGAGGCACAGCCATGACGATTAAGATTTTTGACTTGTGTTGCGCCAACGGCCATGTGTTTGAAGCTTGGTTTCCGACCAACGCCGAATTCGAGCGCCAAAAGAATGCGGGCGAAATCGTTTGTCCCGAATGCAGCAGTACGAAAATCGAAAAACGACCGTCGGCAAGCCGTATCTCAAATTCGACGATGAGCGCAGCCGATAAAAAGAAACTTGAAGCCGCCTACGAAAAACTCATGGCCGCCGTACGCGAAGAAGCCGAGCACGCCGAAGACGTGGGTCGCAACTTCGTGCAGGAGTCCAGAGACATGGCCGCAGGCTTATCCGCTGCGCGCACCATCAAAGGGCTTTGCACGCTCAAAGAAGCCCAAGAGTTGCAAGAAGAAGGCATCACGGTCTTGCCGGTGCCGGAATCCGCCGGCAAAACCATCAACTGACACGTATCAGGCGTGCGGCTTGGCGCGGCGCGCTTTGCCCGAGACTTTTGTCATCAACACACGCCAAATCGCGCAACCTTCAAAGTGTTTGTCGATATAGCGCGCGTTGCGATCTTCGTCGTTTGACGGTGCCCAACGGGCAATGATGCCCGCCAGAGCCTGACGCTTTTCTTCAACGTCCGTGACTTCCAAGCACGCGCCTTCGACGACGGCACAAGCATAGTTGCAGCTGTAGTCGTGCTCGGTGACTTGGGCTTCGGAAACAAAGGTCAGGCAAACCTCTTGATGCGCGCGGATATTGTCGTTGCGTCGGCTGGCATTGGCTGTCGTGTGAAAATAAACGGCCTCATTCACACAAACGGGATTGACCGGCACGCCGTAAACATGGCCTTCGTCATCAACCGTGCTCACGACGGCAAAGGGAGCCGCCTCGATCACGGCTTGCGTTTCTTCTCGCGAAAGTTCTCGATCAAAACGCCGCATGGGACGATTTTGCGTTCCGGTCATGATGTTCTCCTGAAAGGGGGTGATGCGCCTAATTGTAGCGAAGGCCTGACGCGATGCCCGTCGTCGCGCTATGATGCGAAAACTTTGAGTTTGCAACGAAGGATCGGTTCCTTCGAAATAAGGATGAACAAAATGATCGACAAAAAAGTTGTGGTGGTCGCTACGGGCGGCACTATTGCCATGAAGCAGGATGAAAACGGCCAAGGTCTGGTGCCGGCGTGTTCGGGCGAAGATTTGGCGGCAGCTATTCCGGGGTTGGGAGACATTGCCGAGCTTGAATTCGTGCAATTTTCCAACGTGGCTTCGCCCGCCATGACCCCGCAACTGATGTGGGACTTGCATCTGACGATCGAAAAGATTCTGGCGCGCAAAGATGTCGCCGGTGTCGTTGTCACGCACGGCACCGACACCTTGGAAGAAACAAGCTATTTTCTTGACTTGGTGCATCTTGGCGAAAAACCGATCGTGACGACCGCCGCTATGCGCGGAGCCGACGAAACAAGTCCCGACGGTCCGATGAACATTTACTGCGCCGTCAAAACGGCGGCAAGTCACGAAGCTCTCGGCATGGGCGTTTTGGTTTGTTTAAATGAAACGCTGCATGCGCCTGCCGAAGTCACCAAGACCCATTCTGCCAATCCGGCCACGTTCGAGTCGCCTTGGTGGGGGCCGGTGGGCTATGTGGATGTGGATCGCGTGATCATGCGCCGCAAACCTTTGGGCGTCGTGCGCTTTGCGCCCAAAGCTCTGACGGCACGTGTGGATATCGTCAAAACCATGACAGGTTCCGACAGGGAATACATCGACTTTGCCGTCGGTCTCGGCTGCCAAGGCTTGATCGTCGAAGGTTTCGGTCGCGGCAATGTGGCGCCCGATATGGTGGCAGGCATTCGCGATGCGGTGCAAAAAGGCATCGCCGTGGTCGTGACCACGAGAACTTCGGCCGGTCGTGTGTTGGATGTTTACGGCTATCCCGGTTCGGTGACGGATACGCGCAATGCCGGCATTGCCATGGGTGGAGAATTATCGGCTGCCAAGGCACGCTTAAAGTTGATGCTTGCCTTGTCCGAAAATCCTGCATTGGCAACGAATCGAGATACTTTGGAAAAGCTTTTCGACATCTGAGGCGTTAAAATCCTTCCTCATTTCGGCACATTGCATATAAAAGGATCGGATACATTCATGTCGACGGATTTCGGCAAAATCTACGTCAACGGTTGTTGGGTTACGCCCGAATCGACCGACACCATTGCGTTGCAAAATCCTGCAACGCTGCAAAATTTTGCCTGCGTTCCCGATTGTTCCGATTCCGATGTCGTCTCTGCGATCGATGCGGCGGATGCGGCGTTTGCGTCTTGGAGCCAGACGCCGATGGACGAGCGTATTCGTCTGATGCAAGCCATGGCAACGCACTTTGAGTCTATGGCAGACGATATTGTCGAGCTTGAGGCCAAAGAGTTGGGCTCTCCCGTTACGTTTAGTCGTTACAGTCATTGCGAGCGTCAATTTGTGCGTGTGCATCACTTTATCGATGCGGCCAAGCAAGTTTCTTTGGAGACCCGGCTCGATCAGTGCACTGTTTTGCGCGAACCCTGGGGTGTAGTCGCCTGCATCACGCCTTGGAACTATCCTTTGGGACAGATCGTTCAGAAGGTGATTCCCGCCGTCTTGATGGGCAATACCGTGGTGCTCAAGCCTGCAAGCAACACGCCTTTGACCGCTTATTTGCTTGTTGAAGCCTTTCATCGGGCAGGATTTCCTAAGGGTGTGGTTAATCTTGTGACCGGACGTGGCTCGCGTTTGGGAAACCTTCTGTCGACGCATCCCAAGATTGCCATGGTGAGCTTTACGGGCTCGACCGACGTGGGCAAAACTTTGGCGGCCGCCGCAGCGCACACGGTCAAAAAGACCGTATTGGAATTGGGCGGCAAGTCGGCTTACATTTGGCTTGAAGCCGACGATTATCGACCCGCCATGCATAAGCTCGTCAGTTCCATCTTTATGAATAGCGGGCAAACTTGCACGGCGCTTTCCCGTTTGATCGTGCCTGCCAAGGACTTGGAAGCAATCAAAGCGCTGCTTTTGGAAGAAGTCTCCAAGCTCAAGGTGGGCGATCCTACGGATCCTGCGACCGACTTGGGACCGGTGGCGACCAAAGCGCAATTTGAAACGGTGAAACGCTATTTGCAGTTGGGGCTTGAAGAGGGTGCAGAGCTTCTTTGCGGTCGCGTGCCCGAGACGTCGGAAGCCGGTTACTTCATCGAGCCCGCAGTTTTTGTCAATGTCAAAAACAGTATGCGCATTGCCCAAGAAGAAATCTTCGGGCCCGTGCTTTGCGTCATCACGTATGAGACGGTTGAAGAGGCCGTTGCCATTGCAAACGACTCGATCTACGGATTAAGCGCTGCGGTCTTTAGTCCCGATAAGGCAAAGGCGATTGCCGTCGCGCGCCGCCTGCGTACCGGGGGCGTGTATATCAACGACGCCGTGCGCGACGAGTCGGCCCCGTTCGGAGGCTACAAACAAAGCGGTCACGGACGCGAAGGCGGTTTGGCCGGTTTGGAAGAGTTCTCGCAAACCAAGACCGTGTTCGATAACGGTCACTGACGGTTGAGATGCAAAAAATCTCCGCAACCGAGATCGGTGCGGAGATTTTTGCTATCGGCGTGACGTGCAGCAATTAGCGCATGACAATGCATTCGATTTCACATTTTGCCCCCTTGGGGATCGCGCCCACTTCGACGGCAGAGCGTGCGGGCGCGGCTCCGGCTGGGAAGAATTCGGCATAGACCTCGTTAAAGGCAACGAAGTCGCCGATATCGGCTAAAAAGCACGTTGTTTTGACCACCTGATCCATGGTGCAGCCGGCAGCTTCCACAATGGCCTTGAGGTTGCTGAGCGACTGACGGGCCTGATCCTTGATGCATTCGGGCATTTCGCCCGTGGCCGGATTGATCGGAATCTGACCGGAGACGAAAATGAGGTTGCCGGCAACGACGGCTTGAGAGTAGGGGCCGATGGCAGCCGGTGCATTGGTTGTGGAAACGATTTCTTTCGTCATCTTCTATCCTTCAAAATTCGGCGATAGTTCGGACACTATCGCAACAAGAAATTGCATCTAATGCTACGCAAGTTCGAAGGCTTTCGGTAGTGGGCAAATTGCTTACGGGTGTCGCTCGGTATGGCTTTTTTTGCATCAGGCTTAATTGGAGTTACGCTAAAAAGGTGACAAAAATCGAAATTCACCCGAATATAGGCGGGTTTTCGCCCATTCGGAGGATCAATATCTTGTGGTTGATGGCGTAGAATAAAGAAATTGAGCACCGAAGTTTGTACCGGAGAAGCGAAGGGTGCTCCATAGATGACAATAAAGCTCTCCGAACATTTCCTTGATTTAGGCAAGTTAAGATGACCAATTGTGAAAAGAATCTGCGCGGAATCAAACTGCTGCGCAATCCGTGGCTCGGCCGCGGTTTGGCCCACACCCAAGAAGAACGTGAAGCTTTGGGACTCAAGGGCCTATTGCCGGCAGCCGTTTCGACGCGTGAGCAGCAAGTGGCTCGCTGGAAGGAGTTGATGAACCAGCAGACGACGCCCCTGAACAAATACTTGGTGCTCGATACCGTGCGCATGATTGACGAGGCGCTTTACTTCCAACTAGTGATGGAAAACGTCGAAGAGTACATGCCCTTTATCTACACTCCCACGGTCGGTGAAGCTTGCCAGAAATTCAGCCACTTCTATCGTTCGTCTCGCGGTCTGTTTATTACCGCCGAAGATGCCGGTCACGTGCGCGAAGTTGTTGCCAATGTGCCTAATGAAGAAGTCGACATCATTGTCGTGACTGACGGTCAGCGTATCTTGGGCTTGGGCGACTTGGGTGCGGGCGGCATGGGCATCCCGATCGGCAAACTTGCTCTTTACACGGCTTGTGCCGGTGTCAATCCGCAAAAGGCTCTCCCCGTGACCTTGGATGTCGGTACCAATAACGAAGAGCTTTTGAACGACCCCTTGTATATCGGTGCGCGCCACAAGCGTATCGACGGCGAAGCATACGACGCGTTGGTGGCCGAATTTGTCGCCGCCGTGCGCGAACGCTGGCCCAATGTCTTGATTCAGTTCGAAGATTTCCACAACTGCCACGCTTTCGACTTGTTGGATTATTGGCGCGATCGCGTGCCGTGCTTTAACGACGATATTCAGGGCACGGCTTCCGTGGTGGTGACGGGTTTCTATTCGGCTATGCGTGTTTTGAAGCAAAAGTTGTCCGATCAGCGCATTCTCTTCTTGGGTGCAGGTTCGGCAGCAACGGGTATTGCACACCTCTTGGCCGACGCAATGGTCGAAGAAGGTACGAGCCGCGAAGAAGCTTTAAAGAAGATTTCACTGTTTGACTCCAAGGGCTTGGTTTCTGCCAAGCGTGGCGACAAGTTGGCAGACAACAAGGTGCCGTTTGCCCACGACTGGAACGTGTGCCCGACATTTGTCGAAGCCATTCGCGAAATCAAGCCCACGGCCATCATCGGCGTGTCGGCTCAGGCCAAGGCTTTCAGTCAGGAAGTGATCGAATTGATGAGCGAAATCAACGACAAGCCCATCATCTTCGCTTTGTCCAATCCGACCTCCAAGGCCGAATGCACGGCCGAAGAAGCCTATCAATGGTCCGACGGTCGCGCGATTTTTGCGAGCGGTTCTCCTTTTGACCCGCTTGAAATCAACGGCAAGACCTTCGTGCCGCGTCAGGGCAACAACAGCTATGTGTTCCCGGGCATCGGTTTGGGTTGCATCTACACGCGCGCAAAGAGCATTCCCAACGGCGTGTTCTTGGCAGCTGCCAAGCGCTTGGCCGATTTGGTCAGTGTGGAAGATCTCGACAGCGGCGCCATGTATCCGCCGCTTTCCCAGATCCGCGAGTTGTCCGGCGAAATCGCCGTTGCCGTGGCACAGTACTGCTTTGACAAGGGCTTGGCTCAGATCGAGTATCCGGCCGACTTGAAGGCAGCCGTCTATGCTGCGATGTGGAATCCGTCCGACGACAGCTTCACCGCTTGCGAGTAATCGCACGTTGAGTCGTTAGGCCGAAGCAAACCTTCCTTCGAATTTTGCTTGAGGGAAGGTTTTTTACGGATAAAACAAAAGCGCCGCACCTGTTTAAAAGGACTGCGGCGCTTTTTTGCCGGTTGGCGACCGTCAGCTAATGAACGACCAAAGCAAAACCAGCGTCAACTGACCGGAAAGAATTCTCAGAAACATTGCCAGCGGATAAACGGTCGAGTAAGCAATGGCCGACGAATCTTTTTCCGACAGCGTATTGGCATAGGCCAATGTGGGCGGATCGGTGGTGGCGCCCGCCAGAAGCCCAACGATGGAGTGGTAGTTCATTTTCATCTTCATGCGCGCAATGATGCCCACGATCAAAAGCGGTACCATAGTGATCACGACACCCAAGACAACATATAAGGGCCCGTTGCCGTGCACGAGTGCGGCCACAAATTTGTCGCCCGCACCCAAGCCCACACTCGCTAAAAAGAGCGCAATGCCAAGCTCTCGCAGCATCAAATTGGCCGAGTGGGTGGTGTAGGTCACAAGCTTAAAGTGCGGTCCCCAGTAACCCAACAAAATCGCCACGATCAAGGGGCCGCCCGCCAAACCGAGTTTGAGTGCTACGGGCATCCCCGGAATTGCTATCGGCAGATAACCCAAGAAGATGCCGAGCATGATCCCCAAAAAGATCGAAATAATGTTGGGGTGGTCCAACTTTTGCTCTTGGTTGCCCAAGCGATCTGCCAAACGGGCAATGGAGCGCGCCGGCCCCACGCAATAGACCTGATCGCCCAACTGCAGGTGCAGGTTGGGGTAGGGAAAAAGCGTCATGCCCGAGCGGAAAACGCGGGTGATATTCACGCCGTCAAATTTGCTTAAATGCAATTGGCTCATGCGCATGCCGTTGACGGCTTCTTTGGTGATGCGAATGTTGCGGCTGATCAATGGCGAATGTTCGGTGGCCAAATCGCAATCGAAGGCTTCGTGCCCGAAAAACGCCACGATCGCATCTTTGTCTTCAGCACCGGCCACGATACGGCATTTGTCGCCCACATACAGTTGCATGTCGGCGTGCGGACTGGTGATTTCGCCCGCATGCAACACGCGCGAGCAGATAAAGGGGCGTTGAATGAATTCGCGGATATGACGAATCGTTTGTCCCTGAATGCCTTCGTTGGTGATTTCGACATGAAAGAAAATGGGCGCTGCGCTATTGGCATTGGCTTCTTCTTCCCAGTGACGATCTTCTTCCTTGACATCCACTTTAAAAATCAGCCGCAAAATAATGGCTGACCCGATAATGCCCACCACACCCAAGGGATAGGCGCAGGCATACCCCACGGCGATGTTTTCTCCCGTGTAACCCAACATGTCCAAGGCTTCTTGCGTGGCACCCAGACCAGGCGTGTTGGTCACGGCACCGTAATGCACGCCCAACATCTGCGGCAAATCGACCGTGTCGCGAAAGACAAACCATAGGACAACGGTCAAAACGACGCTCAAAAACACGGCCAAGACCGTCAGGAGATTGAGTTGCAGTCCTCCGCTTCGAAACGACGAGAAAAAGGACGGTCCCACTTGCAAACCGATAAAGAACACAAAGAGAATAAGGCCGAAGTCGCGCAAAAAGTTCATCACCGTGACGTTGACGGCCACACCCATGTAGCTGACTGCCAAGGCGACAAACAAAACAAAGGTAACGCCAAGCGAAACGCCCAACACTTTAATTCGCCCAAGCGCCATGCCAAGGGCAATCACAAAGGCGTAGACAAGCAAAATATGTCCGACCGACTGACTGTCGAACAACAACTGAGAAAACTGATTCATGGGAAGACAAGAATGAAAATGCGCGCAATGCGCCGTGCGGCACGAAGAATAGGCGAAATTCGGGCAAAAGCATACCTATTTCGTGTAAGAGTCGCCTCTCGGATTGACGTTGCGCACTGTTTCGGTAAGTTTCGCCAAAATTCGAGGGTTTTTCCCAGGAGGAGACAAAATTCGGTGTCTCTGAGCCTTCGAAACCGTAAAGATTGCTCGAAATTTTGTTTTTGCGCAGATCAAAGGGAGTAAGCGGCAAAATTCTTCTAGCCTGAAGAGGGATTTTCTCTATACTCCTTTCGCGGTAATTAAAAGGCATCTCCGAGCTGAAAAAGATGGGATTTGCCACATTACGTTGCATTATGCTGATTCGGCGATATCTCTTTTTGAGTATTCGATGAGGTATTGCCACTTTTAAATAGGAAGAGGGAAAAGAAATGGAATTTCGTATCGAAAAAGACTCCATGGGTGAAATTCGCGTGCCGGACGACAAGTACTGGGGCGCCCAGACGGAGCGTAGCTACGAAAACTTCAAGATCGGCGTAGAAAAGATGCCGGCTGAAATCACCCGCGCTTTCGCCATGCTCAAGCAGGCTTGCGCTATTGCCAACCATAAGTACGGCAAGCTCGACGATCGCCGCTTCAACGCCATCAAGCAGGCTTGCGACGACATCTTGGCCGGCAAGCTCGACGGCAACTTCCCCTTGGCCATTTGGCAGACGGGTTCCGGCACCCAGTCCAACATGAACATGAACGAAGTGATCGCCAACCGTGCAACGGAAATCCTCGGCGGCAACTTCCGCGACAAGGCCAATACGCCCAAGGAAAACTTGGTTCACCCCAACGACCATGTCAACATGAGCCAGTCTTCCAACGACACGTTCCCGACGGCTTTGCACATCATGGCCGTGGTTGAAGTTTGCAAGTACTTGATGCCGCGCTTGGAAGACTTCGAAAAGTGCCTGTATGCCAAGTCTGAAGAATTCGCACCCTACATCAAGAACGGCCGCACTCACTTGCAGGATGCCACGCCCTTGACCTTGGGTCAGGAATTCAGCGGCTATGCTTCCATGATGACGCACGCCAAGCAGCAGATCATGGGCGCTTTGGAAACCTGCCGCGAATTGGCTATCGGCGGTACGGCCGTCGGTACGGGTATCAACTCGCCGAAGGGCTTCGGTGCCGACGTTTCCGCAACGTTGACTGAAGTGACGGGTTTGAAGTTTGTCGACGCCACCAACAAGTTCTGGGGTTTGACCAGCCACGACGCTCTCGTGACCTTGGAAGGCGCTTTGGCCGGCTTGGCTGCCGACTTGATGAAGATTGCCAACGATATTCGTTGGCTCGCCAGCGGTCCTCGCGGCGGCTTGGGCGAAATCAACATTCCGGCCAACGAACCGGGTTCTTCCATCATGCCGGGTAAGGTCAATCCGACGCAGTGCGAAGCCGTGACGATGGTTGCCGTTCAGGTCATGGGTAACGCCACCTGCATTAACATGGCTGCCAGCCAGGGTAACTTCGAACTCAACGTCTTCAAGCCCGTGATCGCTCACAACCTGTTGCAGAGCATCCGCTTGTTGGCCGACTGCATGAAGTCCTTCGAAATCCACTGCGTTGCCGGCATCACGCCCAACGTCGATCGCATCAACGAATTGATGGAACGTTCCTTGATGTTGGTGACGGCTCTGTCTCCGTTGGTCGGTTACGACAACGCTGCCAAGATCGCCAAGTACGCTCACAAGGAAAACTTGAGCTTGCGCGAAGCTTGCTTGAAGCTTGAAATGTGCACGGAAGAACAGTTCAACGAATACGTTGATCCTTCCAAGATGATTCATCCGCAATAATCTGTTGCGAATGATTGACTCGAGGCTGTGGGGTTAAATCTTCATAGCCGCGCACAAAAAGCAAAACGAACCGGTCGGGTTAACGCTCGATCGGTTTGTTTTTTTGCGCTCGGGGCTTGGCAACGGCTACAATTTTTCGCATCGTTTTCTTGCGGCAACGATTATGAATCCCGAAAAAGTTTGCGCCATTCCCACCGACCGGTTTGCGATGCCCGCGCACCCGGATTATCCGAAGTTGCGTGCCGGCACCCAGTTGGATGCGATCTACGAGCGTCTTGTCCTGCGCGGCTGCGGATTTCATCGGCCCGGAGCCGAAGGGTTGCCTGTGGTTGTGACGGTTTTCGATTGCCAATGTTCCTGGTCGCATGCCTTTTGGGAAACGTCCAAGGTGCTTGAAAACGAGCTCGACTTCTTTTGGTTTCCCGTTTGCGTGAGCGCCGATATCAGTACCGCGCAAGGTGCAAGCATTTTGGCGTCTAGTTCGCCTTGGAAAGCCATGAACGAGCATCAACTCTCATTTGTCGAGGGCGGGCTCGAATGCAACGACTATCCTGCAACGCAAACCGATCGCGACCGTGTGTGGGAAAATGCCCGCATCTTTCGCAAAGCGGGCGGCACCTCCGTTCCGTTGGCGATCTGGCGCAGCCCGCAAAATCAATTCACTCCGTTTTTCGGCGACACCACGGCCGAAGAAATTCGCCGTACCATTCTCATAAGGAAAAATCCATGACCGAATCCATTGTCAGTAAAACTATCCGAGCCACGGCACCGTGTTACGTGTACGATCAGGCGCATGTGCGTGCGCGTTGCGCTCAAGTCAAAGAAGCTTTGGCCGGGTTTGAATTCTTGTATTCGGTCAAGACCAATCCGTATGCGCAGATTTTGCAAGAGGTCAAAGCTGCCGGTTTCGGTTTGGATGCGGCTTCGAGCAACGAAGTCTTCATGGGGATGACGCAAGGCTTTGCCGCAAGCGACATCTACTATTCGGCGCCGGGCAAAAGCGATCGAGATATCGAAATGACCTTGGGCAAGTGTCGCTTCATTGCCGACAGCTTTCACGATATCGAACGCCTTCAGGCTTTGGCGCAAGAAAAGGCGATGACGGTGAAGTTCGGCGTACGTTTGAATCCCGACTTTACGATGACCGACGATGTGGGCTTGCCCGGAAAATTCGGTATCGACGTTGAAGAACTGCCGAAGTTGCTCGAAGTTTTGCACGCCAGCCCCAATTTGGAACTCGAAGGCATTCACATGCACGTGCGCTCTCAGGTTTTGGATGCGCAACGCATTGCCACTTATTGGGACAAGTGTTTTGAATTGGCAGGCCGCCTAGAAGCTCAATTGGGCGTGAAGCTCGATTACCTCAATATGGGCAGCGGCATCGGCGAAGCTTACGAAGCGCAACGCGATACCCCGGTCGACTTTGCCGTGCTCTCGGCCAAGGCCAAAGAACTCGTGGCCAAATCCGAAGGCAAACTGCGTCTGATCATGGAAACGGGGCGCTATATCGTCTGTCAAGCCGGCACCTACTACACGCCCGTGGTCGATATCAAGGTTTCGCGCGGCGTGAAGTACGTGATTGTCAGAAATGCACTGACCGGTTTCATTCGTCCGGCGATCGCTCATTTGGTTTTAACGAACAATGCCGATGCTGCCGACGGGCAAGAGCCCTTGTATACGTCGCCGCGTCCCTTCGTGATTTCGGTCGAAAACAACGCCGTTGAAACCGAGCGCGTCAATTTGGTAGGCAATCTTTGCACGGCTCTGGATATCGTGGCCAACGATATCGAGTTGAAGAAAGCCGAAGTGGGCGACATCGTGAGCATCACCAATGCCGGCAGCTACGCTTTCAGTTTGTCGCCGCATTTCTTCTCAAGCCACGCCATCCCGCGACAGTTGTGGAAAACGCAAGAGGGGGAATATTTGGACGAGCACGCTCAGTTAATCGGGCACGAATAGCGATAACGGACACCTTCTACGGTACTTGGCTTATTTCGAAAGACAAAGGCCGGGCGTAGAATTTGCGCTTCTTTTTGCGGACAAAGGAAACTTTTGCCATGACCATCGAAATTGCATTGGCGTTGATGTTGTTGGGTTCTTGTACCGGCTTTTTGGCCGGGCTCTTGGGCATTGGCGGCGGCATGATCTTGACGCCCTTTTTGACGATGTTGCTGCCTTTGGCAGGAATTCCCAACGAACATATCGTGCACGTGGCCATTGCGACGTCTCTGGCAACGATTATGTTTACCTCGATGTCAAGCGTCAGAGCGCACCATCAGCGCGGCGGCGTTCTGTGGCCGTTGGTCTGGAGTGTGGCTCCCGGTATTTTGGTGGGGTCTTTGGGCGGGGCCAAGATTGCAAGTCTTTTGCCCACCTTTTGGATTTCGATGGTCTTTGTCTGCTTCGTGGGCTTTTCGGCCGTGAAGATGTTTATGAATTCCAAACCGTCGGCTGCGCGCGAGTTGCCCGGCAAACTCGGTCAGTTCGGTGTGGGTACCGGCATCGGTGTGGTGAGCGCATTGGTGGGTGCGGGCGGCGGATTCATATCTGTGCCCTTTATGCTTTGGTGCAATGTGCCCATGAAAAATGCCGTCGGAACTTCTGCCGCGTTCGGTTTTCCCATTGCGGCCGCGGGTACGATCGGTTACATCGTCACGGGCTTGGGCACGGGCGGCATGCCGGGCTGGCCCGAAACGTTGGGCTACATTCACCTTCCGGCACTGTTGTGCGTGTCGATTGCGAGCATTTTCACGGCGCCTTTGGGTGCCAAGGTGGCCCACAGCATCAACACCAAGCCTTTGAAGAAAATTTTTGCTTGCAACCTTTTCATTTTGGCCGGCTACATGCTCTATCGCGCCGTCTCGACCATGTAACCGCACCTTGCGCAACGCAACGAAAATGCCTCTCGAAGATTTTCCGAGAGGCATTTTTGCTATGGTTTTGGCTAAATTCCATAGCACTAAGACTATATAGTCTATAGATCGTAAGCCGCTGCGCGGCACGATCGAACTTGCAAGTCGGGTGTTTTGCCCCGAGTTTCAGGCGAGTTGACGTTTTCGTCGCTTTAAATCGACGCGATAGTTTTTCCGACAAGTTGTAGGAAAAAGACGCAAAACAGCCTACAATTTCGATACCCGATTCGGGGTTGTAGTCCTTTCGAAGGAGGAGGGCAACACCGAATTTCAGAGAAAAAGTAAAAAAGGGCGGAACGAAGAACGTGCTTGAACATTCGGTTCTTGGTTCTGCAGACAGCCTTAGAGGCTTAACCGCTAACAACAACGGACCCCAAAACGATGTACAAAATCCAGTACGGCGTATGGAAAGGTGTGAAGTACGACAACACCAACGGAGAAGATGCCGCTCCGCCCGATTTGCCTTTGACGGCCCTACAAAATTTCAATCCCGGCAATCCGATCGACGCGATTGTGAGCAATTTCGGCTTTTTGGTTTTTAACGAAAACGAAAGCTTGGCGGGCATTTTGTATCGCTACTACACGCAAACCCGCGAAATTTCCTGCGGTCGTTGCACGCCGTGCCGTACCGGTGCCATTTTGATGGAGCTGGCACTCAAAGACTTGATTGACGGCAAGGGGTTTGAAGTCGACTGGGATCACATTCTTGAGTCCGCTTTGCAGATGCGCCAAACGAGCTTGTGCGGTATCGGTCGCACAACGCCCGAAGCCATGATCGGTGCCTTGACGCACTTTAGAGAACGTTTGATCATGACGGCAGCTCCCATGCAGGGCGACATCTATACGACAGTGACTGCCAAGTGCATCGAAGCCTGTCCGGCACACGTCAACATCCCTCGCTACATCGACTATGTCAGAGACGGTCATCCCGAATTGGCCGCAGGCGTTTTGTTGCACCACTATCCGTTGGTGGCTTCCTGCGGTCGCGTGTGTGCTCGTCCCTGCGAATCCGTCTGCCGCCGTCGCTATGTCGATCAGGCTGTGGCCATTAAAGACATCAAGCGTTGGGTGTCCGATAGCGTCGGTTCCAGCGTGTCCGATCTCTTTAAGGGGATGGATCCGATGCTCGACCCGACCAAAGCGCGTGTTGCCGTCGTGGGCGCGGGTCCGGCCGGCATCAACTGTGCTTACAACCTCTTGATGATGGGCTATCCGGTCGATATTTACGATAAGGACGAAAACGCCGGCGGCATGGCCTTGCGCGGTATTCCGCCTTACCGTTTGCCCAAGGGCTTGTTGCAAAAGGAAACAGACGCCATTACCGAGTTGGGCGGCGTGTGGAACTTCGGTCAGTGTCTGGGTTCGGACTTTTCCGTGAGCGACCTCTTTAATCGCGGATACGGCGCCGTCTTTATCGGCATCGGTTGTGCCGTTGGCGCTTATCTGGGCTTGCCCGGCGAAGACACGTCCTGGAAGGGCTATCGCAACGGTATCGACTTCTTGCTTGAAGTCGAAAAGACGGTTGACGAAGGCGGCCAAATCAAGCTCGAAGGCGACGTGATCGTCGTCGGTTCCGGTAACGTGGCCATGGACTGCTGCCGCACCGCCAAGCGCATTACAGACGGCAAAGTGCATGTCGTATATCGTCGTACGGCCGATGCCGCTACGGCCGATCCGGAAGAAATCGAAGCCGCTATGGACGAAGGCGTCGAATTCCACTTCCTGACCAATCCGAGCGAAATCATCGAAGAAGACGGCGTGGTCAAGGGCGTGCGTCTCACAAAGATGGAGTTGACAGAAAAAGATGCGCGCGGCCGTCGCGGCGTGCGCGCCGTTGCTGGCAGCGAATTCGTGATCGAGTGCTCGACCTTGATTGCCGCCATCGGTCAGAAGTTGGATCGTAGCGTGTTGCCTGAAACCGAAGGCGTGCTTTTCGATCGGTGGGGCAATATTGCTGTGAACAGCGCTCTGGCCACGTCGCGTCCCGGTGTGTTTGCCGGCGGCGACTGCGCCACGGGTCCCACGACTTTGATCGGCGGTTTGGCACACGGCGAACGTGCCGCTTACTCCATTGACGAATATCTCTCCCGCGGTTCCGTGGGCTTTGTGCCGCGTTTCCGCATGGGACAGATCATTCACGATTGCAAACTTTTGGAAGACGGCGAACCCAAGATGCCGGTGCGTCCGGCCAAACGCGAACCGTTGCCGCATATCCCGGTTTGCGAACGCGAAAAGAATTTCCGCGAGGTCGATTTGACCTTTACCGATGAACAGGCCTATCGCGAGGCTCAACGTTGCATGCGTTGCTACAGACTTTTGGCTGTGGTAACACCGCGCCCGATTCCGGGCAATGTCGATGCAAAGCACCAGCAAAACGTGCGTCAAGGAGCCTAAGAATGAAAGCCTGGATCAACGATAGAGAAATCGAATTTAACGAAGGTGACACCATTTTGGCCGCCGCGCGCAAAAACGGCATCTTTATTCCGACGCTTTGCGCTTATTTGCCTTTGGATCACACGCCGGGAACGTGTCGCGTTTGTTTGGTCGAAATGACCACTGCCGGCGACAAGCCCGAGAAAAAGATCGTGACGTCTTGCACGACGCCCATGCAAGAAGGCATGCGCGTATTGACGCGCACTCCGGAAGTGCGTCGCATGCAGCGCATGCAAGTGGCTTGGCTTTTTGCCGACCATGATCAGGACTGCGCAAGCTGCGCGCGTCACGGCAACTGCGAATTGCAGGATTTGGCCATGTATGTGGGCTTGCGCGACAACGGTTGCAGCGGTCGCTTTACCCAAAAGAGACCCGACGACTGGTCGGCCAACGGTGTGGTGCGCGATGTCAACAAGTGCATCCGTTGCGGTCGCTGCGTCGAAGTGTGCCGAAAGGTGCAGGGCATTGCCGCCTTGACCTTGGACGATATCGGCACCAAGTGCGGCGTGGGCATTGCAGGTGCACATCGTTGGGCGGATTCGGCTACGTGCGTACAGTGCGGTCAGTGCACGATGGTGTGCCCTACGGGCGCTTTGAGCGAACACGATCAGATCGAAACAGCCGTTGACTGGTTGGACGATCCGGAAATCAAGACGGTGGTGGCTTTTGCTCCGGCCGTGCGCGTCACAATTGGCGACGCATTCGGAATGGCCACGGGCATCAACGTCGAAAAGAAGATCATCTCGGCCTTAAAGAAGTTGGGCGCCGACTATGTGTGCGACATCAACTGGGCTGCCGACGTGACGATTTTGGAAGAAGGCACCGAACTTTTGCATCGTTTGCAAAGCGGACAAGGCTTGCCGATGATGACGAGCTGCTGCCCGGGCTGGGTCAATTTTGTGGAAAAGATTCATCCGGAATTAATCGACAATCTATCGAGCACACGCTCTCCGCAGGGCATTTTCGGCTCGCTGGTGAAGTCTTGGTTTGCCAAGGAACACCATCTCGATCCTGCCAAGGTGCGCTTCATTTCGATCATGCCGTGTACGGCTAAAAAGGACGAAGCCGCACGCGATCAGCTGGCCAAAAACGGCATACGCGACACCGACCTCGTATTGACGGTGCGCGAATTTGCCCGACTGTTGCGTCGCTACGGCATCGAACTCAATCAATTGCCCGACGGTACGTTTGACAGTCCCTTTATGGCGGACAACACCGGTGCGGCAGCCATCTTCGGCGTTTCGGGCGGCGTGATGGAAGCGGCAATTCGTACCGTTCACTTCAAGGTGACGGGCAAAGAATTGGGTCCCGTCGAATATCAGCCGGTGCGTGCTTTAAACGGCATGCGTGAAGCCACGGTGGATTTGGGTGAAAAGGGCAAGGTCAAGATCGCCGTCGTCAACGGCTTGGCCAATGCCGAAAAATTGATCGAAAAAGTTAAGTCCGGCGAAGCCGATTACCAGTTCATCGAAGTGATGGCGTGTCCGGGCGGCTGTATCGACGGCGGCGGTACGGTGCGCAACAACAACGAATATCTGTCCGGCATGCGCGAACGTACGGCTTCGATCTATGCGATCGACGCCACGCGTCAATACCGTCAGTCGCACAACAACCCGGATGTGATTCGTCTTTATGACGAATTCTTGGCTCAGCCCATGAGTCACTTGGCCGAAGAGTTGTTGCATACGACCTATAAGGATCGCAAGGTGCAACCCAAGCGACTCAACATCTCGAGAATTTGGAAGAAAGTTCAGTTGAGCTAAAAAACTTTTCCTTTAAAAACAAGGGTGAACAAATGTCCACCCTTGTTTTTTTGGAGAATCTCTCAAAATTTCTTGACAAGTACAAAAAACATCTTCATAATGCGCAACCTCGCTGAACGATACAGCCGAAACGAAGCAGCGAAAACAAGTCGGAGCAACGAAAAAGGTTGCTCTTTTTTAATGCCCCGCAAGGGGGATTAAAAAAGAAAAGAAAAATAAA
>ERZ1035006.1114-NODE-1114-length-18881-cov-6.297036_pt1 | contig 18881 bp, 16 predicted proteins | sample MGYA00520694_ERZ1035006 | MGnify/ENA primary metagenome ERZ1035006 (study PRJEB33766, sample SAMN09781746) | gut metagenome | biome: gut microbiome | host: Homo sapiens | place: Madagascar | study: EMG produced TPA metagenomics assembly of the PRJNA485056 data... | reverse complement strand
CGCCGTCCTTCCAGTCGCCCTTGCTGTGGTCGTTTTCGTCCTTCCACAGGTGGTAAGGCTCAATGCCCATCAGCACATCCACGTAGGGCAGGCACTCGGTGCAGAAGTCCCGCGCTTCCTCCCAGGTCCACAGGGTGGAGCGGAAGTTGCCGTCAAAGCTCACGGTCAGGCCCTTCTTCTTGGCTACCTTAAGCATGTCCAAGATCAGGCTGCGGCAGTTGGGAGCCAGTGCCGGGGTAATGCCGCTCAGATGCAGCCAGTCAAAGCCCTCCAGCAGGGCGTCCAGATCTACCTGAGAAAAATCGTACTCGGTAATGGCGCTGTGCTTGCGGTCGTAGATGACCTTGGAAGCACGGATGCCGTAGCCGGTCTCCAGATAATAAGTACCCAGACGGTTAGAGGGGGTCTCGTCCGGCTCGGTCAGGATCATGGGGGTGCAATGCACATCGTTGGAGCGCAGCCAGCGCACGGCGCTCTTGCCCAGGCTGTTGTTGGGCACTACGCTGAAAAAGGTGCTGTCCACACCCAGGTTTGCCAGTGCCAGCGCAATGTTGGCTTCGCTGCCGCCGTAGCTGGCCTCAAAGGCCGATGCCATGCGGATCTTTTCGTAGTTCGGCGGGGTCAGGCGCAGCATGATCTCACCACAGGTGATAAACTTCTGGCCATTGGGTTCGCTGCCAAGGATCGGATTGAAATGTTCCATAACGCTCCTCCTGATAACTTTGCGGGCACCCGCAACTATTAACACATCGTTGTATCCATTATAGTGCGTTCCCGGACAGATTGCAAGCATTTGCACGCGGACGTAAGAGAAAAAATAACCGAAAATTTGGTAAAGTTGCTGAAATACAGCGCAGCAGGGGCGGTCATATTCCGGTCAGGTCAAAACTGGGGGTGTATTCCTCCTTGGCGCTGCTCTTTTGCTGCATGTAACCCTGTACAAGCCCCTTGTCCATGGCATAGTTCACCACCCGGCGGTATTCGTAGGTGGTGATGCGCCGCCCGATGCCGTGCTCTGCGGCCTTGTAGAAGGGGGTGTACTGGCTCATAACGCTGGGCAGAAAGCATCCCGGGTCGGCGTCGTTCCACGCGGCCATCTGGTCCAGCACGGCAAAGCTGTCCTCCACATGGCCCGGCAGCGCCAGATGCCGCAGGATGACCCCCTTTTGCAGGATGCCGTCTGCATCGAATACCGGCGGCCCTGCCTGCGCCATCATGGCCTCGATGGCGGGCTTTGCCTGCGCAAAATAATCCGGCGCAGCAGAAAGCTCGGCAGAAAGGGCAGAGGATACATATTTCAGATCGGCCAGCCAGATGTCGATATACCCGCGCCAGGCCTCTACGCTTTCCACGGTCTCGTAGCCGCCGGTGTTGCATACGATGGGCAGCTGCAGCCCCTTGGCGCGGGCAATATCCAGCGCGGCAATGATCCACGGCCGCCACTGCCCCGGGGTGACCAGATTGATGTTGTTGGCCCCCTGCGCCTGCAGTGCCAGAAAGATCTCGGCCAGGTGCTCCACCGTGATCTCCCGGCCCAGCCCCTCGGCACTGATGGGGTAGTTCTGGCAGAAGCAGCACTTGAGGGTGCAGCCGGAAAAAAACACGGTGCCGCTGCCCTTGGTACCGCTGATGCATGGTTCCTCCCAGTAGTGCAGGGCGGCGCGGGCGGCCTTTAAGGTGGCACCTGCCCCGCAGAAACCGGTGCGCCCGGCGGCACGGTCGGCCCCACAGCGGCGTGGGCAGAGGGTGCAGTGGGAGGGAACAGAGATGATGTTCGGCATAGTATACAAAGTCCTTTGCGTAAAGTTTTTTTATTCAGTATACCACTTTTGGTGCCATTCGTGCTATACTGAAATACAGGGAAACCATAATACAAAAAAACGCAACATCTTTGCAGGGCAAAGTGTGCGTTGTAATGGAGGAAGCCATGCGCACCGAAACCGATGAGATCCGTGATAATCTGAAATATCTGACCCTGCTGGCCAGAGATTACCCTTCGCAGGCGGCAGCTGCCAGCGAGATCATCAGCACACAGGCGCTGCTCAAACTGCCCAAGGGCACTGAACATTTCATGAGCGACCTGCACGGCGAGAACGAGGCCTTTGTGCATATCCTGAACTCCGCCTCTGGTGTCATCCGCGAAAAGGTGGATGCGGTGCTGGGCGATACCATGCCGGAAGCTGCCCGCGCGGAGCTGGCCACCCTGATCTACTACCCGGCGGAAAAACTGCCGCAGCTCAAGGTGCGCTGCACCACCGAGGATATGCTGGAGCAGTGGTATACCCAGACCCTGCTGCAGCTGATCGATATCTGCCGCCTGGTGTCCTCCAAGCACACCCGGGAGCATGTGCGCAGCTGCCTGCCGTCCAGCTGCGGGTATATTCTGGACGAGCTGCTCCACGCCCACTTTGAGGACCACGATAAAGATCTGTATTACGGGCAGATCGTGGGCAGCATCATCGAGAATGGCCGTGCCGACCGCTTTATCGTGCGGTTGTGTGAGCTGATAAAGCATCTGGCGGTGGATAAACTGCATATCGTGGGCGATCTGTTCGACCGCGGCCCCCGCCCGGACATCATCCTGGATCTGCTGATGCGCCACCACAATGTGGATATCCAATGGGGCAACCACGATGTGGTGTGGATGGGTGCTGCTGCCGGCAGTCCCATCTGTATTTGCACGGTACTTAAAACCACCCTGGCTTACCATAACCACGGTATGCTGGAGGATTGCTACGGCATCAATCTGCGGCATCTGCAGCGCATGGCCGAGCAGTTCTATGGCGAGGACGATCTCTCCATCTGGATGCCCCATACCGATGCCGCACGCGGCCCCTATACCGAGGGCATGCTGCACCGCTGTGCTGTGATGCACAAAGCCATCTCCATCCTCATGTTCAAACTGGAATGCCAGGTCATCGACCGCAACCCGGATTTTCAGATGCAGGGACGGGATTACCTGCGCCGCATCGACTGGAACGCCCATACTGTGCGGGTAGGGGAAAAGGCTTATCCGCTGCGGGACACCGCTTTCCCTACGGTAGACCCCGCCGACCCTGCAAAGCTGAATCCGGACGAGGAACTGGTGCTGCAAAAACTGGTGCAGTCCTTCCGGCAGAGCGAAAAGCTGCAGCAGCATATCGAATTTCTGTACGCCAAGGGCAGCGTTTACCACATCGAAAACGGCAACCTGCTCTACCACGGCGCAGTCCCTATGAACAGCAAGGGCGGCTTTGCGGTGGAATGCTTTGAAAACCGCCGCTACGCAGGCCGTGCGCTGATGGATTACTGTGATGCCCGTGCCCGCCGTGGCTACTTTGCGCCGGAAGGCAGTGCCGCCCGGCAGAGCGGACAGGACTTTTTGTGGTATCTGTGGTGCGGCAGGCTTTCGCCGCTGTTCGGCCGCAGCGCCATGACTACCTTCGAGCGGCTATATATCGCCGACCCGGCCACCCATACGGAGGTCAAGGACCCCTACTATACCTGGTATAACGATGAAGCCGCCTGCCGCCGGATCCTGGCGGAGTTTGGCCTGCCGGGCATGAGCCACATCGTAAACGGCCATGTGCCGGTGCAGGAGAAAAACGGCGAAAGCCCCATCAAGGGCGGGGGACGGCTGGTGGTTATCGATGGCGGGTTCTGCCGTGCCTACCACGAAAAGACCGGCATCGCCGGTTATACGCTGGTGTACTCCAGCCGCACCATGTCCCTGCGCACACACCAGCCATTTGAAAGCGCTGAAAAAGCCGTGCGGGAAAACCTGGATATCCTCTCCCAGAAGAATATTCTGGAAACTGAAAACCATCGTATCCTCGTGGAAGATACCGACGAGGGCGAGGTGCTGCGGGAGCGCGTGCACGATCTGAAACAGCTGGTAACGGCCTATCAGCTGGGCTGGATCCAGGAGGCGCGGTGCGAAGACCACGTTTGGTGATATCGCACAAACCGGCAAGCTGTGTCATTTTTGGGCAAAATTGATGAAAAAACCAATAAAATTTTGGAATATCCGCGTTGAATCTGGGCAAAACAGAAAATAATCAAACATATACAAATCTGCCTTTGCTTTTTTGTGGAAGTAGTGTATAATAGGATAGTTGTAAGTACGCCCTGGTGTTGGTCAATCTGTACACACAGGCAGTACAATGAACGATTTGGAATGCTTTCAGGAACCTTAACAGGCCTGTGGCACAGGCCTTTGACAAGGAGATCATAAAAGTGGAGAAATTTGTTATTACGGGCGGCAAGCCCCTGCATGGAGAAGTAACGATCTCCGGTGCAAAGAACGCGGCTGTGGGCATCCTGCCCGCCACCATTCTGGCAGCGGATGTCTGCGTCATTGAAAATCTGCCCGATATCAGCGATGTGGCGGTCAGCCTCAAGATCCTGAGCACCCTTGGTGCCCGGGTAAAGATGCTCAATCGCAACACCTACGAGATCGATACCACGCATCTGGTCACGACCAATGTCCCGGACGATCTGTCCCGCCAGATGCGCGCCAGCTACTACTTCCTGGGTGCGCTGCTCTCCCGTTTCGGCAAGGCGCAGGTGGCCATGCCCGGCGGCTGCAACCTTGGCCCCCGCCCCATCGACCAGCACCTCAAGGTGTTCAGCGCCCTGGGTGCCGAGGACAGCGTGGACTACGGCATGATCACCGTGCGTACCAAGCAGGAGCTGGCCGGTGCGCATATCTTCTTTGATAAGGTCAGCGTTGGCGCTACCATGAACGGTATGCTCTCCGCCGTGATGGCAAAGGGGCAGACCATCCTGGAAAACTGCGCCAAGGAGCCGCATGTAGTGGATCTGGCCAACTTCCTGAACATGTGCGGTGCCGATGTGCGCGGTGCCGGTACCGATGTCATCAAAGTGCGCGGCGTGGAAAAGATGCACGGCTGCACCTACAGCATCATCCCGGATCAGATCGAGGCAGGCAGCTACATGGTAGCCGCTGCTGCCACTGGCGGCGATGTGCTGATCAAAAACGTAACGCCCAAGCATCTGGAACCCATCACGGCCAAGCTGCGCCGTGCAGGGGCCACCGTGGAGGAGTTTGACGATGCCGTGCGGGTGTCCCGTACCGGCGATATCCTGCCGCTGAAGATCAATACCATGCCGCACCCTGGTTTCCCCACCGATATGCAGCCCCTGATGGGCGTGCTGCTGAGCGTGGCCAAGGGCACCAGCACCATCACCGAGAGCGTGTGGGACAACCGCTTCCGCTATGTGGACGAGCTGCGCAAGATGGGTGCCAGCGTGCAGGTGGATGGCCAGGTCGCTGTGTTTGAGGGCGTGGAGAAGCTCAGCCCTGCACCGTTGCGTGCTTCCGACCTGCGTGCCGGAGCCGCCATGGTGGTGGCAGCCCTGATGACCGAGGGCACCAGCGAGATCGAAGAGATCGGGCATATCGAGCGCGGCTACGAGAATATCGTAGAAAAGCTGCGCGGCCTGGGCGCAGATATCCGCAAGGTGGAGCGGGTGCCCGCTGCACTGGATCAGGCCCTGTAACAGGAACGCAAATACACAAACAGCCTGCCGCAAGTTCTGTGCGGCGGGCTGTTTTCGGGTGTTGAACATAAGAGGTTTTCATGGCAGAGTTCATTTCATTGTATTCCGGTTCTTCCGGCAACAGCAGCGTGGTGCGCTGCGGCAGCCAGTATCTCATTGTGGATATGGGCAAGGGTGTGCGTACCACCTCGGCGGCGCTCAAGGCACTGGGGCTTGCAGTCAGCGACTGTGCAGGCATCCTCATCACCCATGAGCACAGCGACCACGTTAAGGGGCTGTCCACCTTTCTCAAAAAGAATCCGCTGCCGGTGTACGGTGCCGCTGCCACGCTGGATTTTCTGGATGCCAACGGCATCGTGCCTGCCAGCTGCGAGCTGAACACGCTGGAAGGCAGGGAAGAGGACATCGGCAGTTTTGGGGTGCAGTCCTTCCCAACCAGCCACGATGTGCCCTGTGTGGGCTACCGCATCCACACCCCGGACGATAAGACCATGACCATCGCCACCGACCTTGGCACCCTGACTGCGCCGGTGCACGAGGCGCTTTCCGGCTGTGACCTGGTGGCGCTGGAAAGCAACTACGACCTGCATATGCTGCGCAGCGGGCCGTATCCGTACTACCTGCGCGCCCGCATTGAGAGCGTACGGGGCCATCTTTCCAACGATGAGTGCTCGGCAAAACTGCTGGAACTCATCCAGGGCGGCTGCAAAAAGTTTGCGCTGTGCCACCTCTCGCAGGAGAACAACACCCCCGCCCTTGCACTGCAGACGGTGTTCACGACCCTGGGCGCGGCTGGTGTCGTGCCGGAAAAGGACTGCATCGTGCAGGCGCAGCGCCGCAACGAGGTAAGCCCTGCGCTGGAGTTCTGATATCGCAACAAATAAAGCCATCTGTAACGGCCTGCCCGGAGCGTTTTGATACTCGGCACGGCAATTGCAGATGGCTTTTGCTTTGCGTGATGATACGATGTTTTGCTGAAATAAAAAGCCGAATGGTATGTACAAAGAGAGAAGGCGGGCCGGATAGAAACAAAACCGCTTATTCCGCTGCTTTCTGTACCCGGATATCACTGCCCAGGAACTGGATCTGTACAAAAGCCGCAAGGCGGCTGGAGATCTTTTCGGTATACAGCTTTTCCAGCAGGGCACCATCCGTGATGTTAGTGGTAACGATGGTGGGCAGCTTTGCACCCAGACGGTTGTTCAGCAGGCTGTACAGATTCGTCAAAAAAAAGCTGGAGTTGAACTCGGTGCCCAGATCGTCCAGGATCAGCAGGTCGGCATTGCAGGCGGTCTGGAAGAGCGTTTCCTCTTCGCCGCCGGGGTCGGTGCCAAAATGCAGCGCTTCCAGCCGGCCAAAGAAATCCGGGCAGGAAACATAGATCACATCGTGGTTCTGCCGCAGCACCTCTCCGGCAATGGCAAGGGCGGCATGGGTCTTGCCCAGCCCTGCATTGCCCACCAGAAGCAGGCTTTCCCGGCTGGCGGGGGAAAAATCTGTGGCGTAATCCCGCAGATCGGCCAGGACATCCGCCATATAGCTGCGGATGCTCTCGCCCAGGGTCTTGTCCACGGTGTTGGGGTAATAGTCCAGCTGCATGGTGTCAAAGCTGGAGATGGACAGGCTGGACAGCTCTTCGATCTCCTTCCGGCGCAGCTGCTGCATCACCCGGCGCACGCAGTCACAGGTGCGCCCCTCCACAGCGCCGGTATCCTGGCAGCGCCTGCAGGTAAACTTCGGCTCCAATGCGTCTGCAGGGCGGCCGCTGGCAGCCAGCAGGGCGGTCAGCCGCTGCTTTGCAGCAGTAAGGGCAGCTGCAGCCTCGGTACGGTCTTTCCCGGCAGCACCGGCAATGGCGCAGCGGATGCCCCGTACCCGCACCTCCTCCTCCGCGTGGCGCAGCCCCGGGATGGCGGCTTCGGCTTCTGCCTGGGCATCCTGTGCCAGCGCGCGGGCGGTCTGCCGCCGCATGGCTACGGTGCGCAGCGCTTCCTGATATAATTCGTTTTTGGTACGCATAAAAGCTCCTTATTCCGGTTTCTTGATGAGGGAACGGCGGCGGGTGGCGTTTTTCAGGATGTCGTTCCCGCTGGGGGCTGCGCGGTCCACCCGGATATTCCGGCTGGCACCGGCTGCAGCCACCGGCCCGCGCACATCGTGGATGCTGCGCAGCCCCTTGGCGTTCCAGGTCTTGAGGATGCTGTTCCAGTACCACAGATCCCGTTTTGGCCCGGCCTGCACAGCGGCCTCCTGCACCATGGCATCATCGTAGCCGTACACCTCGTACCAGCGGGCGATGGCTTTGCGCCCGCCCAGGGTCAGCTCCTCGCTGGGGATCTGCAGCAGGCTGCTGACATATTCCTCCCGGTTCTGGCGCAGGGCCAGCAGCTGCAGGTGGGTGTCGGCCTGCTCGCCGGTTTCTACGCCTTCCGCACGCCAGACCTTCAGCTCGTGGGCCACCGCAGCCATGGTGCGCTTGCCCCGGCTGGCTACATAGGCAACGCACAGCATCACGGTCTCTGGGGCAAAGCCCTCCTGCACATACAGGTTCACCAGCTTTTCCATCTCGTTGTGGGTCAGCGCCCGGGCAAAACTGGTCTGCCCGCAGTCGATCAGGCTGGAGATCATGGGGTCGGTACGGCTGGCGGCTGCGATCTCGGCCCAGTTCATGGGTGCGGGTGCGCTTGGCTCTGCACCCGGGGCTGCATTTTCCTCGTAGCGTTCCAGCAGCCCTGCACCGGCCCAGAAGGCCAGTGCGCTCTCGGCGCTGATGCGGCTGCGCAGCTTGAGATCGGCGCAGATCTTGTCCGGGTCGGTCACCCCGGTAGCCAGCACATACAGCGCCACCCGCACATTATATTCTTCGGCGATGCCCAGCTTGGAAAACACCAGCTGCGGCACGGCGATGGTATCGCCCTTGAGTTCTTTTAAACGGTAGATCATGGTTTCCTCATTCGGTTCATTCGTTGGGGGCTTCCGGTTCAGCAGGCGGTTCCCAGGGGTCGCAGTCCATCATGTCCGGGCAGTTGTTCCAGCGTTCCGGCTCCGCCTCATAGGCGTCTTTCAGGTACTGTGCCGCGGCCGTGCGGCCTGCGTCTGTAAGTGGAAATACCTCCCGGCGGCGCAGGGCGGGGTCGGTCTTGTCAATGGTCCAGGGAGCAGGCCAGTAGTCCACCGTGAGGATCTTTTCCTCTTTGGTGGCACCCTCGCCGCCGTCCGGGTCCGGCACGGTGCGCTTGCCCGGGGTAAGCCGGTAGCGCAGCCCGGCCTCGTTGCCGCTGTAATCATTCTTGCACAAAAAATAGTGCAGCAGGGGAACAAAGATCATGGTGCAGCTTGTCCTTTCCGGCAAAAGGCACAGCCTTTTGCACAATCAATTCTATTATAAAGCCGCCGGGCCAAAATGCAATAACTTTTTGCATCGCGCGGTGGAGATCGATTGGCATCAACACCAAAAGAGGCCGCTGCGCAACTGCACAACGGCCTCTCCATAAAAACTTACTTTAAAATTTACTTCATCAGGCTGCACACGGCCTCGGCGTAAGCGGCGGGGTCGTCCACGGGCAGGCCCTCAATGAGCTGTGCCTGTGCGTACAGCAGGGCGCTGTACTTGTTCAGCTTTTCGGTATCGCCAGCCTCCTGCGCGGCCTTGAGGGCAGCAAACACAGGGTGGTTCACGTTCAGTTCCAGAACCTTGTCGCTCTTCACACCCTCGCTGCCGGGCTGCTTGGCCAGCACCTTCTCCATCTCGATGGACAGCGGGCCGTCTGCACTCAGGCACACAGGGTGATCTTTCAGGCGGGTGGAGACCCGCACTTCCTTTACCTTGCCGTCCAGTGCGTCCTTCATGGCATCGAACAGTACCTTATTCTCTGCGGTGGCATCCTCGGCGGCCTTCTTTTCCTCCTCGGATTCCAGGCCCAGGTCGCCGCTGTTTACGTTCTTGAACTCCACGGTGCCGTCCTTGCCCTCAGCATCCTTGCGGGGGTAGCTGTGCAGGATCTGCAGGCAGAACTCGTCCACATCCTCGGTCAGCAGCAGCACATCAAAGCCCTTGTCCAGCACCAGCTCGGCAGCAGGCAGCTTGGCCAGGCGATCGGTGGAGTCACCGGCAGCAAAGTAGATATACTTCTGCTCTGCGGGCATCTTTTCCACATACTCCTGCAGGGTGATCATCTTCTGCTCCTTGGCAGACCAGAACAGCAGCAGGTCCCGCAGCAGTTCAGCGTGCATTCCGTAATCCGAGTAAGCGCCAAACTTGATCTGACGGCCAAATTCCTTCCAGAACTCCTCGTACTTTGCACGGTCATTGTTCAGCATAGCGTGCAGTTCGTTCTTGATCTTCTTCTCCAGTGCATTGTGGATCAGTTTCAGCTGGCTGTCCTTCTGCAGCATCTCGCGGCTGATATTCAGGCTCAGATCCTGGCTGTCCACGATGCCCTTGACAAAGCTGAAATAATCGGGCAGCAGGTCGGCACATTTTTCCATGATGAGCACGCCGGAGGCATACAGTGCCAGACCCTTTTCGTAGTCCTTGGTATAGAAGTCGTACGGGCGGTGGCTGGGTACGAACAGCAGGGCGTTGTAGTTGGCGGTGCCTTCGGTGCGGCTCACGATGACCCGGGCGGGGTCTGCATAATCGCCGAACTTATCTTTGTAGAAGGCGTTGTACTCTTCATCGGTCACTTCGCTCTTCTGCTTTTTCCAGATGGGGATCATGCTGTTCAGGGTCTCCAGCTCGGTGTAGCTCTCCCACTCCGGCTTGTAGTCCTCGGGCTTGGGGTCCGGTTCCGGCTTCTGGCGGCTCTTTTCGCGCTCCATCTGGATGGGGTAACGCACATAGTCGCTGTACTTCTTGACAATGGCCACGACGCCGTATTCATCCAGGAAGTTGTCGTACTTGTCCGTTTCGGTATCCGGCTTGATGTGCAGGATGATCTGGGTGCCAACGGTATCCTTCTCGGCGGGGGTCATCTCGTAACCGTCCACACCGGAGGACTCCCACTGCCATGCTGTATCCGCGCCGTAGGCCTTGGAGATGACGGTAACCTTATCGGCTACCATAAAGGCAGAGTAGAAGCCGACACCGAACTGGCCGATGATGTCGATGTTCTCATCCTTGTTGTCCTTCTTAAAGTCCAGGGAGCCGGAGTGGGCGATGGTGCCCAGGTTCTCTTCCAGCTCCTCTTTGGTCATACCGATGCCGTTATCCTCCACGGTCAGGATGCGGTTTTCCTTATCGCGGGTGATGAGGATACGGAAATCGCTCTTGTTCATGTCCACAGCGGAGTCGGTCAGGCTCTTATAGTATAGTTTGTCGATGGCATCCGAAGCGTTGGAGATCAGCTCCCGCAGGAAAATTTCCTTGTTGGTGTAGATGGAGTTGATCATCATATCCATCAGCTTTTTGCTCTCTGCCTGAAATTCTTTCTTGGCCATAATACAAAACCTCTTTTATCGCATATTTGGTGTGCCGCAGCCGGAAAGCACCGAAGCTGTTAGCACTCATAACTTCTGAGTGCTAATATACAACGCTTCCGGACAAAAATCAAGGCTTTTCATAAAAAGTTAAAATTTGCTGTCTCCTGCACGGAGTGGAGCCGCTGAATCGTATCAGAAACAGAGGCCCGGATCTGCTAAAAAGTTTTCCCCTTTTCCGGCAGAGTGTGCTATAATGGAGGGCAAGTATGCAGGAAAAGGATGTGAAAGAATGTCAAAACAGGGCGATGCAGCCTATAGCTGGTTTCTAAAAGGCTATAACTGCAGCCAGAGCGTTGTGGCAGCCTTTGCACCGCAGCTGGGGCTGACAGAGGAGATGGCGCTTCGGCTCTCTGCAGGTTTTGGCGCGGGCATTGGCCGTATGCGGGAAGTATGCGGCGCGTTCTGCGGTGCAGTCAGCGTGCTGAGCCTGGTCTATGCCGACCCGGCGGATCCCGAGGATAAATCCCGGATGTATGCGCTGGTGCAGGAGGCTGCGGAGATGTACCGCATCCGCAACGGCGGCGACAGCATCATCTGCCGGGAGTTGCTGGCAAAGGCAGGCGCTGCACCTACCGGCGGTACGGCAGCGCAGCCGCGCACGGCAGACTACTATAAAAAGCGCCCCTGCCCGGAGCTGTGCCGCATCTGCGCCGATCTGTGCGCAGAGTTCATTGCCGCCCACCCGGAGGGACGGCACGGCATCTACAGGGAGGAAGCATAAATGCAGTTTGAACAACTGGAACTGGCCGGCGGCGGAGCGCTGACGCTCTACCTGCGGGAGAGCGTGGAAGCCATGCCGCATTTCCGGCAGCGTCCACTGGTCTTGGTGGTGCCCGGCGGCGGATATAACCATGTCAGCCCCCGGGAGGGGGACCCGGTAGCGCTGCAGTTTGCAGCGGCAGGGTATCATACGGCGGTGCTGCACTATGCAGTGGGGGAGCAGGCCCGGGACGCACTGCCCATGCGGCAGCTGGCACAGGCCATCGGCCTTGTGCGGCAGCACGCAGCACAGTGGAACATCCTGCCGGATAAGATCGCCCTGTGCGGATTTTCCGCAGGCGGGCATCTGGCACTGTCCGGTGCGGTGTGGGATATCCCCGACATGGAAAACCGGCCGCGCCCCAATGCTCTGGTGCTGGCCTACCCGGTGGTCACCGCAGGAAAGTACGCCCACAGGGGCAGCTTTGTGCAGCTGACTGGTACCGGGGACACTGCCGCCCACCAGCGCTTTACGCTGGAGGATAAGATCACACCGGCTGCACCGCCGGTATTTGTCTGGCATACCATGGAGGATGAGACCGTCCCGGTGGAAAATACGCTGCTGCTGCTCAGCGCACTGCACAAAGCCGGTGTCCCGTGCGAGGCGCATCTGTTTGAAAAAGGCCGCCATGGTACCAGCATCAGCACGCCGGAGGTTGATGCCGACAGCTCCCACCGCCACCGCTGGGTACAGCTGGCTGTGGAATGGCTGGATCAGACCTTTGCGTTCAAAGCCTGAGATAACCGACCGAAACAGGAAAAAAGTATGTAAAATTTGGCCGTACCTACAAAAAATTCACAAATAAACCGTTGACTTGCACAGGCGTATGCCGTATACTGTCCAACGGGGATAAAACCAGGAAAGAAGGAAACGATAATGGTTATGGACCCCACACTGCCGCGCATCAAGGTGCGCGATCTGCTCATGCAGGCATTTCTCACCGGCTGGGAACTATCGGATAAGAGCACCTCGCAGGATGAGTACCTGCAAAGTTCCATCCAGGTCATCGAGATGCTGCAGGTGGAACCGGAAAATCTGTACGCGGAGGAAGGCCTTGGCCTGCCGGACGGGGAAGAAGTAGATCATCTGGATGACTGGCTGCGTGCCGATGGCATCTGGCTCTACTACGGGGTGGAAGCGGACAACTTCTTCCTGATCCAGTGGTACCCGGACGAAGCATCTGCCATGGCAAAACTTGCCCAGCTGCAGGAGCTGGGAGATGGCAAACAGTATCTGGTGGATCTGACCCTCAAGCGGGTCAACCCCTCCAAGGCTGAAAACTTCGGCAATTCTAATCCGGTGCAGCTCCGCTCCTGAACTGACGTTTTGAGTTGAAAGGATATCTTGCTCATGCAGCTTTCTGTTACGGAACGCGAACGGCTTTATGCCATTCTGGAAAAATACGACCGCAACCCGCAGGTACAGCAGATGCGGGAGTTTATCCAGCATGGCGATGTTACTACCTATCAGCACTGCAAAAATGTAGTGCTGGTCAGCTGCTGGCTGAACCACCGCCTGCATCTGGGTGCAGACGAGACCTCGCTGGCAGTCGGCGCTTTCCTGCACGATTTTTATCTGTATGACTGGCATAAAAAAGGCACCTTCCACGGCATCCGCCGCCTGTTCGAGATGCACGGCTTCTCCCATCCGGGTCATGCCTGCATCAATGCCGAAAAGGTGTTCCACATCACCAAAAAGGAACAGAGCATCATTGCCAGCCACATGTGGCCCCTGACCTTCCGTCATGTGCCCAGCTGCCGCGAGGCCATCATCGTCTGCCTGGCAGATAAATACTGCGCTGTGGTGGAGAGCATGTTCAAGCGCAGCCGCGTAGCTGCCGCTAAAAATGCCGATGGCGAATACGCCGAGTGGTAAGGTAAAACCGAATTATCGTAAATAACAGGAGCCGCTGCACCCAATAAAGTGCAGCGGCTCCTTCTGCTTTGGCTGAAAAATTTGCCGGAACGAAAGCCTTCCCCCAGTCGGGGAAAGGTGGCGCGTAGCGCCGGATGAGGGTGCGGGAGAGCAGCTGCTACTGGTATGCCCTCATCAGTCACCTGCAATGACAGTGGCTCCCGACCAGGAAAGGGATTTAACAAAAACCGCAAGGTATGCAGATAATGCAAATCCGTGCTTTTACAGCTTTTTAAACCCCTCCGGTTCATCTGCGGCGGCGCGGCGCTCCATCAGATAGGTGTCCAGCCAGCGTCCATGGCAATCCCGTGCAATACGCTCCCGCCTGCCTACCAGCCGGAAACCGCATTTGGTATGCAGGGCGCGGCTGGCGGCATTATCCTGTAAAACGGTGGATTGCAGTGTCCAGTAGCCTGCCTGTTCGGCTGCAGTGCAAAGGGCGCTCAGCAGGCAAAACCCCAGCCCGTGCCCGCGGAACCGTTCGCCTACATAGATGCTCACTTCGGCTACGCCCCGGTAGCACCAGCGGGGGTCCACCCGGTGCAGCGCAGCCCAGCCTGCCAGCACGCCATCCGACAGGATGACAAGGCGGCATTCTTTGGTGTGGGAGGCGTCCCACGCGGTGTAAGGCGGGCATTCGGTCTGGAAGGTAGCATACTCCGTGGCGATGCCCTCGGCATAAATCCTGGATACAGCGTTCCAGTCTTCCGGCACCATGGGCCGGATGTTGATCTTATTCATACTTTCATCCCCGGCGGGCCAACAGCTGCCCGCATCCTCTTTCCGCTCCCGGATCCTTTTCAGTATAGCAGAATTTGCCGGGTGGTACAAGAAGCGGACTGCACAGAAATTGCTTTGACATCCCACCCGTTTGTGATACAATAAAGGAGCTGGAATGTAAAAATGGGCGGTGTATCCGTGCTGGGGACCGGTGTGCCAGCTGATGGCTGCGGCAGATCTCCGGCAGCAGGCCGCTGTGGCATAAGGAGAATATTATGAAGGATATGAATACCTGTTTTGCGTATCTGAACATGGGTCTGCCGGATGATATCCGCCGCCTGAAAGAGGCGGGCTATTACGATGCCGCCATTGCGCGGATCGACGCCTGCCTGGAGGAGGATTGGACAGCGCACCAGAACCAGCCGCCGCATCCCCAGCAGGCACTGCCGGAAAACCCGGTTCCCCACGGTGTAGACACCTGGCGGCAGGGGCTGCTGGCCCACCGGGAGATCCTGCGCCGCCTGCCGCAGGAGTATCCGCTTACCGCCGAGCAGCTGCTGGCACAGCTGCAGACTATCCTGCGGGATTTTACCGCCGAAGAGTTTGCCGCACTGGACCGTGCCGGGCAGATGGACTGGCGCTTTGTGGAAGGACAGAAGCGCTATATCTACCGCGCAGCCGAAACGCTGGTAGCGACCCATCCGGATCTTGCGGCCCGTCAGCTGGATCCGCCCGCGCCGGAACCCAGCTGGGAGCGGTATGAACCCCAGCACGACCAGATGGTACGCACTGGTGCGGCCAGCGCAGATATCACCCTGCGCACCAGCATCGGCATGACGGACGAGACCTTTGCACGCGCCCTTGCTGCCGCAAATGCGCAGGGGAGAAGCACCGTGCACGTTAAAGTATGGCTGCCGCTGCCCGCTGCCTGCCCGGCACAAAGCAACATCACACTGGACAGCTTTACCGCAGAGCCGACCCATATCGCACCGGAAACCGCACCCCAGCGCACCGCGTACTGGGAGGCAGACCTTGCGGAGAACTGCCGCTTTGGGGCGCAGTACAGCTACCGCAGCACGGCACACTATGCAGACCCGCTGGAACTGCAGGCAGACGCAGTACAGCCGGATCATGATACCGCCGAGCAGCTGCCCCACATTGCCTTTACCCCGTACATGAAGGCGCTGGCAGCCCAGCTGACCGCTGGCCTTACCGACCCGGTGCAGAAGGCAAAGCGCATCTATGATTATGTTACGCTGAACGTGCATTACCACTTCCAGCCCATGTATTTTGTGCACGAGAACATCACCGATAGCTGCGCCCGCGACCGCCGGGGCGACTGCGGCGTAATGGCAGCTACCTTTATTACCCTGTGCCGCATTGCAGGCATCCCGGCAAGGTGGCAGAGCGGCATGGTGGCCCGCCCGGAACTGGCAGGCTGCCACGACTGGGCCATGTTCTATATTGCACCCAAAGGCTGGATGTACGCCGACTGCTCTGCAGGTGCCTCTATGGCACGGGCAGGCAACGAGAAGATGCGGCTGCACTATTTCGGCAATCTGGATACCGACCGCATGGTAGCCAACAGCGCCCTTTGCGCTCCCTTCGACCCGCCCATGTGCGCCTTCCGTGCCGACCCCTGTGATAATCAGGTGGGCGAGATGGAAGTGGATGGCATTGGCCTGTACGGCCAGCAGGTAGAAACCACCCAGGAAATCGTAAAATATCAGGAAGTATAACACGATCCGGGTCTGCAATTTCCGCAAGACCCGGATTTTTGAATCAAAGGAGAACCAGTTTATGGAATTTTTGGCAGGATTGTATACTTTTCTGCTGGTCGCCATCTGTCTGCTGCAGGCGCTTTTGCTGTACCGCATCAGCAAACCGGCCCCGCAGCGGGATAACGAGGAGCTGAAAGCGTGGCTGCGCCAGCAGCTGGAAGCGCAGTCCCGTGCGCTGGAAGAAAAACAGGTACAGCAGGCACAGCAGAACCTCACCGCCATGGCCCACATCAGCGATACCCTGCAGACGGCAGTCCAGGGGATGAGCAGCACCCTGACGGCGGGGCAGAACGCCCAGCAGCAGGTGATGGAACAGCGCCTGCAGGGGCTGGAAGCCTCTAATGCCCGCAAACTGGAAGAAATGCGCAAAACGCTGGCGGAAAGCATCGCCGCCATGCAGGCGCAGAATGCCCAGAAGCTGGATGAGATCCGTCATACAGTGGACGAACAGCTGCAGGATGCCTTGCAGAAGCGGGTGACCGAGAGCTTTAAGGCAGTCAACGACCAGCTGGAGCAGGTGTATAAGGGCCTGGGCGAGATGCAGAGCCTTGCCGCCGATGTGGGCGGGTTGAAGCAGGTGCTCTCCGGGGTCAAGACCCGGGGCATCCTGGGCGAGATCCAGCTGGGGGCTATCCTGGAAGAGATCCTGGCCCCAGAACAGTACGATACCAATGTGGCGACCATCCCCGGCAGCACCCAGCGGGTGGAATACGCTATCCGGATGCCGGGTGTGGATGGCGGCAGCGTCTGGCTGCCCATCGATTCCAAATTCCCCGGCGATACCTATGCCCACCTGCAGGATGCTCAGGCTTCCGGAGATGCCCAGGCAGTGGAAAATGCCCGCCATGCGCTGGAGCTGGTGCTGCGCAGCGAGGCAAAGGATATCCGGGAAAAATACGTGGAGCCGCCCTATACCACCGCTTTCGGCATCCTGTTCCTGCCCTTTGAGGGACTGTATGCCGAAGTGGTCAACGCAGGTCTGCTGGAAGTGCTGCAGCGGGATTATCAGGTCAATGTGGCCGGACCCAGCACCATGGCGGCTCTGCTCAACAGCTTGCAGATGGGCTTCAAGACCCTTGCCATCCAGAAGCGCTCCGGCGAGGTCTGGCAGCTGCTGGGTGCGGTCAAGACCGAGTTCGATAAGTTCGGGCAGGGGCTTTCCAAGATGCAGCAGCGCCTGCGCCAGACCGATGAGGAACTGGATAACCTTATCGGGGTGCGCAGCCGTGCCATCAGCCGTAAACTGCGTGCCGTACAGACTCTGGACGAAAATACCGCTGCCGCTTTGCTGGAACTGGACACCGAGCCGGGCAGGCCTGTAGCAGCAAGGCTGCCGCAAGCCCCGGAAGAAACCTGATACGGTACAAGAACCCGCGGCTTTTCCCTTGCGAAATTTCTGACAATGTGCTATACTAGGAATTGTTATCAGAAATATTTGCCATCTGACGGCACAGTATAAATAAAAAAGGAGTCTGAACGGTATGAGCATGAAAAAAATCAGCGAAACCATCCTTGGTGTAGGGGTGGACGATACCACCATCGACCTGTTCGAGAGCCAGTATCCGGTACCCACCGGTGTCAGCTATAATTCCTATGTGATCCTGGACGAAAAGACCACCATCCTGGATACGGTGGATGCCCGTGCTACCGAGCCGTGGCTGGCCAATCTGGCCGAGGCACTGGGGGAGCGCAAGCCCGCCTATCTGGTGGTTTCTCACATGGAGCCGGACCATGGTGCAAACGTGGCAAAGCTGGCTGCGCTCTACCCGGAGATGCAGGTGGTGGGCAACGCCAAGACCTTCCAGTATATGGAGCAGTTCTTTGGTGCAGATGCCATTGCCCCGGAGCGCCGCGTAGTGGTAAAGGATGGCGAGAGCCTCAGTCTTGGCACCCACACCCTTACCTTTGTGCTGGCACCCATGGTGCACTGGCCGGAGGTCATGGTCAGCTACGAGAGCAGCGAGAAGATGCTCTTCTCCGCCGATGGCTTTGGCCGTTTTGGCGCTGTGGCAAAGTTTGACGAAAAAGCGGATTGGGCCAGCGAAGCCCGCCGCTATTACCTGAACATCGTGGGCAAGTATGGCCCCCAGGTGCAGGCGCTGCTCAAAAAGGCGGCTGCGCTGGATATCAAAACCATCTGCCCGCTGCATGGCCCGGTGCTGACCGGCGATCTGAGCAAGTACCTGAACTACTACGATACCTGGTCCAGCTATAAGGCCGAGGAGCCGGAAAAGATCCTGGTCGCCAGTGCTTCCATCCATGGCCACACCCGCGCTGCCGCCCACACCATGGCCGAAAAGCTGCGCGCACAGGGTGCCAAAGTGGTGGAGATGGATCTGACCCGTACCGATGTGTCCTATGCAGTCACCGAGGCGTTCCGCTGCGGCAAGATCGTACTGGCCTGCGCTACCTACGATGGCTTCCTCTTCCCGCCGATGGAGAACCTGCTGACCCATCTCAAGACCAAGAGCTTCCAGAACCGCACCATCGGCCTGATGGAAAACGGTACCTGGGCACCCATGGCGGCCAAGCTCATGCGTGCTGAGCTGGAAAGCATGAAGAACATCACCCTCTGCGATACCGTTGTTACCATCCGCTCGGCTGCCAATGCCGCTGCCGAGGCCCAGATGGATGCGCTGGCAGCAGAGATCCTGGCAAAATAAACTGTTCTGAATGTACAAATGCCTCTGCTGGTGCTTGCAAACCGCTGCAAAATGTGGTAA
>ERZ1035006.1110-NODE-1110-length-18932-cov-11.690364_pt1 | contig 18932 bp, 14 predicted proteins | sample MGYA00520694_ERZ1035006 | MGnify/ENA primary metagenome ERZ1035006 (study PRJEB33766, sample SAMN09781746) | gut metagenome | biome: gut microbiome | host: Homo sapiens | place: Madagascar | study: EMG produced TPA metagenomics assembly of the PRJNA485056 data... | reverse complement strand
CCATGTTTATGTGTGTGTACACCAGCTTCTTCGATGCCACCATGGGCCGGGAAGATATTTTCGTGGGCGTTCAGAATTATGTGGAGCTGTTCAGCGATCCCGTGTTTTGGAAGGGATTGTGGAATACTCTGATTATTGTATTCGTATCCGTCCCCGTGACTTGCGCATTCTCCCTGTGGGTGGCTTCCGCTATCAGCAAGATGCATGTGGCTGCCACCTCTGCTTTCCGCTGCATCTTCTATCTGCCTGTGGTTACCGGTTCTGTGGCCGTTACGGTGGTGTGGAAGTGGATGTACAACAACTACTACGGCATCCTGAACTACCTGGGCAAGGGCATGGGCCTTATTGATAAGAACATCAACTGGCTAGGGGATCCCAAATACGCCCTGGGCTGTATCATTCTGATCCTGCTGACCACTTCCGTGGGCCAGCCCATCGTCCTGTACGTCTCCGCTCTGGACAATGTGGATAGGTCCCTGGTGGAAGCCGCTCAGGTGGACGGCGCAACCGAGATGCAGGCATTCTGGAAGATCAAGTGGCCTCAGATGATGCCCACCACATTGTACATCCTGGTCATTACCACCATCAACTCCTTCCAGTGCTTCGCACTGATCCAGTTGCTGACCTCCGGAGGCCCCAACAACGCCACCATGACCATCATGTACTACATTTATTACAACGCCTTCAAGCTTTACCGCTATGGATACGGCAATGCCATGGGTGTTATTCTGGCCCTGATTATTGCGCTGCTGTCCGCTGTGCAGTTCAAGCTGGGCCAGGAAAAGTAAGGGGGGAGGTACAGCTATGAATAACATCGAAAAGAATAAGATGAAGTCCAGGATTTATCGGGCCATCTGTACTGTCCTCGTTGTCCTGCTTGCGATCTTCTTCCTGTTCCCTCTGTATTGGATCATCACGGGCTCCTTCAAGACCCAGGCCGATATCCGTGCCACTGCCCCTGTCTGGATCCCCAATGAGTGGGTCATGGACAATTATGTAAATCTTTTGACAAAGCGGTCCGCCCCGGTGTTTGAGCTCAGCGCCTTCGGCTTTATCATCACCGGTCCCACGGTGCCTGCTGCCATCCGCTGGCTGGTGAACACGGTGTTCATGGCCGTAGTGTCTATGCTTATTACCTGCATCACCGCCGCTATGGCCGGTTACGCCCTGGCAAAGAAGCGCTTTTATGGCCGGACCGTGATCTTCAGCCTGATCGTCTGTGCTATGGCCCTGCCCAAGCAGGTCATCCTGATCCCTCTGGTGCGGGAAATGTCTGCCCTGAAGCTTTATGACAACATCTGGGCAGTGATTTTCCCAATCGTGGGCTGGCCCTTCGGCGTGTTCCTGCTGAAGCAGTTTGCCGAGGGCATCCCCACCGAAATGACAGAGGCCTGCCGCATTGATGGTGCTTCCGAGTGGAGGACCTTTACGGATGTCATGTTCCCCATGATCAAGCCAGGCGTGGGCGCTTGCGCCATTTTTACCTTCATCAACTCCTGGAATGACTATTTCATGCAGCTCATTATGCTGGTGTCCAATCGGAACCTGACCATCTCCCTGGGTATTGCTACCATGCAGGCGGAGAACTCCACGGATTTTGGCCTGCTGATGGCTGGTGCCGCTCTGGCCTCTGTGCCCATTATCATCGTGTTCCTGGTGTTCCAGAAGTATTTTACGAAGGGTATCACCATGGGCGCCGTTAAGGGCTAATGCAAACATCCAAATTTGAAAATGTGAGTAAGGAGAAAAGAACAATGACTGACATTACCAAATTCCAGGGCATCATCCCTGCGTTCTACGCCTGCTACGACAAGGAAGGCAACATCAGCCCCGAGGCTGTCCGGGAGCTGACCCGCTGGTTTATCCAGAAGGGAGTGAAGGGCCTGTATGTTGGCGGCTCCTCCGGTGAGTGCATCTACCAGGGCAAGGAAGAGCGGAAGCTGGTCCTGGAGAACGTCATGGCTGAGGCCAAGGGCAAGCTGACCATCATCGCCCATGTGGCCTGCAATAACACCGCCGACTCTCAGGAGCTGGCCGCCCATGCTGAGAGCCTGGGGGTAGATGCGATTGCCTCCATTCCGCCCATCTACTTTCACCTGCCTCCCTATGCCATTGCCAAGTACTGGAACGACATCTCTGCTGCCGCTCCCAACACAGACTTCGTCATCTACAACATCCCCCAGCTGGCGGGTGTGTCCCTGACCGTACCTCTGCTGAAGAAAATGCTGGAGAATCCCCGGTGCATCGGTGTGAAGAACTCATCTATGCCCACCCAGGACATTCAGATGTGGCGGGACGAGGGTGCGATTGTCTTCAACGGCCCTGATGAACAGCTGATTTCCGGCCTGGTCATGGGCGCTACCGGCGGTATTGGCGGCACCTACGGTGTCATGCCCGAATTGTACCTGGAGCTCTATCGCTGCGTCAAGTCCGGGGACCTGGCGAAGGCACTGGATATTCAGAATGACTGCTGCCGCATCATCTACAAGATGTGCTCTGCACACGGCAATATGTATGCTGTGATTAAAGAAATCCTGCGCAAGCTGGGTGGCCCTGACTGTGGCTCCGTTCGGGCGCCCCTTGCCGAACTGGTGGAGAACGACACGCCTATTGTGGATGAGTCCGTTGCCATGATCCAGGCGGCTGTGGCCAAGTATTGCTAAAATAGATGTTGGGCACTGAACCAATACCTGTTCAGTGCCCAACATATTCATTATACCACAGACCGTGGATCTCGTCCATCCGCAGACACTACAAGATTTTTAGACCTTTTCTGTGCAATATCCCATCTTGCAAAGCGGAATCTTTCATGATAAGATACAGACACAAAAGGAGTGAGTCCAATGTACTAAGCAGTCTCTCCTTCTAAACCGCAGAAAGCAGAGGTTACGTAAATGACAGAACCCAAGACAGAAGAGAGATAGCCCTTGATCTTCGAGAAAGAAAAGAAGATCAAGGGCTATTTCTTTTTGTCTTGAAAAAAGTACAAATTCAGGGTATACTGGCCCTATCATCTGCTGATATAAGGAAGTCGATACATATGGACGCGTTTGAATCTTATTTTTCCTCCTTGAAGGGTAAAAAAATAGCGGTGCTTGGGCTTGGGGTCAGCAATCGGCCTCTGGTAGAGCTGCTGCTGGAATACGGCTGCGATGTGACGGGCTGCGACAGGACCCCTCGGGAGAAGCTGGATGCCCAGGTGCTGGAGCTGGAAAATCGGGGCTGTAAGCTCCGGGTGGGAGAAGGATACCTGGACGGTGTGGAGGCGGATATTCTCTTCCGGACCCCCGGTATGCACCCGGGAAACCCCGCGATCCAGGCCCTGCGTGCCGGGGGGGCTCAGGTGACCTCGGAGATGGAGGTGTTCTTTGAGGTCTGCCCTTGCCAGATCATCGGTGTGACGGGCTCTGACGGGAAGACCACCACCACCACCCTGGTTTCCGAGATGCTGAAGGCCTCCGGCAAACGGGTATGGCTGGGGGGCAACATCGGCACACCGCTGCTGCCTCTGTGCCGCCAGATGGGCAAGGAGGACTTCGCTGTGGTGGAACTCAGCTCCTTCCAGCTTATGGACATGAAGCGCAGCCCTCAGCGGGCCCTCATTACCAACCTGGCCCCCAATCACCTGGATATCCACAAGGATATGGAAGAATATGTGGATGCCAAGAAGAACATTTTCAAATACCAGGACAAAACCGGTATCCTGGTGCTGAACGCCGACAATGCCATTACGGCCTCCTTCACAGGCAACGGGGAAACCCGGTTCTTCTCCAGAACCAAGGAGACCAACTGCGTCTGGGAGGAAAATGGCGTGATTTACCGCCGGGGGGAGCGGCTGCTGGAAACCAAGGATATTCTGATCCCCGGCACCCACAACATTGAAAACTATATGGCTGCCATCGCCTTGGTGGAAGGGCTTGCTTCGGATGATGCCATCTGTCAGGTGGCCAGGACCTTCGGCGGCGTGGAGCACCGCATCGAGCTGGTGCGGGTGAAGGACGGAGTCCGGTTCTACAACGACTCCATTGCCTCCTCTCCCAGCCGCACCATTGCGGGGCTGCGGAGCTTCCCGGAAAAGGTGATCCTCATTGCCGGGGGCTACGACAAGCACATTCCCTACGATGTGCTGGGGCCGGAAATTTGCAAGCACGTGAAGAAGCTCTTTCTGGGCGGTGCCACCGGACCCAAGATCCGCCAGGCGGTGGAGTCGGCTCCGGAGTACAGGCCCGGCTCCCCGGAAATCACCGACTGCGCCGACTTTACCGGGGCCACCCTGGCGGCTGCCCAGGCGGCGGAAGCCGGAGATGTGGTGCTCATGAGCCCTGCCAGTGCGGCTTTTGACCAGTTCAAGAACTTTATGGTCCGGGGCGAATACTATAAAAAACTCATTAAGGAGCTGTGACTATGACCCTGAAGGATGCGGCGAATCAGGCAAGGAAGGTATTGCCCACCCAATACTGCGGGGCGGTGATCGTGGCGGCGGGCTCCGCTTCCCGGATGGGAGGCATCGACAAGGTGATGGCCCCCCTGGGGGGAGAGCCTATGATTTTGCGGACGGTCCGGGCCTTTGAGAACTGCGAGGCTGTGAAGGAAATCGTGATTGTCACCCGGGAGGACCTGATGGGGCCCATTGCGGAGCTTTGCTCCGGATTTACCAAGATCCGCTCCGTTGTGCAGGGCGGAAGCAGCCGCCAGGAGTCGGTGAAGCTGGGGCTGCTGGCCTTTTCCAAAGAGGTCCGGCTGGCGGCCGTCCACGATGGGGCCCGGCCTCTCGTCTCTGGGGAGCTTATCGACAAGGTCATCCGGGCGGCCCACAGCTACGGGGCAGCGGCCCCGGCCATCCCGGTGAAGGATACCATCAAGGTCTTTGAAGGGGGCTTCATTGCCGCTACCCCGGACCGCTCCACCCTTCGGGCGGTACAGACGCCTCAGGTGATGGACCGGGACCTGCTTCTGGGGGCGCTGGAAAAGGCGGAACAGGAGGGCATAGCCCTGACGGACGACTGCTCCGCCGTGGAGCACATCGGTATGCGTGTCCGCCTGGTGGAAGGGGAGGAGCGGAACCTGAAGGTTACCACCCCTCTGGACCTGAAAATTGCCGAACTGCTGTTGGAGGAAAAGAAATGAGGATCGGACACGGATATGATGTACACGCCCTGGTGCCTGGGCGGAAGCTGATTTTGGGCGGGGTAGAGATCCCCTATGAGCTGGGGCTGGATGGCCATAGCGACGCGGATGTGCTGCTTCACGCCGTCATGGATGCCCTTCTGGGGGCGGCGGGCCTGGGGGACATCGGCCTCCATTTCCCGGATACGGATATGCGCTACAAGGGGGCGGACTCCCGGAAGCTGCTGGAATGCGTGGGAGAGAAAATCAAGGAAGCGGGCTACAGGGTGGGCAACATCGATGTGACCATGATCGCCCAGCGCCCAAAGCTCCGGCCCTTTATCCCCCGGATGCAGGAAAACATTGCCGAAACCCTGGGGATCGACTTGGGAAGGGTGAATGTCAAGGCCACCACGGAAGAGCACCTGGGCTTCACCGGTGAGGGCAAAGGAATGTCCTGCCACGCTGTGTGCCTGCTTGACGAATTATAAGAGAATATAGCAAAGGAGACCTCCCATGCATAGAATGTGCCTGGGAGGTTTTGCTGTATGAATCAGAATTTGATCACCTTCCGCTCGGTGACCTATGCCCAGAGGGGAGAGCGGAGTCTGACACGCCGTGGCATTGGCTGCACGGTCATGCGCACCCCAAAATGGATGGAGGACCAGGGCTGCGGCTACGGCCTGCGGCTGCGGGGAAAGGACCTGCACCGGGCTCTGGATATCCTGCGGCAGGAGGGCATCTCCTGGAGGAAGGTCTACGGCTTCACCCGGGAAGGGAGAGCGGAGGAGCTGGCCCTATGATCTATCTGGACAACGGGGCCACCTCTTTCCCCAAGCCACAGGAGGTCTCTCAGGCCGTTGCCCGGGCTATAGAGCAAGGGGCCAATCCGGGGCGAGGAGGCTACGGGGCGGCAATGGAAGCGGGCAACCTGGTGCTGAACTGCCGGGAGGCGGCAGGGCGGCTCTTTCATTGCAAGCCGGAGCAGGTGGTGCTGACCGCCAATTGCACCCAGGGGCTGAACATTGCCATCGGCAGCCTGATCAAGGAGGGGGACCGGGTGCTGATCTCCGGCTTTGAGCACAACGCCGTGGTCCGGCCCCTATACGCCAGAAAGGTGGATCTGCGTATTGCCGGAAGGCGGCTCTTTCAGTGGGAAGAGATCCTGGAGTCCTTCCGGCGGGAGCTTCGCCGGGGCGTGGACGCGGCGGTATTTACCTATGTGTCCAATGTCTTCGGCTACATCCTGCCTGTGGAAAAGCTGGCAGCCCTCTGCCGGGAGGCAGAGGTGCCCTTTATTCTGGATGCCGCCCAGGCGGCGGGGAGCCTGGAGGTCAGCATGGAGCTGGGGGCGGACTTCATCGCCATGCCGGGGCACAAGGGCCTGTTGGGCCCCCAGGGAACAGGGCTGCTGCTGTGCGGTCAGCCGGGGAAGCCCCTGCTTTACGGCGGCACCGGCAGCCAGTCCAGAAGCCATGAAATGCCCCAGGATCTGCCGGAGCGTCTGGAGCCGGGGACACTGAATGTCCCCGGGGCGGCGGGGCTGGCGGCTGGAATATCCATAGTGGAAAGAAAAGGCACGGATGCCATTTTCCGCCGGGAGCACACCCAGGCGGAAAAACTATCCCGGGATCTTCGCGATTTGGGCTTCCGGGTCTTTGCCGGGGAGCACCAGGCGGGGACTGTGTCCTTCCAGGGCAAGGGGGACTGTGAGGAGATCGCAGCCTATCTCGGCAAACGGGGCATTGCCGTCCGGGCGGGACTCCACTGTGCTCCCCTGGCCCACGAAAGCGCCGGGACCATTGCCCAGGGCACCGTCCGGGTCAGCTTCGGGCACGAGGCAAATGACGGCCAGAGAAGGGCATTGGTAAAGGAACTGGCGCAGATGAGATAAAATCCTTAATTGAAAAGAGGAGGGAAATGTGCTAAGATAAGGCGGAAACCAAAACAAGAGGTGGATGCGTTGAAACAGATCATCAAATATATGGAGGGCTTCGAGAAGCAGTGCATTCTCGGACCGCTCTTCAAGCTGCTGGAGGCGGGGCTGGAGCTGCTGGTGCCCCTGGTGGTGGCGAGCATTGTGGACACGGGCATCGGCGGCGGGGATAAAAGCTACATCATCCGGATGTGCCTGGTCATGATCGGCCTGGGGCTGGTGGGCCTGCTGTGCTCTGTGACTGCCCAGTATTTTGCCGCCAGCGCGGCGGTGGGCTTCTGCACCCGGCTGCGGCATGCCTTATTGGAGCACGTGCTGGGGCTGAGCTATACCCAGATCGACGGCCTGGGCACCTCTACCCTCATTACCAGAATGACCTCCGACATCAATCAGGTCCAGAGCGGCGTGAATCTGGCGCTGCGGCTGCTGCTCCGGTCTCCCTTTGTGGTCTTCGGCGCTATGATCATGGCCTTTACCATCGATGCCCAGGCGGCGCTGGTCTTCGTTGGGGTGATCCCGGTGCTGTGCGTCATTGTCTTTGGCATCATGCTCATTACCATGCCCAAGTATAAGAAGGTCCAGGGCGGGCTGGATCAGGTGACCTCTGCCACCCGGCAGAACCTTACCGGTGTCCGGGTCCTCCGGGCCTTCTGCAAAGAGGACAGCGAGATTAAGGGCTTTGAGGAGCGGACCCAGGCACTGACCAGAAGCCAGCTGGTGGCGGGGCGGATCTCCTCCCTCATGAACCCTGTGACCTACGTGGTCATCAACCTGGCCATTGTCATCCTGGTGAATGTGGGTGCCATCCGGGTCCAAAACGGCATCCTGACCCAGGGCCTGGTGATCGCCCTTTACAACTATATGTCCCAGATCCTGGTGGAGCTCATTAAAATGGCGGACCTGATCATCAACATGACCAAGGCTGCCGCCTGTGCCGACCGGATCGGCGCGGTGCTGACCATCGAAAACGATCAGCGGGAGGGCAGCCAGAGACAGACCCTTCGGGGTGCTGTGGAATTCCGGAACGTAACGGCCCACTATGCCGGTGCAGGTGACGCCTCCCTGACGGACATTGATTTCTCCGTCGCGCCGGGGAAGACCGTGGGTATCATTGGCGGCACCGGCTCCGGCAAGACCACTCTGGTGAACCTGATCCCACGGCTCTACGACGCTGCCCAGGGGCAGGTGCTCCTGGATGGGAAGAATGTGGCGGACTACGACCTGGAGAGCCTTCGCGGTCAGATCGGCCTGGTGCCGCAGAAGGCGGTGCTGTTCCAGGGCACTATCCGGGAAAATCTGCTGTGGGGCAATCCCCAGGCTACGGAAGAGGAGCTGTGGGATGCCCTGAAGGTGGCCCAGGCCGAAGAGGTGGTCAAGGGAAAACCCAAAGGACTGGAGGAGCCGGTGGAACAGGGGGGCATGAACTTCTCCGGCGGCCAGCGCCAGCGGCTGACCATTGCCCGTGGGCTGGTGCGGCGCCCCAAGATCCTGATCCTGGACGACAGTGCCTCCGCCCTGGACTACGCCACCGATGCCAATCTGCGTATGGCCATCCGGGCTATGGAGAATCCCCCTACCACCTTTATCGTCTCCCAGCGGGCGGCCTCCGTCCGATTCGCCGATGAGATCCTGGTGCTGGATGACGGCCGGTTGGTGGGCAAGGGCACCCACGAGGCGCTGCTGGAAAGCTGCCCCGTGTATCAGGAGATCTACTATTCTCAGTTCCCAAAGGAGGCAGCGGAAAATGGCTGACGCAACCCAGACTTCTACCTTAAAAAAGGTCCTTCGCAGATTGAAGCCCCATACCTTCGCCATTGTGCTGTCGCTCATTAGCGCGGCGGTGTCGGTGGTCATGTCCTTGTATATCCCGGTTCTCATCGGCCGGGCCATTGACTGCATTGTGGAGGCGGGGAAAGTTGACTTTTCGCTGATGAAGGGCTACCTTATGGGCGTTGCGATCTGCGCTCTGGCCGCGGGCATTGTCCAATGGGGTATGCGGGAGATCAACAACCGGATCACCTTCCAGGTCACTCGGGACATCCGCAACGAGGCCTTCCGGCACATCCAGGTGCTGCCTCTGAGCTACCTGGACCAGCATCCCCAGGGAGACCTGGTGAGCCGGGTCATTGCCGACGTAGACACCTTCGCGGACGGTCTGCTCATGGGCTTTACCCAGTTTTTTTCCGGAGTCATGACCATTTTGGGAACGCTGATCATCATGCTGTCCATTCACCCCATCATTGCGGTGGTGGTCATTTTGGTGACACCCCTGTCTCTTGTGGTTGCGGGCTTTATTGCCAAGCGGACCTACTCCATGTTCACCCTACAGAGCTCCACCCGTGGGGAGCTTACGGGCCTGGTGGACGAGGCCATCGGTCAGATCAAGGTGGTTCGGGCCTTTGGCCATGAGGCGGCCTCTCTTGAAAAGTTCGATGAGGTCAACGGGCGGCTGGACAAGGCCTCTCTACAGGCGGTTTTCTTCTCATCCCTGACAAATCCCTGCACCCGGTTTGTAAATTCCGTGGTGTATGCCTTGGTAGCTCTGACCGGTGCCCTGTTCTGCCTCAGCGGCGGCATCAGCGTCGGCAGCCTGACGATTCTGCTGAACTACGCCAATCAGTATACCAAGCCCTTCAACGAGATTTCCGGTGTGGTCACCGAGCTGCAGAACGCCCTGGCCTGTGCCGGACGGGTGCTGGAGCTCATCGAGGCCCCGGCCCGGACCCCTGAGCCTGTGCATCCCCGGAAGCCGGAAAAGACCCAGGGCAGTCTGGAGATCCAGGACCTGAAGTTCTCCTACACCCCGGACAAGCCCCTGATCGATGACTTCAACCTCTCCGTCAAGCCCGGCCAGCGTATCGCCATTGTGGGTCCTACTGGCTGCGGAAAGACGACATTCATTAATCTTTTGATGCGGTTCTACGACCCCCAGGGGGGAACCATCCAGTTAGACGGCGTCAATACCCGGGATATGACCCGCGCCGACCTGCGCCACAGCGTGGGTATGGTCCTCCAGGACACTTGGCTGAAGGCCGGGACCATTCGGGATAACATCGCCATGGGCAAGCCAGAGGCAACCATGGAGGAGGTGGTGGCCGCCGCCAAGCAGGCCCATGCCCACAGCTTCATCAAGCGGCTTCCCCAGGGCTACGATACGGTGATCGGGGAATCCGGTGGGTCCCTCTCCCAGGGCCAGAAGCAGCTGCTGTGCATTGCCCGGGTCATGCTGTGCCTGCCGCCCATGCTGTTCCTGGATGAGGCAACGTCTTCCATCGATACCCGGACGGAGATCCGGATCCAGAAGGCCTTTGATACCATGATGCAGGGCCGCACCACCTTCATCGTGGCCCACCGCCTGTCCACCATCCGGGAGGCAGACGTGATCCTCGTCATGAAGGACGGCCACATCATTGAGCAGGGAGATCACGAGTCCCTTCTCCGGCAGGGCGGCTTCTATGCCAAGCTGTACGAGAGCCAGTTTGCCCATTAAGAGGGGAGACGCACAAAAAAATCCGCACCCATTATCGGGTGCGGATTTTTTGGACAACTCAGGAAATCACGAATTCATTGCTGGCCACGGGGGCACCGTTGAAATAGACGGTGACGGAGTAGCTGCCGGAATCGGTGGGGGCCTTTGGCAGATCCAGCTCGCCCAGCTGGTAGTTCCCGTCAAAGAACAGATCGTACCAGTCGATGGTGCTCTGGGAGACCAGAGCGGGGATGGGGTTGCCGGCGGAATCCCGGTAGACATACATCACCTGGATGTCCTCGTGCTGGACGTAGAATTTCACGGTGGCCTCCAGGACCATGGAGATCTTGTCGCCGGACTGGAAGACGGTGGTGTAGTCCTCGCTGGCTACATCATCGGCCAGCCAGCCGCTTTGGCTGGGGGTCTTCAATAGCTGAGACTTGATCTTGTCGGCGGACAGTCCCTGGGTGGAGAAGGGCTCCGCCGCGGTGGTGGTGTAGGAGGTGCTGCTGTTGAAGATGGAGGTATCATCGGACAGCTGCAAGGTCAGGTGATAGGTGGTGTCCGGGATCATGGGGGAGATGCTGCCCTTCGGCTCGCTGCACTTGACCACGCTGGAGGTCTCGGAGTTATTCAGCGAGTATACCAGCAGCCAGCCATCGGCGGGAGCGGTGCCGTCAAAGGTCCAGCTCACGTCCAGGGTGCCCTCATCGGACTCCGTCACATCAAAGGAGGCAACGGTAATGGGATTGGCGGAGATGGTCAGCCGGGTGGGCTCGGTCTGCCCGGCGGCGGTGACCTCGATGGTGTAGGCCTTGTCGTTGCTGGTGCCGGTAAAGGTGGCGATGGTGCCGGTAACGGTCTGGCTCTGGTCATAGTTGTCGGCATAGCACCGGACGGTCCAGCTGTCCACGGTGATGTTCGCGGGACCCTCCCAGCCAACGGTCAGATCGCCGCCCAGGCGAGAGATGACCTCCATATTGTTGGCGGTGACCAGGCTGACGACCTTGAACCGGGTGCTGGTCTGACCGGCCAGCTTGGAATTGTCGGAGGTGTAGAGCTGGAAGGTGTATTCCTTGCCTACCGTCAGGCCCTTCAGGGTCACGGAGTGACCGGTGAAGTTCTGCATGATGTTGTCTTCCCCTTCACAGCTGGCGGAAACGACCCAACTCTCCGGGTCGTGGCCGTCGACGGTCAGGTTCAGCATTACGTAGCCTTCGTCCTGGCCGGAGGTGGCGGTGAAGCTTACGATCTCCGTCTGGCCCTCGGTGGTGAAGACGTCGGAAATCTGGCCTGTCAGCTTGTGCAGACCCTCGGTAGTGACAAGGATGTTATACAGGGAGTTGGGGGACAGGCCGGTAAACAGGGCCTTGCCGTTCTCTACCTGGGATTCCAGGCTGTTGCCGTAGACATCGGTGCAGTGGACGGTCAGCAGACTGTCGGAAAGGGGGGTGTCCACGGTGACCACCAGCTCGTCCTGGGTGCCGGAGACGGTGAGGGCGTTGATGGGCTGGAGATAGAAATTATTGTAGAACCAGTGGGCAAAGAAGCCAACGGCGCAAACCAGCACCACCAGGATGAGAAGCACCAGGGGGGCCTTGCTGCGGGGCTTGTCCGATATGGTGACGGGAGTCACATTCTCCATGACCGGCTTGCGGACAGGCCGGGGAGTCATGGTGGGGTAGCGGGGAGCCTGGGGTTTCAAAATGTCGTTGACTTCGCTGAGTTCACTGTCCAGGTCGAAGACAGGCTGGGGAGCCTCGGCGGTGACCACGGGGAAGATCACATCCTCCTGGGGATCCGCCGGAGGGATCTCCGGGTCCTGGGGGAGGGAGATGTCCGGCCCGGCGGCCTCCGGCACATCCGCTACGGCAGTGGCACCGGGGGTAAAGCGCATGGTGGACTGGCTCAGCACCGGGGCCTGAGGCCCGGCTGGCTGAGAGACCGGGATATCCATCCGGATGGTGGAGTCCTGGGTCACGGCAGGGTCCGGCTGAGGCCCTTCCGGCACCTCCTGGACCGGTGCTTCCGGTACCGGAGTGGCCTCCGACTGAGCCGCGGCGGCGGGCTCCTGACCCGGCTGGCTGATAGGGGTATCCCCAACGGTGCCCAGCTCCATGTAGGTCACAATGGCCTGACCCAGCTCTGCCGGGTCCTGCCACCGGTCCTCCGGCTTGGGGGCACAGGCCTTGAGGATGATCTGGGCCATGGCCTCGTCGGCGTTGGCAGGAGCGGGGAGGGGCCGGGCAGGGTCATCGGGAAGCTCCGGCAGCACACCGCCGTTGAAGAGCCGGTAGAGGATCATGCCCAGGGCATAGGTATCCAGGGTGGTGTTCAGGGCGGACATGGGGTCTTTGACCTCGGGGGCTGTGTAGGCGCTGACATAGCGCTCCGGCATGGAGCTGTAGTTCAGGTACTTGGTGGATACAAAGCCAAGGTCCGCGATTTTGAAGTGGTCTCCCTCCACCATAATGTTGGAGGGCTTCAGGTCGATGTACAGGTAGCCCGCCCGACGGCACAGAGACAGGGCGGCGCATAAGTCAATGGCCAGATTCACCGCCTGAAGCTGGGTGATGGCGGTACGGCGGATGGCCTTTTCCAGAGTGCGGCCATAGGTGCTCACCAAAAACACCTGGTAGCCCAGCCGGTTGGTCTTCATGGGCACCACCTGCCAGCCCTCAAAGCCGGCGAAGCCCTCCAGTTTGGAAAGGCTCTGGAGGAACTCCGCCTCAGCCGCGGTGTCGTCTGCCTGCTGGCGGAAATAGTCCAGGGCAGCGGCAGGATCTTTGTAAGCGCCTGTTACCAGCAGAGCATCCAGCTGAACCTGGGACGCGGGCATGGATAGGATCTTTACGATATATTTTTGATCGGAGTTCTCCTTCATCGCCGGGCAGCACTGAACGCCCGGGCGCTCACTCATGGGGGCTCCTAGCCGGAACCCATCCAGAAGGGGAGAGGCCAACGATTCTTGGGACATATAGATCGCCTCCTTAACCCCCATATCATACCGGAAAACCTCTGAAAAATCAATACTTTTCTATGTACAAACCGCAGCTGTGCCGCTTTTTGGGCGGAAGAAAAAACAGGCAGAGGCAGAAAAGCCCTCCAAAGGAAAAAATACCAGAAAGGATTTGGGCTGTCCCTCTTGTAATCCGGAAAAAATGGTGATATAATTTGACGATAAAAGGGGACCTGTGGCATGGGCCACGGGCAAAGAAAAAACTTGGGGCATCTGTCGCCTGCCCGGCGGGGAGCCCATGGTGAGGAGGAACATCCATGAGTAAGATCACTTGCGAGGTTTGCGGTACCGTTTTTCCGGATACGGCATCCAACTGCCCCATCTGTGGCTGGTCGCCTACAGGGGCGGAACCCAAGGCGGAGGCAAATATGGGGGACTTTGATGTCAACACCCATCGGGAGCCGAAGATGGGCGGGGCCCAGCAGGGCAGACGGATTTTTGACTTTGACGAGGCCAACGGCCGCAAGTCCGTTTCCACCGAGGCGGAGGAGGACGATACCAGCTACTATGGCAGCGGGAATCCCGGCATGGGAGAGCCTCCCCGGAAGACCAATACGGGCCTGGTGGTGGTTCTGGTCATCTTCATTGTGCTGGTGCTCATTGCTACCGGTGTGCTGGTAGTGAAGTTCCTGCTGCCCGGCAAGAAGGCAGACACCAAGGCGACCACCACGCCTACCATCGTGGCGGAGACCGTGGAAACCGTCGCTACCGAGGAAGTCACCGAGCAGACCACCGTGCCCTGCACCAGCCTGTATGCCCCCGCTGTGGATACGCTGACTGAGGCCGGCCAGATGTACCGGCTGAACGCCAGCGCCAGCCCTGACAACACCACCGACACCATCACCTATGCCTCTGAGGATGAGAACGTGGTGACGGTGGACGAGAACGGCAACCTGACCGCTGTGGGCAACGGCAGCACCAATATTGTGGTCACCTGCGGCGAGCAGCAGATCAAGTGCGCCGTCACCGTAGCCATCGAGGAGACGGAGCCCACCACGGAAGAGACCGAGGCCCCCACCGAGGAGACCGAAGAGACCAAGAAGTCCTCCTCCGGCGATGTGACGTTGAAGCTGAAGCGCTCCGACATCACCTTCTCCCGCCTGGGCGTGTACTACACCCTCCAGCTGGACTGCGACCTCAGTGCCGAGGATGTTACCTGGAGAACCAGCAACTCCGCCATTGCCAACGTGAACAACGGCGTTGTCACCGCCATGGGCCGGGGCATCGCCAAGATCACCGCCAAGTATGGCGACCAGGAGGTCAGCTGCATCGTCCGCTGCAAGTTCTAAAGAGCAAAGAGTTCCCTTCGCGCACCGGCGATCCAGCCGGTGCGCGATTTTCTATCCTTGCAATACCCCTGAAAATAAGATATAATGTCACCAAACTGGTTTTACGCAAAGGAGACAAACACTATGGAATACCGTTACGATAGCCAGCTCCTGATCGCTGGCAAGGATCTGGACCGTCAGGCCTGGGACCTCCAGGGCTGAGGTGAGGCTATGGAAGAACTGGAGACTTTTCGGCACGAGTATAAGTACATCTGCTCTCAAGGAGACCTGACCGTCCTGGAGCACCGGCTGAATGCCGCCATGGAGCCGGACGAGCATGCCGGAGCCGACGGAATGTATCATATCCGCAGCATCTATTTTGACGATCCCTACGATTCCTCTGTGCTGGAGAATCTGGCAGGTGTGAACCATCGGGAGAAGTGGCGCATCCGGGCCTACAACTGTGACGATTCCCGGCTGGCTCTGGAGCGGAAGGTGAAGGAGAACGATATGATCCACAAGGACATCTGCCCCCTGACCCGGGAGCAGTTTGACCTTTTGACGGCGGGCCGTCCGGTGCCTGTAACCAGGGACACCCCACAGCTGCTCAACCGCTTCTCCTATCTGATCGCCACCAAGGGCTTTGCCCCCAAGGTGATCGTGGGCTACGACCGGCGGCCCTATGTGTGCAGGGCAGGCAATGTGCGGGTGACCTTTGATACCCATATTTTCTCCTCTCCGGATATCGGCGCCTTCTTTGAGAAGGAGCTGTGCCGCCGCCCTGTCCAGCGGACGGGCCAGCATCTGCTGGAAGTGAAATACGACGAATACTTGCCGGACTGGCTCCTCCATGCCATCCAGCTGAAGGATATGCAGCGGACGGCCTTCTCCAAGTACTATCTGTGCCGGACCTATGACGTTGGCGGGGTGGCCTGGGCGGCAGCCCGGCTGCCGGAAGAGGAAAGCGTGTAAAATGGCGAGAAAGAGATTCGCCGTTTTTCTGGTGCTTCTCAGTGTGCTGACACTTACGGGAGTGCTGCTCTATGGCCATGCGGTGCGCTTTGCCTTCTCCAGGCCCTCGGGCTTTTACGATGAGCCCTTTCTGCTGGAGATCCAGGCTCCCAGCCGGGAAGTTTACTATACCCTGGACGGCTCCGAGCCGGACCGGAATTCTTTGCAATATACCAAAAAGAAGATCCCCGTCGGGGATGCCTCCGAGAATGAAAACACCCTCTCTGCCCGGGAAGATCTGGATTCCTACGGGCAGGACCATCCGGAGATGATCGATACCCAGATCCCGGAGGAGAAGGTGGACAAGTGCACCGTCATCAAGGCTGTATACTACGATGCTGCAGGGAACAAAAGCGAGACCATCTGCGCAAGCTATTTTGTAGGATTCCAGCATAAGACCGGCTACGGCACCACCAAAGTCGTCTCCCTTGTTACGGATCCCGAAAATCTGACGGATTACGATACCGGCATTTTTGTCCGGGGCCGGACCTATGACGAGCTGAAAGAGGGCTGGGGAGACCAAGCCCCGGGAAACTACTACAACAAGGGCCGGGAATGGGAGCGGGAAGCAATTTTTCAGTATTTCGGCACCGATGGCAAGCTGTTGTATGAGACCGACTGCGGCATCCGCATTATGGGGGGCTGGCACCGGAAGGCCGTGATCAAGAGCTTCAATCTCTACGCCCGGGAGGAATACGGCGGGGCCAATGAATTTGACTACGATTTCTGGGGCACCGGCTACGACCCCCACAAGATCACCCTTCATTCCGGCTCCAACGACTACTATGGCAAGGTCCAGAATATGCTGGTCTCCGATCTGACCCGGGGACTCAGCTATGGCACCATGCACTATGAGGTCTGCCTGGTGTTTTTGAACGGAGAATACTGGGGCATTTATAATCTTACGGAAAAATACGACAAAACCTACATTTCCGAGACCTATCATGTAAAAAAGAGGGATGTTCTCAGCGTCAAAGCGGGAAAGCTGGAAAACGGGGAGGAGGAAAATTTCAATCTCTATGAAGACGCAATGGAGTTTGTAGAAAACGCCGATATGACCCAGGAAGAAAACTACCGCCGGTTTCAGGAGCTCTTCGATGAGCAGAGCCTGTTGGACCTCTACGCAGTGGAAATCTACTGCGGCCGGAACTACGATTGGCCTAACGGGAACATCCACCTGTGGCGGACCGTCACAGAGGGCGGCCCCGGCTACGCCGACGGAAAGTGGCGGTATCTCCTCTATGATATGGATTCCTCCGGCCTGACCCGGGGACAGCTGACTTTGGACACGGTGCAGACCGCCATGGACGACTCCGGCTTTTTCCGCAGCCTCTGTCGGAACGAGACCTTCCGCAAAAAGCTGGGGGCGGACATCCTGCGCATCGGTCGGGAATACCTGACAGGGGAGAAGGTCAGCGCCTATATTGACGAATACGAAGCCTGGCTCACGGAGCCAATGAAGACCTATTTCCAGCGTTTTTTCAATTCCAACGAGACAAAATTCCATGAGCGGCTGCAAAGCAACCGGGATTTCTTCAATGGCCGACTGGAAATCATGGAGAAAATTTTGGCGGAGCATGATATGCTGCCGTAAGCCCCTGCCCTCTCTGGGCAAGAAAGAATTTTATCCGGTATCATGAAACCGGAAAACGACAGAAGGAGACTGACTATGACGACCCTTTATGAAGGCGCTTTTGCCAAGGTGAACCTGACCCTGGATGTACTGGGCAAGCGGGAAGACGGCTACCACGACCTCCAGAGTGTGATGCAGACCCTGTCCATTCGGGACGATGTGGAGATCGATGTGGGCACCGGCAAGCCCTGGAGCCTTTCCTGCTCCCGGGAGGATCTGCCCCAGGATGAGCGGAATCTCGCCTGGAAGGCGGCGAAGGTGTTCTGCGAGCAATTGAAAATTGACCCTCAGGGCCTTGCCATCCGCATCACCAAGCGGATCCCGTCAGAGGCCGGCCTTGGCGGCGGCAGCGCCGACGCGGCGGCGGTGCTCCGGGCGCTGAACCGGCACTATGATTCTCCCCTGTCCATCCTGGCTCTGGCGGAGCTGGGGGCGCAGGTAGGCAGCGATGTGCCCTTCTGCGTGCTCTGCGGCACGGCTATGGTGGAAGGCCGAGGAGAACGGCTGCGGAAGCTTCCGGATCTTCCGGACTGTGTGTTCGTGGTTTGCAAGCCGGACTTCTCCGTGTCCACCCCGGAGCTCTACGGAAAGCTGGACACTGTGGCCATTGCCCACCATCCGGATAACCGGGCCATGGAGACGGCATTGCTGGCGGGGGATATGGAAAAAATCGCCGAGAATGTGTACAACGTCTTTGATCCGGTGGTGACGAACGATCATCTGGAGTTGAACTACATCAAATCCATTTGCAATACCTACGGGGCTATGGCCCAGCAGATGACGGGCTCCGGCAGTGCCGTGTTTGCCATTTGCCCGGACTTTGAGGTGGCTGCCGTGATTTGCAGCATGCTGAAAGACAACTATCCTCAGGTTTTCCTGGCAAAGCCTGTATAATTCCACCAAAACCCGTCCAGAATGAGTATAAATCTCTCTGGACGGTGTTTTGTATGAAAAAGCTGCGTCATTTTCTCCTGTTCTGTGCCCTGGCCGCGGGCTGCTTTTACCTGGGCGGCATTGCGGCGGACCGGCAGGTGCTGTCGGATCAGTGGGTCCGTATCCACGTAGTCGGGGCCTCGGACGATCCGGCGGATCAGGCGGTGAAGCTGCAGGTCCGAAACAGGCTTTTGGAGGCTCTGGAAACGAAATTGCTGGATGCCGACTCCGAGGAGGCCTGGGATGCCCTGGAGGCGGAGCTGCCCCAGCTGCAAGAACTGACCCGGCAGACCCTGGCGGAATCCGGCAGCACGGACGCAGCCAGCGTAACCCTGGAACGGGAGACCTTCCCCCAGCGCCGGGGTGACGGCTTTCGCCTGCCGGCGGGGGTGTATCGGACTCTGCGGGTGACCATCGGTGAAGGCCGCGGCCACAACTGGTGGGGAGTCCTCTTCCCACAGACCTGGGAGGAGGAGTCTGTGAGTACGTCCTTGACGGAGGAAGAGCCGAAAATCCGCTTCTTCTTTTTGGAGAAACTTGGGGAGCTGGAGAATTGG
>ERZ1035006.1108-NODE-1108-length-18945-cov-4.552409_pt1 | contig 18945 bp, 19 predicted proteins | sample MGYA00520694_ERZ1035006 | MGnify/ENA primary metagenome ERZ1035006 (study PRJEB33766, sample SAMN09781746) | gut metagenome | biome: gut microbiome | host: Homo sapiens | place: Madagascar | study: EMG produced TPA metagenomics assembly of the PRJNA485056 data... | reverse complement strand
TGTGAGTAATATCATAATGGAAGATAACGAATGAAGCGGATATTTAATCAGACATTAAGTGAATATTGTGGAAAAGACTATTATCCATGGCATATGCCGGGGCATAAGCGTCAGGCATCATTAGCAGAGACTATTCCAACGCTTGGAATGGGGAATCAGTTGGATGTGACGGAGGTGCCGGGGCTGGATAATCTGAACGCACCGGAAGCTTCGATCGCAGAGTCTGAGCGGGAGTTGACGCAGGTATATGGAAGCGTGAAGTCATATTATCTGGTAAATGGCAGTACCTGTGGAATCTTAACTGCGATTTCTGCGTGCTGCAGGCAGGGTGACACCCTGATCATGGCCAGAAACTGTCATAAGTCAGTGTATCATGCAGTGCTGTTACTTGGTTTGAAACCGGTATATATCTATCCGGAGACAATGGAGGAATATGGAATCTGTGGAAGCATTTTACCGGAGCAGGTTGAGATGGCGTTCCGGGAGCATCCGGAAGCGAAGGCAATGGTTCTGACTTCACCGACCTATGAAGGGGTTGTGTCTGATATACGGACGATCAGTGATACGGTACACAGAGCAGGTGCCAAATTGATCGTGGATGAAGCTCATGGAGCACATATGGAGTTTGGAGACATGTTCCCGGAAACGGCGACCCGGTGCGGCGCAGATCTGGTGATCGAGAGCCTGCATAAGACTCTGCCATGCTATACGCAGTGCGCCATTCTTCATATAGGAAAGGGTACTGATCAGATAGCTTCTAAAGGGACCGGAGTTGACCGGCAGCAGGAACTTCGGGAACGGGTTGAACAGTATATGAGTATGTATCAGACCAGCTCGCCATCGTATTTATTTGTAGCGAATATGGAGGATGTGATCGCAGCAATGGATGGCTGGCGTGACAGCCGGATGAAAGAGTATGGAAAGAGATTGAAGAAATATCGCAAGAAATGGGAGGCATATGAGGCAATCCATTTGCTGACGGAGGAAGAAGTCCGGGCACAGGGTGGATATGCCTATGACTGTTCCAAGCTGGTATTCTGCATGAAAGGCGGATGGAGTGGTGAAGCATTTCTGAGCTATATGGAAGAGAAGTACGGACTGGTGTTTGAGATGGCTTCGTTACATTATGCACTGGCAATGACCAGTGTAGCAGACACGGAAGAAGCCTTTGAACGGCTGGATCGGGCACTGGCAGCGACCGAGCAGCTTCTTAGGGAAAGAAAAGATCAAGAAGCAGGTGAAGAGCTCGAAGGACATCCGGAGGAAAATGGTTCTGTAAGGAGAAGTTCAACATATACGTATTCTCCATGCAAGGAAGATGCAAGGGAGGTACTGACTCCGGCACAGGCGTGGAACCGGGAAACGGAGACGGTTACACCGGAGGAAGCGGCCGGAAGAATTGCCGGAGATTATGTGACGGTATATCCGCCGGGGATTCCGCAGCTGGTGCCGGGAGAGCCGATCGGAGCGGGAGAGGTGACATATCTGGAAGCCTGCAGGAAAGCCGGTCTGACAATATATGGAATTGCAGAAGGAAGAATCAAGGTACTGAAAGAAATTCTGAAAGAAAATCCGGAGGAAGATGAAAAGAACAGCAATTTGTAAAGAGATTGAAATAAATATAGGTGGTTTTTTGGAAAAGCTTATGATACACTATAAAAATGACATAAAAGTAAGAATGATAATTCAAAGGAGGAATGAATATGTCTAATAGTGACGTCGAATCATTAGTAGAAGGGCTGGTTGCATCCGGAGCACTGATAATGGTAATTGCAATCATAGGCATTATGCTTTTACTGTCTATTGCCGTCTATGTGCTGCAGGCAGTCGCACTTTATAAGATGGCAAATAAGCTAGGTCATCAGTATCCATGGATGGCATGGATTCCATATGCAAATACTTATCTGTTGTTTACACTTCCGGATAAGAAGCTGAAGGTATTGGCATTTAATAAGGAAGTCGATCGTACGACCGGATTCTGGATCTGGCTTGCCATTACGCTTGGTGGTAGTGTGATTCAGGGTATTTTCTCTGCTTTTACGGTGATTCCGGTTATCGGACCGATTATCGTATCGCTGGTACCAATCGCAATTATGGTGGCAAGAATCTTTATTAGCTACTCTGCATACAAGGATCTGTATGAGATGTTTGTGGATGAATCACAGGCAACACCATTTGCAATCGTCAGCATTATTGTTCCAATTACATCCGTTGTATTTCTGTTGATTGCATCAAGCAAGAACCCAAAGCCGGTAGTACAGGTAGAGGAAAATAACGGAAAGTATACCTATTACTAAAATATTTTAGAAAATATAGGACAAATGCGTGGTCAAATGGCGGAACTATAGGTCAGACCATTGACAAATCATGTGATAATAGTGTAAAATTCGCTAAGATGTAAGTAAAGATTTTAGAAGGAGGAATCGAGGTAAGTAACATGAAAAAGTTAATTTCAAAGATTGCTGCAGTAGGACTTGTAGCAGCTATGGCGATGTCACTGGCAGGCTGTGGTGCCGGAGCCGGAAGCGGAGCCGGTGTGGTTAAGACCATTGATATTTCGCTGACCGATGAGCAGTATGCATTTGGAGTGGATAAGAACAATGCAGACCTGTTAGAGCAGACCAATAAGTATATCGAGCAGATCAAGGGCGACGGTACACTGGATTCTATCTGTGAGCATTACTTTGGTGACGGAGAGCCGGTTGGCGTTACTTCCGCAAAGGAAGATGAGTCCAAGGATCAGCTGGTAGTAGCTACCAATGCTGAGTTCTCACCGTTTGAGTATAAGGAAGGTGATACCTTCTACGGTATTGATATGGAGCTCGCACAGGGACTTGCAGAGTACCTGAACAAGGAACTGGTTATCCTGGATGTAGACTTTGAGGCTGTTTGTACTTATGTAGATACCGGAAAGGCTGATATGGCAATCGCCGGCCTGACCATTAATGAGACCAGAAAAGAGAGTGTAAACTTTACTGACTCTTACTATACAGCGTCTCAGGTACTGATCGTACCAAGCAGTGATACAGCATTTGATTCCTGCGAGACAGCCGATGATGTACTGGCAGTTCTGGCAGATCAGGATGCAGGCCGTATCGGCGGACAGAGCGGAACAACCGCTGAGTTCTATGTAAAGGGCGATTCTGATTGGGGATTCGATGGAATTTCCAATATGAGCTGGGTAGGTTATACCTCCGGTTCATTGGCAGTAAACGATATGTTATCCGGTAATATCAATTATGTAATGATCGATAAGGCACCGGCTGAAATGATTGTGAAGAAGGTAAATGCAGCAAATTAATGAGCGGCATTGAGAGGAAACCTGTCTGAATACGACAGGTTTTTTCTCATATTATGCGTGGAGAAAAAACTATGACGATTCAATCACTTGTAACAAAATGGAATATGTTCTTTGACACCTTCCTGAACAAGGGTGGTTATAAGGAAGTATTAACAGGGTTGTTAAATACCCTGATTATTGCATTGCTGGCATTGGTACTCGGTATTATCATCGGAACGATCATTGCGGCAATTGAAGTACAGCCGAAGAAGTATGGCGCCTGGGGGAAGGCTCTGGCTGTTCTGAAGAAGATATCCGGGATTTATGTAGCGTTCTTCCGGGGAACACCAATGGTAGTACAGCTGTTGTTAGGATATTTCGTAATCCTTCCGCTGCTTGGAATTAATCTGTCTTCGATCGTGGTGGCTACCCTGATCATGGGTCTGAACAGTGGTGCCTATGTATCGGAGATTATGCGTTCCGGTATCTTATCGGTGGATATCGGACAGATGGAGGCCGGTCGTGCATTGGGACTGGGCTATGGAACGACTATGTGGAAGATCATCATTCCGCAGGCAGTTAAGAATATTCTGCCGACTCTGGGTAATGAGCTGATCTCGCTGGTGAAGGAGACCTCGGTAGTCAGCTTCATCGGTGTCGTCGATCTGTATAAGGCATTCCGTAACATTGGTTCCGGAAATTATGAATACATGATGCCATTCCTTGTTATGGCAGTGATTTATATTGTGATTATTCTGATCATAACCTTTGCGTTAAAGATGATGGAAAGGGGGCTGCGGGCAAGTGATAAGCGTTAGAAATATTTATAAGAATTTCGGAGATTTACATGTATTAAAGGGTGTAAGCAGCGAGATCCAGAAGGGCGAGAAGGTAGCAATCATCGGTCCTTCCGGAAGCGGTAAGAGTACCCTGCTTCGTTGCATGAACCTGTTAGAGGAGCCTACCTATGGTGAAATCTGGCTGGATGACCAGCTGCTGACACCGGCAGACCCATACCTGCATCCGGAGGTTATGAAGGCATCAAGGACCTACCAGAAGCTTCTGGCAGAGGAACTGGCAAAGGCGGAGTCCGGCGTGAAGGCAGAGGAGTTATCTGCCAAGCTGGAGCAGGAGCTGATTCGCCGGATTAAAGAGGAAGATCTGCTGAATGAGAAGCATGAGGGCAGTGAATATAAGAATCTTTTAAAACAGATCGAGAAGGAGAACCGGGTGAATGTGAACCTGGCAAGACAGCGGGTCGGCATGGTGTTCCAGCATTTCAATCTGTTTAATAACCTGACGGTTATGGAGAATCTGACACTGGCACCGGTGACGCTGAAGCTGCAGTCTGCAGAGGAGGCCACCGAGAAGGCAAGTGCCCTGTTAAAGAGAATCGGATTATATGAGAAGAAGGATGAGTATCCGAATAAATTATCCGGTGGACAGAAGCAGCGAATCGCGATCGTGCGGTCACTGGTTATGAATCCGGAGGCGATGTTATTTGACGAACCGACGTCCGCACTGGATCCGGAGATGGTCGGAGAAGTATTGGAGCTGATCCGGGAACTGGCGGATGAAGGTATGACCATGGTAATCGTAACCCATGAGATGGGCTTTGCCAGAGAAGTGGCAACCAGAGTCCTGTTCATGGATGGCGGTCAGATCAAGGAAGAGAACACACCGGAGGAGTTTTTCGGTAATCCGCAGAATCCGAGATTACAGGAATTTTTATCCAAGGTATTGTAGAGCTATAAACAGATAAGAAAGGTTCGGGACATCAAAGATGCAGGGATTATTTGTTTCCATGGAGGGTCCAGACGGAGCCGGTAAGAGTACACAGATTGAACTGCTGCGGGCATATCTGACTGCACGGGGATATGATGTGATCATCACCAGAGAACCGGGCGGAACGGTCATCAGTGAGGCAATTCGTCAGATTATTTTGAATAAAGAGTATACGGAAATGAGTCCGAATACAGAGCTTCTGCTATATGCGGCAGCCAGAGCGCAGCTGGTGCAGGAGGTCATCCGGCCGGCACTGGATGCAGGCAAGGCGGTGATCTGTGACCGGTTTCTGGAGTCTTCGGTCGTTTATCAGGGGATTGCCAGAGGTCTGGGCGTGGAGAAGGTCTATGCGGTCAATGATTATGCATTGGAAGGGTTGCGGCCGCAGCTGACGATCCTGCTGGATCTGTCTGCGGAGGAAGGCCTTCGTCGGAAGAAGAACCAGGCGGAGCTGGACCGGATGGAGGCAGAGGGACTGCAGTTCCATCAGAAGGTCGTAGAGGGCTACCGGATGTTGGCAGACCGTGAAAAGGATAGAATTATGAAGATATCTGCTTCTTTACCGGTAGATGAGATTCATGCTAAAATAGTATCAGCTATTGAAGAACGGATTTTCAGCCGATAATAATGATAGGATGATAATTATAAGGATTGCATGATACCGGAAGGAGGTCGGAGTAATGGAAATTAATCTGGATGCCATATCGAAGTTAACACAGATCGATGCCACAGAGGCAGTAAAGAATACCGGAAATGATGATTTCAAATTTACTCTGGTCAGTCACCTTCAGGAGAGTGAGCTTCAGGCGAAGCTGGAGGGCCTGATGAAGGAGATCGAGTCCGAGGGGCAGAGGATCGCCAGGCGGAAGGATATCCGGGACATGAAGCGGTATCGGGCGAAGATTAAGGAATTTATGAATGAAATTACGACCCATTCCCATACATTTTCCAGAGAGAACTTTCTGGATCGGAAGGGAAGACACCGGGTATATGGAATCATTCATCAGGTAGATGAAGATTTGGATAAACTGGCAGAGGCATTGCTGTCAGAGGAGAAGGATCATCTGGAGATTCTTCGGTTAATTGATGAGATACGGGGAATGCTGATCGACATTTTGACGTAACAGAAAGAGGGTGTATGCCATGACGACATTTCGTGATGTAGTAGGACATGAGAGTATTATAGGGCATTTCAAGAGCAGTATTGAGCAGGGAAAAGTGGCACATGCTTATCTGATCCATGGGGAGAAGGGCACCGGAAAGAAGATGCTGGCAGGACTGTTTGCCAAGACACTGCAATGTGAGGCCGGTGGTACGGATCCTTGTGGGACCTGTCGCTCCTGCATCCAGTGTGACAGTGGAAACCAGCCGGATATTATCTGGGTAACACATGAGAAGCCGACTGTGATCTCGGTAGATGATATTCGTGAGCAGGTTAATAATGATATTATTATCAAACCATACAGCAGCCGGTATAAGATTTATATTATTCCGGAGGCGGAGCTGATGAATCCGCAGGCGCAGAATGCATTGTTAAAGACGATTGAGGAACCGCCGGAGTATGCGGTCATTATGCTGTTGACCAATAATCTGGACAAGATGCTGCCGACGATCCTGTCGCGGTGCATTACACTGAACCTGAAGCCGGTAGGCGAGCTGGACATGATGGAGTATTTATCCAGAATGGGGGTTCCGCAGGCAAAGGCCAAGTTCTGTGTCGGATTTGCATTCGGCAATCTGGGGAAGGCCGTTCGACTGGCTACCTCGGAGGAGTATAATGAGATCAAGCATGATTGTGTGCAGATTCTGAAGGATATCAATCGCATGGAGATCTACGATCTGATCGATGCGGTGAAGAAGATGTCCAAGTATAAATTAGATATTTATGATTATCTGGATATCATGATGATGTGGTACCGGGATATTCTGATGTTAAAGGTGTCCGGATCGCCGGATAAGCTGCTGTTCAAGGAAGAGTATGCGACCTTAAAGCAGCAGGCCAATTATATTTCTTATGAAGGTATTGAGAATGTGCTGAAGGCACTGGATAAGGTTAAGGTACGGCTAGAAGCGAATGTAAACTTCGACATAGCAATGGAGCTTCTGCTGTTAACAATAAAGGAGAATCAGAATGATAGAAGTAATCGGAGTTAGATTTCGGGAAAATGGTAAGATCTATTCCTTTAATCCGTTAGATATACAGGTAGAGCCGGGAGATTTCGTAATTGTGGAGACCGCCAGAGGCATGGAGTACGGCAAGGTGGTCCGGGGCAGATATTCCTTTGATGAGAAGAGTCTCCAGACTCCGATCAAGCCGATTATCCGGAAAGCGACGGAGGCAGATGCGGAGCGCGACAGACGGAATAAGGAAAAGAGCAAGGAAGCATTTAATATCTGCCTGCAGAAGATTGCGAAGCATAAGCTGGCAATGAAGCTGATCGAGGCAGAGTATACCTTTGATAACAATAAGGTGCTGTTTTATTTTACAGCAGACGGCCGAATCGATTTCCGGGAGCTGGTTAAGGATCTGGCGGCTGTGTTTAAGACACGGATCGAGCTGCGGCAGATCGGTGTGCGGGATGAGACCAAGATCGTAGGTGGTATCGGTATCTGCGGACGTGAGCTATGCTGCCACAGTCATTTGTCGGATTTCGTACCGGTATCGATCAAGATGGCAAAGGAGCAGAGCCTTTCTCTGAATCCGACTAAGATTTCCGGTGTCTGCGGACGTCTGATGTGTTGCCTGAGCTATGAGGAGCAGACTTATGAGTATCTGAATGACCGGATGCCGAATATCGGTGATTATGTGAAGACACCGACCGGTCAGAAGGGTGAGGTAACCGGTACGAATGTACTGCGCCAGATGGTGAAGGTGGTAGTCACCAATGATGCCGGTGAGAAGGAGGTTCTGGATTTCAAGGTAGATGAGCTGCGGTTCAAGCCGAAGCGGCGGCGTGATAAATCCAGAGTCAGCGCAGAGGAAATGAAGGAATTAGAAGAGCTGGAGAAACAGGAAAAGAAGGAAGGTAAGTCCAAGCTGGATGATTAGGACAGATTCATTCAGAGGTGGGCGATGGGCAGCAGATGAAGCTCAGACAGGATGAGAGTACGATGGAAAATAAGATAGAGCCGGCACATGCTGAGTTGATGAATGAGGATGTGCAGGTGGAGACTCTGGTGCATGCAGGAGAACGACTGGATGACCTGCAGTGCAAGGGTTACCGGATCATTCAGGATCCGAAGCGGTTCTGCTTCGGTGTGGATGCGGTGTTTCTATCAGAATTCGTGAAAGAGAAAGTCAAGTGTGGGAATCGGATTCTTGATCTGGGAACCGGAACCGGGATTATTCCGATTCTCCTGGCTGCAAAGACAGAGGCTGCACATATTACCGGACTGGAAATACAGACAGAGAGTGCGGAAATGGCAGAGCGCAGTGTGCGCCTGAACGGACTGTCTGACCGAATTGCAATTAAAAAGGGTGATATTAAAGAAGCCGCAGGATTGTTTTCTGCAGCTTCTTTTGATGTCATCACATCGAACCCTCCATATATGACAAATCAGCATGGCCTGCAGAATGCATATGAGCCGAAAAATATTGCACGGCATGAGATTCTCTGCAATCTGGAGGATGTGGTGAAGGCAGCCGCCTATCTGGTGAAACCGGGTGGCAGTTTCTTTATGATCCATAAGCCGTTTCGACTGGCGGAGATTTTCAGTGTGCTGATGCAGTATAAGATGGAGCCGAAGCGGATGCGCATGATCCAGTCCTATGTGGACAAGGAGCCGGGCATGGTCATGGTGGAAGCGGTGCGTGGCGGACGGTCACGGATCAAGGTGGAGCCGCCGCTGATCGTGTATCGGGAAAAGGGCGTGTATACGGATGAAGTGCGCGGGATATATGGGAAACAGGAAAATAAAAATGTAAAAAAATATTGAACTATACGTAAAAGAATGGTATGATAAATCATAGAACGGAGAATTTAGTAAGAGAGGGGTCTGCTATAAGAATAAAAATCAAAGAGCCGTATGATAAGAAATGAAATAGAATATCAACGTATAGGACGTAATAAATCTACACAAATTAATAATGGGTATATTAATAGTGGAGCTTATAGAAAGAAATTTGACCTGCTGTCTGATTCAAAAGAATTAAATCGTTTGGTTTATCAACTGGCTAAAAAGATGTTAGATCATAGAGCAGGAACCGAGTATGAAGACATGTATTGGATTGATCTTGATACATTGACGATAGTTGCGGAAGAATTAAATGCAGAAACAGCTAAAGAAATTGTATATTCCGATAAAACTAAAAAAATAGTTGCAGATTATAAAAACAATCCGACAAAAAGATTGCTAACAATCCATACACATCCAAGTAGTTTTCCACCCAGTATTCCGGATTTTAATGCTAATTTTGAAAATGGATATAATATTGGGGTGATTATTTGTCATGATGGAACGGTTTTTCTTTATTCAGCGGAAGAGGAATTGAATGAAAATTACTATAACCTCTTAGTTGCGAAGAAACTAAATCAAGGCTATAATGATTATGAAGCAAGATTTATTACACTTCAGGAGATGCAGGAAAATTTTGAAATAGTAATTAAGGAGGTAACGGATAATGATGGTAATGGAAAATGATGAATTCAGAATCCCTGAGCAGTATCGGAAAATGTCCGTTGCTCAGTTGGATAAAGAAGCAGAAATAATTTTGGAACAGATAAAGAATGCACCAAGAAATATTCAGCATAAGAAAAAGGCTACACAAGGTCAAAAAGAAGTATCATTTTATATTTAATGTATTGAAGAGTCGTGAATTAAAGCGCGGCTCTTTTTATATACTTCTATCGGGAAAAGGGCGTGTATACGGATGAAGTGCGTGGGATATATGGGGTGCAGGAAAGAAATATGTAAAATATTTGTTGCATATCAGTGCATACAGTGATAATATAAAATTACTCGATGGGTAATTTTTATTATGGAGGAGTGTATTGAGGGTTATTTATGCAACAGACAAGATTGAACGGCAATGTACCAGTTTGAAGGTAGCAAGCAGATTATTTATTTTGCAATTGATGTGAAATCCAGACGAGATGCGTGGAGAATTATATTAGAGCCGTTGGATGAGAATCAGAATCCATATAATCCATGTAATATAGATGAAATAGCAGAAGTGGTGAGGATTGTGGAAATTATGGAGGTGAGTAAGCATTATGAGTAATTATGTAGAATATAATGATACAATTGCGGTTCATCCGGGATATTATATAAAGGAAATTGTTGATGACAGCGGGCTTACACAGGAGGATTTTGCGAAGCGCTTAGGAACAACACCGAAGAATTTAAGCCTGCTGGTCAGAGGAGAACAGAGCATTTCTATAGATATTGCGATGAAACTATCCAGAATGCTGGGAACCAGTATATATTATTGGTTAAATCTTCAAAATGCATACGATACCAGAATTGCCGAGTTTAAATCAGCAGAAGAACTTACAGAGGAACGAAGAGTCTTTGAATATTTGGAATATAAATATTTCAGAGAGAATTATCATTTACCGGATTTACCAAGACAGAAGGATGAGCAGATAAAATGTGTACGTGAGTTTTTAAAAGTGGCTACACTTTCTGTATTAACGCAAAAAGATATGGCGGTTAGCTTCCGAAGTGCAAAGGAGCTGACAGAGGCTAATACGGTAAAAGCAAATGCAATGGTGCAGATTGCTGTGAATCAGGCATTGGGAGAACAGGTGCCCAGATTTAATAAAAAGAAATTTGAAGAGGCAGTTCAATATGCCTTATCGCTGACAGAGAATCATACCGGTTTTTATAATCAGATTCAGACCGTATTTCGGGAGGCCGGGGTAATATTTGTTATATTGCCGAATATATCCGGATCCAAAACCAATGGTGCTACAAAAAAAATAGGAAATCATGTCCTGCTTATGGTAAATGACAGGCGGTTAAACGCAGATACTTTCTGGTTTACGCTGTTTCACGAAATAGGGCATATTATAAATGGAGATTATGGTATTTCATTTGAAGGAGAAAACAGTGAAAAAGAGGATGCGGCGGATCGGTATGCAGAGGATTGTCTGATTCCGCCGGAAGAGTACCGGAAGTTTGTGGAAAAGAAAAAATTTGATCTCCAGACAATTCGAGAGTTTGCAAATGAAATAGGAAGGGATCCCGGCATTGTGCTTGGACGCTTGCAAAAGGATGGTATTGTAGGGTATGATGACTGGAGTATGAAGACATTGCGACATAAGTATAAGGTGAAAGTAAACGGTTGATATCGCAGGAAAAGGAGCAATAACATGGCAGGAACATTATATCTGTGTGCAACACCGATCGGAAATCTGGAGGACATGACGTACCGGGCAATCCGGGTGCTGCAGGAGGTTGATCTGATTGCGGCAGAGGATACAAGGAACAGTATTAAGCTGTTGAACCATTTCGATATCCATACGCCGATGACCAGCTATCATGAATATAATAAGTATGACAAGGCACGCGTGCTGGTAGGATACCTGCAGGAGGGCAAGAATATAGCGGTGATTACGGATGCCGGAACACCGGGAATCTCTGATCCGGGTGAGGAGCTGGTCAGACAGTGCCATGAGGCCGGGATTACGGTGACTTCTCTGCCGGGGGCATGTGCCTGCGTGAATGCACTTGTGATCAGTGGACTGCCGACGAGACGATTCTGCTTTGAAGCATTTCTGCCAACGGATAAGAAAGAACGGAGCCGGGTGCTGGAAGAGCTGAAGACAGAGACGCGGACGATTGTGCTCTATGAGGCACCGCATCGCCTGGTGCGGACGCTGCAGGAGCTGGCAGAGACACTGGGTAACCGCAGACTGACTGTCTGCCGGGAGCTGACGAAAAAGCATGAGACTGTCTTTCAGACCACATTGCATGAGGCTGTAGAATATTATACGGCACAGGAACCAAAGGGAGAATGTGTGCTGGTTATGGAGGGCGTGAGCTTCGAGGCGCTGGAAGAAGAGGAACGGAAACAATGGGAGACGATGAGCATTCCGGAGCATGTGACCTACTATATGGAGCAGGGCATGGATAAAAAGGCGGCTATGAAACAGGTGGCAGCAGACCGCGGGATCAGCAAGCGGGATGTGTACCGGGAGCTGATCGAGGAGTAGGGGGATATAAAAGGAGCAGTAGGAGCGTAATCAGAAGAAACGGTAAAGCTGTGACCAGTTTTGATACAGTCATACCAAGGACTCCGGTCAGGAGGCTGGTCAGAAGAAGGCCGATGGCATCCCCCAATCCGTAGATGATTATAGACGCGGCTGAGAATTTACCGGTAGCATCTGAAGGCGCCAGTTCAATAATCATCAACTGCAGGAGATTGACCAGTGAATAATAGCTGCTATACATGAGACCCCAGCAGATACCGGGTAGCAGTACACCGGTGCCGGTTTCTGCAATGACGCAGAAGCAGACCAGAGAGATGCCGGATACGGCTGCACAGCTAGCCAGAACCAATCGGCGATTCCCATGATCGGCGAGAAAACCATAGATTACAGACATAACCAGTAATACGATTGGCTGGATGATCAGGATTGTATCAACTGATAGCTCATTTCGGCTGCTGAAGGCGAGGAGTGGCTCGTTGTAGAAGCTGATTCCGGCGGTCGCAACACCGGCGAATGCCAGTGGCAGAGCAATCTGGCGGAACTTAGGCAAAGTATGCAGATGAACCAGAAAGTTCTTAAGACGGCGGAGCAGAGATGATTTACCGGTTGATGTGAATGCCGGAGAATGCGTGTAGCAATCGGTTGGCTGTGGGCCGGTTAATTTACGAAGCAGCAGAAGAGATGCCAGCAGTAACAGGATACAGAAACCGATAGTCGTAATATACATATATTTCCATGAAAGGTCCAGCTGTGTGATCAGAAGTCCCCGGACAATCGGCAGCAGGATAGATGCAAGGGCAGAAATACCACTGGTAATGCCCCGGATGGTGGCACGATGTCCCGGTGATACTTCGTCTACGATATAGATATACTGAATGTCCAGGGAATAGCTGAAGGTAAGAATCGCATTTCCAAACAGAAAAATAATCAGGTTTGGAGCAAAGAAGCATACGATACAACCCAGAATCATACAGCAGATATTCAGAAGATAAATAAGATTCCTACCCCATCTGTCAATTAAAATCCGACCGAGCGGTGCCAGCCAGGACACGATCAAAAACGGGAAATTCACCATACTTAAATAGGCAAGTGCATTCTGACTTGTCATCCCACGTCCTATGATCAGGAAGTCTGTTGTATAGAGTGATTGGAGCTTACTGAAAAGTTCTGTACAGAAAGAATCACAGAATTGCATGGCAAAAATAAAGACAACAATAATTAATAGTTTATAGAGTATAGTATGCCCCTCAGAAGGAATCTGAGGGGATTTTTTGTTGTGGGTAGACATGACAACGGATTCTCCTTACAGTACTTGACATGATATATCGGTGAGTAAAATCATTATATTGCAGCTCACAGTGTATATTTTCGAATCTTATGTTTCATAAGGGCCTCATCCCATCTTGGGAATAGGTAAAATGCAAACACGAAATATATAATCACAATGCCCGGCAGGCCCCAAAGGGCAGAAGTAATACCTAAATGCCAGACAAAGAAGCAAACATAGGCAATTGTAAAGAATAGAAAATCAAGGGAGATGCGTCGGATGGCATCGTAATAACGATGTATAACAATCATACGATCATCTTCCCGGAGATCTGTAATCTGTTTTCCATTCTCAAACATGACACAATCATAGCTATAAACGCCATGACCAATATCTACATTTTTGATAATTCCACGTTCGTATAATGAGAGAAATGCTGCTTTCAGAAACTGATCTGAAAGCGGTGCATCACTGCAGTAATAGGCCAGGCGAGCCTGGTTCCGGAAGCGTTCCTCTGTGCGTGACAAGAGAATTATATAATAAATTCCGGTTGTAATCAAAAGAATCAGGCAGAAAAATAGAAACCAATTCTGATTTGGAATACGGATGAAATCGGAGATTGGAAGCATAAACTGCAGGATTCCAATAATAATTGTAAATGCTGTCAGAGTTGTCAGGACGATACCGGCAATTGTCCACTGATATTGATATCGATCGATCCGGGCATAGAAAATATACCGGATACAATCAGCGGAACAGTTCGGAAGCTGAGTAAATCCATGATGATGAAACGAATCAGTTGCCACATCATAGTCCCAACTGTAAATCTTTCCTTCACCGGAAGCAACGGTTCCCTTTTTAGCCGGATCGTCAGTATGTAAGGGATGTTGTTTATCATAATGAACTGCATATTGGCGATTCAGGAGATGATCGCATTCCAGATAAATAACCAGAGACAGTGCGGCTCCTGCAATGAATAATGGCAGGCTGTGGAAAATCAGACCCAGGCCGATAAAAATCAGCCAGAGCAGTCCTTCTGAAAAAATGCAGATTTTTCGCTTTAGATCATAAGTTTTAAAATGCTGGCTATTTGCCTGAAAGCGGTGATAGCGGGAGGTGGCATCATTCAGTAAGAATTCTTCCTCCGGCAATAGCTGTAACCGGTACTCGGCAGATTTTTTAGCGAGGGAAAAGGGAATCTTTCGCAGAGAAAAAAGTGCCAGTGATATTAATAACATGAAAAGCAGGAAAGCGAAGCTTTCCGGATGATAAGACTCCCATGTATAGGCATTGGCGAATGGCATAATAAGCAGAACCATCTGCAGTGCTGTCAGGCAGATTAGGGTAATCGTTACAACGTGATAGCCGGTATGCAGTCTGCGGTACTTCTTTGAAAGGGTGATATCCCGATCAGAACCGATGTTGATCGAAGCTTCCGGTTCCGATGTCGGATATTCCGGAGTTAAGGTGGTATCGCATAAAAGATTAGCAGTCATATAATCGTGAAAACTAGTCTCATTGAACAAACTGTATAAAAGAACAAGTGCCAGTCTGGTGCTGATACTGTCTGCTTTACATTCTGCAAAAATATATGTGAGTGCGGGTTCTGCAAGGGTAAGGTCTTTCAGATAGTGATCTAAGATTTCTGTGATTTCCGGGATGTCTATTTCCGAAGAATGTGCGGTAGATTGATTCTGAATCAGATTGTCTATTCGAAGCGACAATTTTTTGGAGTCTATGGAGTTCAGTAACATCCGAATCTGTTTCGGCTGATTCTTGCCGGAATAATTTTTCTGAAATAAATTCGATAGAAACTGGCTGTATTTACTGCTCGTCGGAAACGGTTCCGTACGGTGAATTATGTAGTAAAGCAGCGGATTCTCATATTGCGTGTCACGTGTCAGATCAATATGAGATAGCCTGTGAATAAAATCATCTGTAAATATGGACTGTGCAAGAATCTCCTCTTCCGAGGAATCCGGTGTCAGGCATTCTGCAAAAAAGAATAATGAATATGCCATAGTCCGGTTTGACGGTTTCCCTAAATCATATGAAAAAGGATTCATCTTCAGTACATTCGTACAAATCGTTTCTACCGATGGAACAGTATCAGATACTGCGTTGCGAAAATTCATAAACATTCCCCCAATTCCCGTATTACTAAGTGTTCTGTAATGCTTCGTAATCTAGCTATCGGTCGCCGTAAAGGCTATTTTAGAGACAGATCAACGGTTCACATGTAGCATTTGCAACGACAAAAGTAAATTAAGTTTAGCATATTCTACAATACCTGACAAGAGAGGAAGCGGAAGGGGATGAAAATGAGTGACAAACATCGAAAGCGAAATACAGGCATATCTGGATGAACATTATGTACAGAAACCGAAGATGAATTTCCGAAAATATGTATTAACACGGATGCAGGAAATGTTGGATAAAAAGCAGTTTCTTAAGGAATGCAGTATTTATCAACGGGGCAGTATTGACCGCAGGGTCCACAATAAGTTAAAACATGCAACCGATCAATATAAGCCATATAAGACAACTGCAATGGCATATTGTCTGGCATTGGGACTTAGCATTCGGGAGGCAGAACAGCTGCTTTATCTGGCGGGATATCATTTTGAGGAAGGAAGCCTGACGGATCAGATCGTGAAATATTGTCTGGAAAAGGGAATCTATTCTGCAGACGTGGTAAATAATGAAATCTGTTATTTTTCGGAAATATACGGACTGAAGAAGACGGAACTGGTTGGGTCTGTTGCGAGAGAATGACGGAAATGTCTTGTGTGAAAAGACCTAAAATCCGGAGAAATGATTACAATAAATGATGGATAGAGAAAACAAATAGAAAAGGAGGAGACAAATTATGAAGCAGAAAGTAAGAAACAGAAAACGATGGCTTGGAATTCTGATAGCACTTGCAGTGGTACTGACAAGTACAGGGATTCTGACGCCTGCGACGAAGGTATCAGCAAGTGGGTATGATTCTGCAAGTGCCACTGCATATGCAAGACAATGGGGTGGATCAAGGAGAAATCCCGCTTATAACGATTATACAGGATCCGGTGGTGACTGTATGAATTTCGTATCCCAATGTTTGAGGGCCGGTGGCCTTGAGCTTGGTGGTGACTGGCAGCCATATACCAGTTCCTGGGTAGGAGTTCCCAGTTTTGTAAGAGCAATGCAGGCAAGGGGATATCAGGTAATTGAAAATCCGACTGCAGATCAAATCTATCCCGGCAATCCGGTTATTTATGAGTGGAAGGGAAAGAATTATTGGGGGCATGCAACCATTTGTATTGGATATAATAGCAATGGTGTTCCAATTGTAACTGGTCATACAAGGGATATTGATGAACGTGTATGGAACTATGGAGCAGGAAGCGCCAATAAAATGTGTACCATCCTGATCAATCGCGGTGGCGTGAGCTCTGATACCCCGGTCTATTTGGGAGATAACTTCTATGCCTATATTCGTAGTAATCTGGCAGAGAAGCCATTGACCAATGATTCCAGAAATGTATCTATCCGCAGTTATGGTGACAGCCGGGAGGCAATTAAACGTCAGATCTGGAACTTCGTTCGCCAGAGTGATGGCTCTTATATTATCTACAGCTGTCTGGACGGAAATGTGTTAGAGGTAGAAGGAGCGGGAACCGGTTCCGGTGCAAATGTACAGACATTAGGTTACTGGGGACACCCTGCACAGCGATGGTTTGTTTATGGTAGTTATGGAAACTACCGGTTGAGGGCGCAATGCACGGAATGCGTTCTGGATGTGGCGAACTCCGGAAAAGAGGATGGGACTAATATTCAGATGTGTGCATATAACGGCTATCAGGCGCAGTCATTCAGCATAGATCAGGTCAATGCATCCATAATCCTGCCGGATAACCCGGCAAATGTGGGAGATGATTTCTATGCCTATATTTACAGCAATCTGGCAAGTAAGGTTTTGACGAATGACTCCAGCAATGTATCTATCCGCAGTAAAGGAAACTGTGATAATATCAGACGTCAGATCTGGCATTTCGTTCGTCGAAGTGATGGAGCTTATGTTATTTACAATTGTCTGGATGGAAATGTACTGGATGTGCAGGGCGCAGGGACTGTATCCGGAATTAATGTACAGACTTATGGATATTGGGGGCATCCTGCTCAGCATTGGTATCTATATGGAAACACCGGTACCTGTCAGCTGCAGTCACAGTGCTCGGAGTGCATTCTTGATATTGCAAACTCTGAGCAGGGTGAAGGAAGCAATGTTCAGATGTGTAGAAGTAACGGAAATAAGGCACAGTTATTCTCTATAGAAAAGACAGCGAATCCGGACGCACCGGCACCGAATCCACCGGCACCATCGGTGGTAAAGGTCTCAAAAATAACATTAAATAAGACCAGTGCCGGTCTTGTGAAAGGGAAAACATTGCAGTTATCTGCAACAGTGTCTCCGACAAATGCAAGTAACAAAACCGTATCATGGAGCTCTTCCAATAAAACAGTGGCAACGGTTACATCCGGTGGAAAGATAACCGCAAAGGCAGCAGGAACAGCTACCATTACCTGTACTGCAAAGGATGGAAGTGGCAAAAAGGCAACCTGCAGAGTGACGGTGACGAACCCGGCACCGACAGTTGTGAAAGTAACCGGCATCAAACTGAATAAAACCGGTGCAACGCTGGTCAAAGGTGATGCATTGACACTAAAAGCAACGGTTACACCGACAAACGCAAGCAATCGGGCAGTTACCTGGAAGTCTTCTAATACGGGTGTGGCAACGGTTACATCCGGAGGTAAAGTGACGGCAAGAGGTGTTGGAACAGCCACTATTACCTGTACTGCAAAGGATGGCAGCGGTAAGAAGGCAACCTGTAAAATCACAGTACGCAATTATACGAAAACCGAAGCATATGTAGCACGCATTTATACAAAGGCATTGGAAAGAAATCCGGAAATCGCAGGATTAAAATACTGGACTGCAGAGATCAATGCAAGACGTAAGACGCCGGTACAGGTGGCAGAGCAGTTCTTCTTTGCACCGGAATTCACGAATAAGAAGTTAAATAATACAGCCTATGTAAAGGTGCTCTATCGGACCTTTATGGGACGAGAAGCAGATCGAGGAGGCTTGAACTACTGGGTAGGTCGTCTGAACCGGGGTGAAAGCAGGAAGAGTGTATTAGAAGCATTTGCTGGCTGTCCGGAGTTCCGGAAGATCGTAAAGAGCTTCGGATTGTAGGGATAGGATATCCGGTAAGTAGGGGATATATGCAAACTACATATTACAGATGGTCTGAGGTCGCAAAATGTGACCTCGGATTCTCTAAGGCTGGATGTTGTGAGAGCGAAGCTCGGCCAAATTCCTTCATTTTCAACCTGCAGTTCCAGGTTCAGATAGGTATTGTTATAGTGTAATCAATCTGTCCGGTAGCGGCTTCAAGCTGCTCTGAAAAGAT
>ERZ1035006.1104-NODE-1104-length-18957-cov-8.928844_pt1 | contig 18957 bp, 21 predicted proteins | sample MGYA00520694_ERZ1035006 | MGnify/ENA primary metagenome ERZ1035006 (study PRJEB33766, sample SAMN09781746) | gut metagenome | biome: gut microbiome | host: Homo sapiens | place: Madagascar | study: EMG produced TPA metagenomics assembly of the PRJNA485056 data... | reverse complement strand
ATACGGTAATCATTTGCAAGAATAAGAAAAGTGCAAATCACGCACTGAATTTATTGCAGTATATCATGGTAAAACTGGATTTAAAGCTACATCCAGTGAAAACAAAGATAGTCAGCATGTGGGACGGAAAAGAGGGATTTGACTTTCTCGGAATGCACCACAGAAGAATGACAACGGAAACACGCAAAGGACAACTGTACAAGGAAACGTATCAGTACCCAAGCAGAAAAGCCATGAAGAAAATGAAAGCCGAAGTCAAGAGGAATGTAAACAGACGAAGTCTGCTAGTTGCAAAGGAAGAGGATTTAATAAAGAATCTGAATCCGAAAATCACAGGATGGAAGAATTATTATTCCACCAAGAGAAACGAAAAGTGGATGCAGGCTCTAGACTGGTACATTATTTGCACTTTTACAAGATGGTATAACAAGAAACACCAGAGACGTAATCGTATGTCAAAGGTGGGAGTTGTAAGAAATAGCATTTACGAAAAAGGATTAAAGAAAATGGCTAGAGCATGACGTAATGCTGTAGAAAGAAGAATGTCGGAAAGCCGTGTGAGGGAGAACCTCATGCACGGTTTGATGAGGGGCGGATGAAAATTTCATCCGCCTACTCTACCATGTATAGGAAAAAGATAATTTTTCTCATAAAATATAGTAATACTTGTCTGGAGTTCTTTCCAGTGGTATATTTATTGCAGTGAATAAAATAATAAAATATTCACCGGCATATATGATAGGGGGAATAAAATGCCGGCCAATTTTACAGAAGAACAGCGAAAAGTAATTCGAAACAGTCTGCTTACGATTGGCTATGATCTGATCCGTGAAGTAGGATTGAAGAAGATGAAAGTATCCCTGATTGCAGAAAGAGCAGAGATTGCAACAGAAACCTTTTATCATTTCTTTGAATCAAAGGAAACATATGTGTCAGCCTTGATCGAAGAACAGGAGAAAGTCTGGAAGGAGCAGATTATTTCAGGAGTGAAATCTTATGGAAAACTTACTCTGGAACAGGCAGTCCGGATTTTCCGGGAATCATTCCGGAAAGAAAATAATATTTTAATGGAATTTACGCTGGATGACTGGGTATGGTTAAAATCGCACAGGACAAAAGACGGATTGTTCAGCAAGGAACACGATGAACTGGAAGTGCAGCAGTATCTGGCCTGTATAGATGGTATCCGCCCGGACCTTGATATCCGGATTATCATTAATTTTTTCAAAACCATTTACAGCATGGCACAGAACAGAGATACTTTCATTGATGAGGTGTTTGAGACGAATGTCGATATGATATTCGAATGTATATACAACTATATGGTTATACAGGATGAAAAGTAAAGAGAAGTAAGGAAGGGAGAAGTGAATAAGATGGCAGCAAAGATAGTAGTAGAAGCAATTGTTTATAGTCTGGTATATTCGGTTTTCATGCTGGGGTTGTTCAAAGTGCAGGGGGCAAGGAAGCAGCTTTATAATTATCCGCCGGCAATTCAGAAACGTGCAATTGAGAGAGGAATTACGACACAGGAAGAGATGAATGCAAATGCGAAAAGGAACAAAGTTATTGGACTGATTGGAATGATCGTGTTGAGTATTGTGATTACCTGTGGAGTGAATAAGCAGTATACATTTGGGGCAGGATTCATACAGTCTTATATATTTTTTAACGCATTTTCATTGTTTGATGCACTGGTGATCGACAGTATCTGGTTCTGTCATGGAACATGGTGGGTGATTCCGGGAACAGAGGATATGACAGAAGCGTATCATGATTATGCATTCCACTGGAAGTGGTTCTTCCTCAGTCTGGTAATAAGTCTGCCGCTGGCAGTGATTGTCGGGGGAATTGTGGCATTGATCTGATGATTGGCGGATATGATATGGAGTCTAAAGAATAATAAGAGATAAAACATACGATACCTGTTTGGAATTTGTAGGATGAAATTCCAGACAGGTATTTTTATCGATAGCTCCCACATTTTCTATAGAGTCCAGTTTTTTATACCAATAAATCACTGTTTCAGCTTCTAATATCCGGAACAGAATATGCTCAGTCATATTTCTGAGAGACTAAATGCAGTATCATTTGTTTTCTGGTGGAATATACTCCAGCAGATCTTCAATCTTGCAATCCAGCGCATAACACAGCCGCGCCAAAACAGCTGTATCTAATCTTGTCACAGTTCCTTTACAAAACTGATTCAGCTGTGTCCTTTGCATTTCTGCTCTGTGTGCCAATTTATTCTTACTGATTCCCTGTTTTTTAATCATTTCATCCAGCTTGATCCGGATGCTGCCATAATTCAAATCTTCCATATACTATTACCCTCAACTACAATATTATTCTGAGATTGTAATAATAGGATATCTAATCTATAATCGAATTATAAGCTGTAGAATATCTACTGTAGTTACTTACACATATAGAAATATTGGGAGGGATTTGATTATGGAAGTATTAAGAAATTTATCATCGGAATAACAACAAAAATTTAACCAGATATCTGCAGAGCTGAAATATCTTACGGATACCCAATGGAAAGCCATTTATGGATTATGTCCCATGACACAAGAGCTCTTTAACGACATTCAGTTGAAACGCCTAAAAATAGGAGAGAAGTTGGAGCCTGCTGCCCTGGAAGTTTTCCTGAAATACCCTGAGTTTGCACTTCCCTACAGCGACTGCCTAGAAAAGGCAATAGAAACACTTCAACCGACCACTGGCATTTCAGAAAATTCAAATAAAATTTCGGAAGAAGTATATGAAAAAATACAGTGTGTAGTGAAAGAATCATTTCCATACAGCTTCAATTAATTTATAAGGAAACTACATAGAAAACCAAAAAGGCAGAGGAAGTTTCTTATACTTGATTTTTCGCAACAATAAAGAACTCCCTCTGCCTTTGTTTATAGACAACCCTCATGGATATCTGGATTCCCATCAGGTTCATTTTTGTAATCACCTGGCCGGTCTTAATTTCTGCATATCCTTTCCCCGCTTTCGTCAAATGTAAGTACATCAAACACACAAAGGAGAAAACAAAGCAATGAAAGAACAAGCAAAAACCCCAGTCTTTCAGGAAGACAACGGTACCTGGTCTCACCTGACCAAGTTGGTAAATCCTCTTATCTGCACCATCGAATATGGCTGTCGTACCGGGTTTTCATCCAGGGAAGAAGCAGAAGAGAGCTACCAGCGTTCCCTGGTTTCTTACCAGGATCAGTTGTCCAAACTGAAAAAGGACCGGGATATGCCTTTTACCTTTTCGGAATATCTGGATTACTGGCTGAATGATGTATGTGCTCAGGGTTCTAATGGCAGCCGTACACTGGTTCAAAAGCAATGGATCATAAAACTGATCATCCAGCCCCATCTGCATAAAGATATTCTTTTGGGATGTGTCACTCCTGATTATCTCAATAGGGTTCTGGAATCCTGTCAGGCTTACTGCTGCAACGGAGGCTATTATGCATATAAGCTGCTGCACAACGCTTTGAAACACGCCCGTGTAAACAATTATCTCCCAGATATGGACTTCCAGCAGATCCGACACTATCCGGAGCCTCCCGGAAATCCGGTTTTCTATTCCCCGGAACAGCTTCGCACATTCCTGACTGCCGCTTCCAATTCCAACCATTACCTGGAGATTCAACTGGCTCTTTTCTGCGGCCTGACACCCGGGGAAATCCTCGGACTGAAGTATTCGGATTTCAACCGTCATGAGCAGACCATCACAATCCAGAGGATCTGTACCTCGAACGATTCCGGGAAGAACTGCCAGTTAAAAAAACTGGAAGGAACCAAACAGAACCGAACATTAAAAATCCCTTCTTTTCTATTTCCAGAACTTTCTGCCCGACGAAAAGAAAACCGGAAACTCCTGGCAAGATATCCTTCTGCTACAGAATATAAATCTTATCTTTGCCTCGGTCCCACCGCAAAGATAAAATCTGCTGTTACATTAGGAGCCGCTTTAAAAACGATCACCACAGAAACTGGCCTTCCAAAACTGAACATGCGTGATCTGAGATATATGTTCGCCCGTTTTCTTCTGGAACAGGAGTTTTCACTTGAAGCAGTTTCCGGTATCCTTGGCCACACAAAACAAACTACAACACTGGCATTCTGCAACAGGATTCCATGTACAGATCCTGAAGTTGGTGCTGTCGTTGCAGGTTCCCTGGATCCAGTCCTTGGTGCTGAAAAAAAAGAGGGAAAAAGCCTGTGAAAAAGAATAAGATCTATCCCCAGATGCCGGTAAAGGAAACCTTCCTTTATGGCAGGCTCATCTCCGGGAAATCCCTTGGTGACGTTATATATGTAAAAGCCAGACGAAAATACTGTTTTCGTCTTTTACTTGTTTTTGAATCCGGCGATGTAAAGATGGTACAGCGGACCGCCTCTTCCAACAAACAGTTGGCCCGCCAGGAAAGGGATGAGGCCCTCATGGAAATCGCAAAAGGCAGTTTTATCCCTTTTTCTTATACCGTGAAAGAGTTTTATGATTTCTGGTTTTACCACTATATGATCGGTCAAAAAAGGATTACTTATAATACCTACAACGCTTACCGGAATATCATAGAAAACTACCTGCTCCCTGCAATCGGTCATAAAATGCTGAATACGCTACAGAGAAAGGACTTGGTAAATGCATTATCTGCTATCCCGTATCAGAAAGTACAGAGAACTGCAATCGGTGTGGTCACAGGTTCCCTTTGTTACGCCCGGAAACACAACTATATTTCCAGGGATATCTATACCGGAATCTCTTCCGAAGTAAAACAGCCATGCCTAAAGAAAAAAGTGGATACCCGGCAGCAGGTTTATACCGTGGAACAGGCTGCCCATCTTTTATATCTGTGTAAGCAGCAGGAACCCATGATCTATCTGCCCATGCTCCTTGCCGTCACTGCCGGCCTGCGGATCTCCGAGATCACCGGACTCCGGTACAGCGATATTGATTTCCTTGGCAGGAAACTTTTTGTGGAACGCCAGCTTGGAAAGAATCTGTACATAGAAAAAGAACAGGAAAACAGGCCGGTACTGTGCAGTGAACTCCCACTGAAAACCAAAAACAGCAAAAGAGCAGTAGTACTGGCTGATTTTGTCCTGGATGAGATCCTCCTGGAACGGCAGCGCTACGAAAAACGCAAAGCTTCTGATCCAGAGTTCCTGGATCTGGGCTACATCTGCTGCCATGAAAACGGGCAATGCCATAACCGCAGTTTTTATATCAAACCTTATAACCGCCTGATGGAACAGAGCGGAATCTCCCGGCTGCCCTGGAGAAAATTCCGGAATACCTACGCCACGATCCTCGCCCAGTACCAGGTCAACACGAAAACGATCTCCAAATGCCTGGGGCATTCCAGTCCAGAATTCACAAGCAGGGTTTATGTAGCCTTCCAGGAACAGGAAACCTATGATATCTCAAAAATAATCGAAGATTATGTGTTGACCCATCATCTTTTACCGAAAAAACAGGGCAGTGTGGAACAGAGGCCCTACCAGCTTCCTGATGCTCTTGCTTATCGGAATTATTTCTATGATTAAATTTCTTCTTTAACATTTCTTCTTCATTTCTGTATCCCCGGCTCATTACAATTCACAGATAAGCCGGGGAATTTTTGTATCAATTTTTCTAAAAAAATGTTCTTATAAAAAACGTTATTCCGACCCCAATCATACATATTTATAAAAAACAAAGCTGCTAAAAACCGGTACCCATAGCAGATAAAAACAAAACATTGATTTTTTTTAAAATTTTTCAAAAAACAGCAGAAAATTTCCGTTCTTCTGACAATATATTCTTAAAAAGCTATCGAAGCTTTCGAACAACAAAAGCGGGATAGGAAAGAACCCTTTCATTTCCCCCCCCCAAAATTTTAAGGAGGATAACATTATGAACACCCCAAAAGAACCATCCATTTTTTATTCCCCAAAAGACCTCTGGTGCTGCCGTACCAGAACGCTGAATGCTGTATCGGGGACGGTCGAGTATCATACCAACACCGGATTTATCACCCAGACAGAAGCCGAAAAAACATTAGAAGAAACAGAAGCTGTTTTTCAGAAAGACTGGAAAAACAGGAAGATGTCCAGCTGCTGCTTTTGTACTTTCACGGAATACCTGGAAGACTGGTTTGAGAAACTTCCGTCAGATATCAGCAGCACTACAAAAGTGAAGTATCACTGGATCATCTACCACCTTATCCTGCCCAGGATTGAAACAGACCCACCGCTTGGCCACATCGATGCAAACTATCTTGATGCCGTGATAGATGCCTGCAAAGAATATTGTGCAAGTGCAGAATATGCGGTTTATAAACTGCTATACAGAATCGCCACTTCCATATGGCTGAACGGGTTTCTCCCATATAACCTTGCTTCTGCACTTACTCCCCGCAAGGAACCTCGTTCAAACGTATGTATCTATACAAAAGAGCAGACGCAAGTTTTCCTGCAGGCAGTGAAGAATGATCCTTATTCCCACCGTCTTGAGTATGATCTTGCATTGTTCTGCGGCTTACGTCCGGGCGAGATCCTGGGGCTGACCTATGATAATTTCCACCCGGATACCGGGGAACTGGATATCCATAAGCAGTATACAAAAGACGGCGTTCTTCCCACTGAAAACGCTTCTTCCAGATACAGTTACAAGGATCTGGAAGAAGAACGTTTCCGTTCCCTGAAGGTACCGCTTTTCGTAAAGGACGAGCTTTCACTCCGCCAGATGGAAAACAACCATTATTTCCTGGAGCATCCGGATAAGAAAGACCCGCAGGCATTCTGTGTCAGCAGCCGCGGCTCCATAAAAACACTGGTGACCCTGAATACGAGGTTGAAGCACATTACAAAAGACTGTGGTCTTCCCCTTATTTCCATGTACGATCTCCGCGACATGTTCGTCTGGACCCTGCTGGAAAACAACTACAGCCCGGAATCCATCCAAAAACTTACCGGCGGTGTTGAGATAGACCGGATCCTGGCAGCCCTTTAAATGCATTTCTTTTACCCAGATTTATTTTTAAGGAGGAACTTATGAATCAAGATAGCAAAAATATCTATCTGTCACGCGACCATTTATGGTGCTGCCAGATGAAGCGCATCAACCATGAGGACCAGGCGGCTGTTTTCTGTACGCATACCGGATTTTTTACCCGTTCCGGAGCAAAGAAGAATTACAAAGAAACAACCCGTCTTTTTCAAAAAGAGCTGGCGGCCCTGAAAGATTCCAGTCATTGTCCTTTTTTGCTTAGCGAATATCTCGATTACTGGTTTCACAAAATATACCTTCCAGCATGCACCTGTGAAAACACCGCAGTAAGATATCGCTGGATCATTGAAAATGTCATCCTGCCAAATATGGAAACGGACCCACTTATTCAAACTGTTGATACCGGATATATGGAAGACCTGATCCGGTCCTGTCAGAAATATTGTAAAGGTACCGAACACGCTGTTTATGAATTATTGTGTTCGGTTACAGAGTCCGCCTGGAAGCAGGGACATTTGAAGCAGGAGATGGTTTTGCCTCCAGTAAGCAAAAAAAGGCCAGAGCCCATGATATCTCTCTATACCAGGGAACAGACCAGGCTTTTTTTAGAAGCGGTGTATCAGGCGCCCTGCCCACACCGTCTGGAATTTTTTCTGGCTTTATTTTGTGGATTACAGCCAGGGGAAATTCTGGGACTTACTTACGATGATTTTAATCCGGATACATGTATTTTAAGCGTCCGTAAACATTACATAAAAAACCAGCTGCCTTCCGCAGGGATTCCCAGATACAGCTGCAGGGAACTGGAAGAGCAGCGCTGCCGTTCTTTTGAGATCCCTGATTTCGTATGCGAAGAGCTTATTCAGCGAAAAGAGAAGAACCGGCATTTCTTTTCTGCCCGTTCCGCAAGGAAAGAAGATGGGTTCTTCTGCATCAGCAGCCATGGGACGGTAAAAACCCAGGAAACCCTTAATGCCGGGTTAAAATGCGTGACCGAAAAGCAGGGAATTCCCTCCATTACCATGCGTGACCTTAGTAATATGTTTGTCTGGTTCCTGCTGGTGCAGGACTGCCCCCTGGAAAAAGTCCGTTTTTTTACAGGAGGCGTAAGAATAGGAGATTTTTTTTACGGCTGATAAATACCGGGAAAGGAGAATCACTGAAATGTCAGAAAATACCAAAAAAGAGCCGAAATCCTGGGAGATATTTTCCGCTGGGGAACTTCTTTGTGCCAGGCTTTCTTCGAAACCAATTTATATTACCCGTCGTGGAAAGTATTGCTACCGCATCCGTTGTACCTTTTCATCCGGACTGGTCAAAAAAATACAGACCAGATATTACGATACGGAGGAAGAGGCCCAGTCCATGCGCTCTTTTTATGAAAAACAGGCTGTTGAAAAAAGGATCGCTGTTTTTAAATGTACCGTAAAAGAGTTTCAGTCCCTCTGGTGGCGCTGCAGATATTTTGACCGCCAGTACAATAAACTGATCAAAACCTACCTCATTCCCGAACTTGGAAATAAATGCATAAATGAGGTAAGTACGGAGGACCTGGTAAAGATATTAGAAAAAATCCCAAATGACGGCATTTTAAAGCGTGAAAAATATTTTCAGGTATGCGACGCCATATCCCGTTTTTTTGAAACTGCCGTGAAGTACCATTGTGCGGAACAGGATGCAGGTACAGAAGCTTCCGTTTTGATGAAATATAAAGAGACAGGAAAGGAAGAGGGACACAGCAGCCGCGCCCCGGTGTCGGAAACCTTTTCCCCAGAACAGGTCCTGCTGCTTTTAAAACGGTGTCAAAGAGAAGCAAAGAGCATCTATCTTCCCATGCTCCTTGCCGTTACTGCCGGCCTGACGGTTCCGGAGATCATAGGCATAAAGTTTGAGGATGTTGATCTTCATAACCAGATCCTGTATCTTCCATATCTGCCAGATACCTATTTATGTTCCCGTCCAGATACCGTGATCCTGCATGGAAATGCGCGCAAAGCGGTCTTTCTTTCTGATCTTGTTGTAGACGAGATACGGCTTCAAAAGAACCACCTGGAGATGCTCCGCCAAGCAGAGCCCGGATTTAATGCAGCCGGATATATGATCTGTACCAACGATGGTCAACAGCGAAAGAAAAGATTTATTGAGAAACCATATGCCCGTATGCTTTCCAGATGCAGATTGCCAGCACACCCCTGGAAGAACTTTCGGAAGATACAGCTGAACCAGTATGCTCTTCAGAAATTCACAGATGCCCTTTCCCCTCAGAATCCCCTGTCACAGGCTTCCTATAAGCTTCCTTTCGACAGGAACTTTTTAACAGGACTTTTAAACTAATCTACCTAAGCCATCCCGGAATCTATCGTAATCAGGATGGCTTTTTTCACTTTTTTATTCCATAAAGAATGTACTTGCACTTCTCTGAGAATCTGTTTATAATAAAAAATACTGTCATTGGTCACTTCCATACTGCTAAAAATTGACCTTATACGGGCCCGATGCTGAGGCTCTTTTTTATTCAGTTTATGGGCTCTTTCATAATATTTGGTGACCAAACCCGTTTTTTGGCATATTTATAAGCAAAAAAATCGACCTGTTTTTTGCAGTTTGACAGGCTGTAAAAACGTCTGATACTATTCGATATTTTTTATGGAATGGCGGCTTAAAATACTAAATATATACAAAAATCGAAAGGAAAACTATGAGAAAATTAGCACTTAGTGACGAAATATTGCTCAGTGTTGACAAAGCAGCCCGCTACATCGGCGGGGAGGTCAACTCTGTGATGAAAGACCCGAAAGAGGTGACCACCAGGGTCGCATTTTGCTTCCCGGATGTCTACGAGATCGGTATGTCAAATCTGGGCATGATGCTTCTTTACAATATGTTCAACAAACGCCCAGATGTCTGGTGTGAACGTGTCTATTCTCCGTGGCTTGATCTGGATAAGATCATGCGGGAGAAGAAGATTCCGCTGTTTGCATTGGAATCTCAGGATCCGGTTAAAGATTTTGATTTTCTGTGTATCACGCTTGGTTACGAGATGTGTTACACCAATGTACTCCAAACTTTGGATCTTTCCCAGATTCCGTTGATGGCAAAAAATCGAGATGAATCATGTCCAATTGTTATTGGCGGTGGTGCCTGCGCCTATAATCCGGAGCCCCTGGCAGCCTTCTTTGACCTTTTTTATATTGGAGAGGGTGAGACTGTCTATGACGCTCTTTTTGACGCCTATAAAGAAAATAAAGCAGCAGGAGGAAGCAGGGAGGACTTTCTTCTGAAGGCAGCACAGATTCCGGGAATTTATGTTCCGGCATTTTATGATGTTACCTATAAAAAGGACGGCACGATCGCATCCTTTTCTCCAAATCGCCTTGGAGTTCCCCAAAAAGTTCAGAAGCAGCTGATCATAGATATGGATAAGGGATACTGCCCAATTGAGAAGCCAGTTGTTCCTTTTATCAAAGCAACTCAGGACCGTGTCACTCTGGAAATTCAGCGAGGATGCATCCGTGGCTGTCGTTTCTGCCAGGCTGGTATGATTTACAGGCCTCTCCGTGAACGTGACGTAGAAGAGCTGAAGGAATCTGCAAGAGCCATGCTGAAGAATTCCGGACATGAAGAAATTTCACTTAGCTCCTTAAGCTCCAGTGACTATACTCATCTGGAAGAACTTGTAAACTTCCTCATTGATAATTTTAAGACAGCAGGAGTAAATATTTCCCTCCCATCCCTTCGTATTGATGCCTTTGCCCTTGATGTAATGAGCAAGGTGCAGGATATTAAGAAAAGCAGCCTGACCTTTGCACCGGAAGCCGGTTCCCAGAGGCTTCGTGATGTTATCAATAAAGGTCTCACAGAAGAAGTCATCCTTCACGGTGCAAAAGAAGCCTTTGTCGGCGGATGGAACCGTGTAAAGCTTTACTTTATGCTAGGTCTTCCAACAGAGACGGAAGAAGATATGAAAGGTATCGCTCATCTGGCAGAGCGCATTGCAGAGGAATATTATGACACCGTTCCCAAGGAAAAGCGCCATGGAAAAGTCCAAATCGTAGTCAGCACCTCCTTTTTCGTGCCGAAGCCATTTACTCCATTCCAGTGGGCTCCTATGTACACAGAGCAAGATTTCATTGACAAGGCAAAGGTAGTAAAAGAAGAAATCCGTGCGCAGCTAAATCAGAAGAGCATCAAGTACAACTGGCATGAACCAGATGTAACCACACTGGAAGGTTTCCTGGCAAGAGGCGACCGCCGTGCTTCTGAAGTTATCTTAAAAGCATATGAAAAAGGTGCCCTTTATGATGCCTGGTCTGAAAGCTTCCGCTATGACATCTGGAAAGAGGCTTTTGCGGAAACAGGAATTGACATTGAATTCTATACTCTCCGTGAGAGAAGTACAGATGAAATCCTTCCATGGGATTTCATAGATGCAGGTGTTACCAAGGAGTTCCTGATCCGAGAGTGGAAGCAGGCAAAAGGTGAAGCGGTAACTCCTAACTGCCGCCAGAAATGTGCAGGCTGCGGAGCAAGACGTTATGAAGGAGGCGTATGTTATGAAGGTAAGAATTAAATTTACAAAAGAAGGCCCTATGAAATTTGTAGGACATCTGGATACCATGCGTTACTTCCAGAAAGCCATCCGCCGTGCAGAGCTTCCCATTGCTTTTTCCGGTGGCTACAGTCCTCATATGATCATGTCCTTTGCAGCTCCTCTTGGAGTTGGCGTTACCAGTACAGGTGAATATTTCGATATGGAACTTACCCAGACACTTCCCACTGATGAAATCTGCCAGCGCCTTGATGCACAGATGGCAGAAGGAGTAAAGGTATTAAGTGCCCGTCAGGTTGAAGATGGAAAAGCAAGTAAAGCCATGTCTCTGGTTGCAGCGGCAGACTATCTTGTAGAATTCCGCCAGGGAAAAGCGCCACATAAGGAATGGAGTACCCAAATTCCTGCTTTCCTGAAACAGCCTGAGATTCTGGTTACCAAGGAAACAAAAAAAGGTGAAAAACAGATAGATATTCGTCCTTTCATCTATAAAATGGAATTAAAAGAAAACGATCGTATTTTCCTGAGTCTTGCCTCCGCAAGCGCCAATTATACAAAGCCGGACGCTGTAATGGATGCGTTCGTCAAATGGCTTGGAGCAGAGCTTCCTGACTTTGCCTGCATGATTCACCGTCTGGAAGTATATGCGGATCTGGGAGATGAAAAAAAGCACAAATTCGTATCTCTGGAAGCCTTAGGAGAAGAAGTCAAATAACAGGTGATTAAAATTGAGTAAACTTATCATAACCGACATGGAGCTTAACGGCAAAAACTGTCATATCTGTGCAGTAGAAGAAGAGGGACAGATCATGGAGCTTCGTCTGGAAGCTGCAGCCCGTCAGTCTCTTCTGGGAAATATTTATGTAGGGCAAGTGGAAAATATTGCGTCAAACATCCAGGCCGCCTTTGTCCTGATTGCACCCGGCATACGTGGCTATTTTCCCCTTCAGGAGGCAGAACACGTTATTTATGCTTCCGGAAAAGCTCCTGGCTGCCCTCTTCGCCCAGGCGACCAGATCCTGGTACAGGTAAGCAGAGATGCCATGAAAGGGAAACTTCCTGCACTTACCGCCAACTTAAATTTCACAGGCAAATTTCTTGTTCTTACCACAGGAGAGAAAAAATTCGGCCTTTCTAACAAGCTTTCCGGCCTGGAACGCCACACCCTTTCTTCCTGGCTGGAAGAGGAAGCCCTGCGTCCAGACAAAGAATATGGCCTCATTGTCCGTACCAACGCAGCTCAGGCTCAGAAGCAGGAAATTCTTCAGGAACTTTTCTATTTAAAAAAGCTCTATGAAAAAGTGGCAATCAATGGAAGATCCAGAACCTGCTTCAGTCTTCTTTATGAAACAGAATCTGTATACCTCACTGCTTTAAGAGATATTTACACTGAAAATCTTACTGATATTGTTACGGATGTCCCTGATATTTATAAGCAAATTGTTTCTTATCTGAAAGAAACCAGCCCGGACGAAGAGGACAAAGTCCGTCTCTACCAGGACAAGCTTCTTCCCTTATACAAGCTTTCCCGCATGGAAAATGTCCTGGAAGAAGTCCAACGGGAAAAAATCTGGCTGAACAGTGGTGGCTTCCTTGTCATCCAGCAGACAGAAGCATTTGTATCCATTGACGTAAACAGCGGCAAGTTTACAGGAAAAAAGAAAGCAGAGGAAACATACCGCAAAATCAATCTGGAAGCAGCAAAGGAAATTGCAAGACAGCTTCGCCTCCGCAACCTGTCCGGAATCATCCTCATTGACTTTATTAATATGGAAAATCCGGATCACAGTGATGAACTGTTTCATGTCCTTCAAAAATACCTTCGCAAGGATCCTGTGAAATGTAAAGCCATTGACATCACACCTCTTCACATTCTGGAAATGACTAGAAAAAAAGTCAGACGCCCAGTTGCAGAAGAGATAAAGATTATCCGCCAGGGAAGCAACGATGTCTAAAAAAATAATCAGGAAATTTGTAAAAAAATTTCCTGATTATTTTTTCAAAAGACCTTGACGAATAGAATATTCTCTGCTATTATAATCAAGTATGCCGCACAAAGAGGTTTAAGAGTCGAAAGGCCACCATATTTGGCGAGTAAAGTCTATAGGAGGTGCCACAAATGTACGCAATTATTGCAACAGGTGGTAAACAGTACAAAGTTGCTGAAGGCGATGTAATCAGAGTTGAGAAGCTCGGAGTTGAAGCTGGTGAAACCGTTACTTTTGATAACGTAATTGCAGTTAGCAATGAAGGATTAAAAGTTGGAGAAGATGTTAAAGATGCCAGTGTTACCGCTTCTGTAGTTGAGAACGGAAAGGCTAAAAAAGTCATCGTTTACAAGTACAAGAGAAAAACTGGATATCACAAGAAAAACGGTCACAGACAGCAGTACACCAAAGTTAAAATCGAAAAGATCAACGCTTAATCTGGTGCTGTTATGATCAATATTACAGTTAAGAAGAGAAATGGCTCTTATCTGGATTTTTTGTCCAGAGGACACGCAGGCTATGCCGAAGAGGGACAGGATATTGTATGTGCCGCCGTTTCTGCCTTGATCATCACCACTGTAAATTCCCTTGACGAGTTTACGGAGGAGAAGATTGAAGTTGGAGAAGATGACGGATATGTATCTATCCATTTTAAAACAAATCCTAATACTGAGCGGGGAAAACTTCTTATGGATTCTCTAATTCTCGGATTAACAGAAATTGAGCATAGTTATAACAATCGATATTTGACAGTAAGAGTCAAGGAGGTGTAACAACAATGATGAAGATGAACCTTCAGTTATTCGCACATAAAAAGGGAGTTGGTTCCACAAAGAACGGTCGTGATTCCGAGTCCAAGAGATTAGGTGCGAAGAGAGCAGACGGACAGTTTGTTAAAGCCGGCAACATCCTTTACAGACAGCGCGGAACTAAGATCCATGCAGGTGAGAACGTAGGATGCGGAAAAGACTATACATTATTTGCACTGACCGATGGTGTTGTAAGATTCACCAGAAAAGGACGCGATAAGAAACAGGTTTCTATCGTACCAGTAGAGGCAGAGTAATTAGTTGAGCAAGAGGCTTCAAATCTATAAAGGTTTGGAGCCTTTTCTTATAAAGGAGATTTATGTTCGCAGATAGAGCTACTATTTATATCCGTTCCGGCAAAGGCGGTGACGGCCATGTGAGCTTCCGCAGGGAAAAATATGTACCTGACGGCGGCCCTGATGGTGGTGACGGCGGCAAGGGCGGAGATGTTATTTTCGTAGTTGATGAGGGACAGAATACCCTTGGTGACTACAGACATAAGAGAAAATATAAGGCAGAAGACGGCCAGGAGGGCGGTAAAAAGCGCTGTCACGGAGCTGACGGAGCCGATATTATATTAAAGGTACCGGAAGGTACCGTTATCATGGATGCAGAATCCCACAAAGTAATCGCAGATATGTCCGGTGATAACCGCCGACAGGTGGTTCTCCGAGGTGGAAGGGGAGGAAAAGGAAATCAGCACTATGCCACACCGACCATGCAGGTTCCTAAATTTGCCCAGCCAGGACAGCCATTCCAGGAACTTGAAGTTCTCCTGGAACTGAAGGTGATTGCAGACGTAGGACTTGTAGGATTCCCAAATGTTGGTAAATCCACATTTCTTTCCCGTGTAACAAATGCCAGACCAAAGATTGCCAACTATCATTTTACAACCTTAAGCCCTAATCTTGGTGTTGTAGATACAGAGAACGGTGGTTTTATCATCGCAGATATCCCCGGGCTGATCGAGGGAGCTTCTGAAGGTGTTGGACTTGGCCATGAATTTCTTCGCCATATCGAGCGCACCAGAGTTCTGGTGCATATTGTAGATGCAGCTTCCACAGAAGGCCGTGATCCCATTGATGATATCTATAAGATCAATAAAGAGCTTGAAGAATACAATCCAGAGATTGCCAAACGTCCTCAGGTAATCGCAGCCAACAAGATTGACTGTATTTTCGATAATGGAGAGGAAAATCCGGTTGACAAACTTTGCCGGGAATTTGAGCCAAAGGGAATCAAGGTATACCCGATTTCTGCAGTTACAGGACAGGGGGTACGTGAGCTTCTTTTCCACATTAAAGAGCTTCTTGACAGCTGTCCCAAGAAAGCGATCGTCTTTGAGCAGGAGTTTTTCCCAGAGGATATGCTTATCAATGAAACCCTTCCATTTACTGTGGAGCCAGCTGAGGATGATCCTTCTGTATTCGTTGTAGAGGGTCCGCGTATTGAGAAAATGCTTGGTTATACCAATCTGGATTCTGAAAAAGGCTTTGCTTTCTTCCAGCGTTTCCTGAAGGAAGGCGGTATTCTGGAGGAACTGGAAGCAGCCGGTATCCAGGAAGGGGATACTGTCCGTATGTACGGATTTGAATTTGAATACTATAAATAAGAAGATGTGAGGAATGGCTTTTCCTGGCATCCTGTAATTAATGTATAAACAGAAAGAAATCAGGAGATAAATTATGACAAGCAAACAAAGAGCTTATTTAAAAAGTCTTGCCATGAAAATGGATGCCATCATCCAGCTTGGCAAGGGAGGTCTCTCTCCCGAGAATACCAAAGCGGTTGACGAGGCACTTGCAGCAAGAGAGCTGATCAAGATCAGTGTACTGCAGAACTGTCTGGAAGATCCAAAGGAGATGGCGCAGATTCTGGCAGAACGTACCCATTCCCAGGTCGTACAGGTAATTGGCAAAAAAATCGTGTTGTACCGTGAAGGTAAAAAAGAGAAGAAGAAAATTGAGCTGCCAAAATAATCGAAGAAAAATCGGGATCATGGGCGGAACCTTTGATCCCATCCATATGGGGCATCTGATCCTGGGTGAACAGAGCTTTGAGCAGCTTCACCTTGACAAGGTCTTGTTTATGCCGGCTGGCAACCCACCTCATAAGCAGAATCGTACAGGCAGAGCCTCTGATCAGCAGCGGATGGATATGGTAAAACTGGCAATTTCAGACAATCCACATTTTGAAATTTCTCTTGCAGAGATGCACGAGACTGGTTATACCTATACCTGTCACACTCTTGAAGAACTAAAAGAACAAAATCCGGATACGGACTATTATTTTATCATTGGTGCAGATTCTTTGTTTACCTTTGAATCCTGGCATGAACCACAGCGAATCTGCAATGCCTGCACTCTTGTGGTCGCTGTTCGGGATCATGCCACAAAAGATGAGCTGAATACCCAAATCCAGTTTCTTTCCCACAAATATAATGGACATTTTACCCTTCTTGATACCATGAACATTGACGTTTCCAGCCATCTGATCCGCCAGTGGGTAGAGGAGGGGAAAAGCCTGAAATACTATGTACCGGATAATGTAATTTCTTACATGAAAGAAAATGGAATCTACAGAAAGAAGGAAATCTGACATGGCAGAATATGATTTTGCTAAGATAGAAAAGAAGCTTTCAAAATATCTGGACGAAGACCGTTTCCAGCACACTATGGGAGTTATGTATACCTGCGCCTGCCTGGCTATGGTTCATGGCTATGATATCAAAGATGCACAGGTTGCCGGACTTCTTCATGACTGCGCAAAATGCATTCCCAACAAAAAGAAGCTGAAAATGTGCAGCGAGCATCAGATTCCTGTTTCCGATTTTGAGAAGGACCATCCTTTTCTCTTGCACGCAAGACTTGGAGCATATATTGCCCATGAGAAATATGGAATCGAAGACAAAGAGATTCTTTCTGCCATCAACTATCATACAACCGGCAAATGCGAGATGAACCTTTTGGAAAAAATTGTTTATATTGCAGATTATATCGAGCCAATGCGGAACAAAGCTTCCAGATTACCTGAAATCCGTAAGATCGCATTTCAGGATCTTGATGAATGTATGTACGAAATCCTGAAGGATACCTTGGAATATCTGGAGGGAGATTCGGCAGAGGATATCGAGCCAACATCAAAAGAGGCTTATCGTTATTATAAAGAATTACATATTAAACGCAGTACTGAAAAAAACAGTTAATATATTCCCGAAAGGAGCCCAATTATATGAGCATTGAAAAAGAAATGGCAAGGATTGCCTGCAAGGCCATTGATGATAAAAAAGGACAGGACATCAAGGTTATTGATATCCACAATGTTTCTGTTATCGCAGACTATTTCGTAATTGCAAGCGGAACCAACTCCAATCAGGTACAGGCTATCGTAGATAACGTAGAAGAACAGCTTGGCCGTGCAGGCTATGAAGCAAAGCAGATAGAGGGAAACCGTAGCTCCAGCTGGATCCTTATGGATTACGGTGATGTGATCATCCATGTATTTGATGAAGAAAACCGTCTTTTCTATGATCTGGAAAGAATTTGGAGAGATGGAAAAGTTCTGGATATGGATGAGTTTCTGGAAAACTAAAACTATTTGAAATGTTCGGCGGGTCAAGAGGCCAAAAAGCCTTATCATGCAAGCATGAAAGGCTTTTTGGCTTTTTGGCCTCTTGACCCTGATATCATATAATTGTATTATGTAAATCGAATAGTAATATAAAATTATAGCAAAAGAGAGAGTGACATATCACCAGAGTATGACACACTCTCTTTACATCACTGATAAAATCTCATCACTCCAAAAACTTTTCCTAATATCTGAATCTCTCCAGTTACAATAATAGGATCCATGGTGTCGTTTTCCGGCTGGAGACGATAATATCCTTTTTCTTTATAAAAGGTCTTCACAGTGGCAGAGTCCTCTACCAGAGCCACCACAATATCTCCGTCATCTGCAGTAGGCTGCTGTTTCACCAATACCTGATCTCCATCAAAAATACCGACATTGACCATACTGTCTCCCTTTACCTTCAGAATAAAGCTCTGCTCATTGGGCATGAATTCAGAAGGTACCGGAAAATAGCCCTCGATATTCTCAACAGCAAGAATTGGCTGGCCAGCTGCCACAGTCCCTATCAAAGGAACGTTCACCACCTCACGACGAACCAGATTAAAATTATCATCAATGATCTCGATTGCTCTTGGTTTCGTAGCATCTCGACGAATATAACCATTCTTCTCCAGTGCCTCCAGATGAGCGTGTACAGAAGATGTGGATTTCAGATTCACTGCCTCACAGATTTCACGTACTGCAGGCGGAAAACCCCTGTTTAATATTTCACTTTTTATATAATCGAGGATTTCCTGCTGCTTTTTACTGATTTTACCATATGCCATAAGAGTTTTCCTCCAATTTTCGTTCATATTTTTATTATCATACCACATTTTCTTTTGTTTAGCAAACAGATATTCGGAAAGTACGTTCGTTATTTTCTGATTCCGTAACTTCTTCACAGACTTTTCCTTGTTTTCAACACCAAAAAATGGTACAATCCTGTCTTTGACAGTTATTAGAAGAAAAAATCGCTGTATCCCTTGATTTTAC
>ERZ1035006.1103-NODE-1103-length-18977-cov-5.842036_pt1 | contig 18977 bp, 9 predicted proteins | sample MGYA00520694_ERZ1035006 | MGnify/ENA primary metagenome ERZ1035006 (study PRJEB33766, sample SAMN09781746) | gut metagenome | biome: gut microbiome | host: Homo sapiens | place: Madagascar | study: EMG produced TPA metagenomics assembly of the PRJNA485056 data... | reverse complement strand
GACCGTTCTCGAAATCAGCGAACTCATCAAGATGATGGAAGAAAAGTTCGGCGTTTCCGCTGCTGCCGCTGCTGTGGCTGTTGCCGGTCCCGCTGCTGGTGCTGCTGCCCCGGCTGCTGAAGAAAAGACCGAATTCGACGTCGTTCTCGCTGACGTCGGTTCCAACAAGATCGCCGTTATTAAGGCCGTGCGCGAAGTCACGGGTCTTGGCCTCAAGGAAGCCAAGGACCTCGTCGAAGGCGCTCCCAAGGCTGTTAAGGAAGGCGCTGCCAAGGCTGAAGCTGAAGACCTCAAGAAGAAGCTCGAAGCCGCTGGTGCTAAGGTCGAACTCAAGTAATTTGAGTTGCGTTGACAAAATCGCCTAAAGTGTTTTTGTCAGCAAATCCAAATCCCTCGATTTCGGTTGAGGGATTTGGGATTTTGAAATGAGTCTGTGCTAGAATGCGGGCTCAGTTCAAAGTCAAAGACCTGGATGATCGAAAAGACACACAGAAAATTGACGTAGTGCCGCACGGGTGCGATACGGATGTATTGCCCGGGCGGCTTTTGGCGTCCCTATAATTTGTGTTTCCGTCTTTTCGATTTCTTTGACCCATAGTGTATTTTCTCCCATCGCCTTGAACGGAGTCTTCATGTCGTACTCGTTCACTGAAAAGAAGCGTATTCGGAAGAGTTTTGCTACACGTCCGAGCGTCCTTGAAGTGCCCTCTTTGTTGGAAACGCAGCTGCGCAGCTACGAAGAGTTTCTGCAAGCCGATGTCAAGCCCGAAAGTCGTAAGGACACGGGCCTGCAGGCGGCTTTTACTTCCATTTTCCCCATCAGTAGCCACAACGGCTACGCCCGTTTGAAGTTCTTGAGCTACAGGCTCGAAGAACCCGAATTCGATGTGGCCGAGTGCCAATTGCGCGGTTTGACCTATTGCTCCGCGCTTCGTGCACGCATTCAACTTGAAATTTTCGATCGCGACTCGGCAAAGCCCGACACCGTGAAGGAAATTCGTGAAAACGAAGTGTACATGGGCGAAATTCCGCTCATGACCGAAAAGGCTTCGTTTATCGTCAACGGTAGCGAACGCGTTATCGTCAGCCAGTTGCACCGCTCGCCCGGCATCTTCTTCGAGCACGACAAGGGCAAGACCCACTCTTCGGGCAAACTCTTGTTCTCTGCTCGCGTGATTCCTTACCGCGGCTCCTGGTTGGACTTCGAATTCGATCCGAAGGATATCGTTTATTTCCGCGTCGACCGTCGTCGCAAGATGCCCGCAACGATTTTGTTGAAGGCCATCGGTTTGACGCCGGAAGAAATTTTGGCTCGCTTCTACGATTTCGATCAGTTTAAGCTCACTGCTAAGGCTGCCTCCTGGCAGTTCGAACCGTCTCGTCTGCAGGGCGAAACGGCCGCCTTCGATATCAAGGATAGCGAAGGCAATCTGATCGTCGCAAAGGACAAGCGCGTCACGGCTCGTCACGTTCGTTTGATGAAAGAAGCCGGTGTTACCGACGCCGTTGTCAGCGACGATTTCCTGATCGGTCGCGTGTTGGCCAAGGCCATCTACAGCAAGGACACCGGTGAAAAGGTTGTCGACGCCAATGCCGAAATCACGGAAGAAATTTTGGCGACCTTGCGCGAACTGAAGATTCGCTCGCTCGAAACGTTGTACACCAACGATTTGGATCGCGGCGCTTACATGTCCGAAACTTTGCGTTTGGACGATACGCCCGACTCCTTGAGCGCTCGTATCGCCATCTATCGCATGATGCGCCCGGGCGAACCGCCCACGGAAGATGCCGTCGAAGGTTTGTTCAATCGTTTGTTCTTCGATGACGAAGCTTACGATTTGTCTCGCGTCGGTCGCATGAAGGTCAATGCCCGCTTCGGCCGCGAAAGCGCCGAAGGCTTGATGACTTTGACCAACGAAGACATCATTGACACGATGCAGGTTTTGGTGGCATTGCGCAACGGTGCCGACGACGTCGTTTTGACCGATGCCGACGGCAGCAAGCGTACGGTTGAAATCCACGGCGTGGACGATATCGACCACTTGGGCAATCGTCGCGTTCGTTGCGTGGGCGAATTGACGGAAAATCAGTTCCGTTCCGGCTTGGTGCGTGTGGAACGCGCCGTTCGCGAACGTTTGGGCTCTGCCGAAAGCGACGGCTTGACCCCGCAGGACTTGATCAATTCCAAGCCCATTTCCGCTGCCATTCGCGAATTCTTCGGTTCGTCTCAGTTGAGCCAGTTCATGGATCAGACGAACCCCTTGTCCGAAATCACCCACAAGCGTCGTATTTCCGCTTTGGGTCCGGGCGGTTTGACTCGCGAACGTGCCGGCTTCGAAGTGCGTGACGTGCACGCCACCCATTATGGTCGCGTTTGCCCGATTGAAACACCTGAAGGTCCGAACATCGGTTTGATCAACTCCTTGGCTCTGTACGCTCGTTTGAACGACTACGGCTTCTTGGAAACGCCTTATCGCAAGGTCGAAAACGGCGTGGCTTTGAAGGGCGAAGGCAACATTCACTACTTGTCTGCCATCGAAGAAGGCAAGTACGTGATCGCTCAGGCCAATGCGGATATGGACGAAAACGGTCGCTTGATCGGCGACTTGGTCAGTGCCCGTGAAAACGGCGAATTCATTATGGCTTCGCCCGATCGCATCGAGTACATGGACGTGGCACCGGCTCAGATCGTTTCCGTGGCTGCCAGCTTGATTCCGTTCTTGGAACACGATGACGCAAACCGCGCATTGATGGGTTCCAACATGCAACGTCAGGGCGTGCCCTGCTTGCGTCCGGAAAAACCCGTTGTGGGTACCGGCGTGGAACGTACCGTGGCTGTGGACTCCAAGGCAACGGTGCAGGCTCGTCGCGGCGGCGTGATCGAATATGTCGATGCCAACCGCGTTGTGGTTCGCGTCAACGACGATGAAAACGTGGCCGGCGAAGTCGGTGTGGACATCTACAGCTTGCAGAAGTTCACGCGCTCCAACGGTTCGACCACCTTGAACCAGCGCCCGATCGTCAAGAAGGGCGACATGGTTGCCAAGGGCGACGTGTTGGCCGACGGTGCTTCGACCGATATGGGCGAATTGGCTTTGGGTCAGAACATGCTCATCGCCTTTATGCCGTGGAACGGCTACAACTACGAAGACTCGGTGTTGATTTCCGAACGTGTGGTTGCAGACGACCGCTATACGTCCATTCACATTGAAGAACTCGACGTGGTGGCTCGCGACACCAAGTTGGGACCGGAAGACATTACCCGCGACATTTCCAACTTGTCGGAAAACCAGCTCAACCGCTTGGACGACTCCGGTATCGTGTTTATCGGCGCCGAAGTCAAGGCCGGCGATGTGTTGGTCGGTAAGGTCACCCCGAAGGGCGAAACGCAGTTGACGCCCGAAGAAAAGCTTTTGCGCGTGATTTTCGGCGAAAAGGCCAGCGACGTGAAGGATACGAGCTTGCGCGTGCCCTCCGGCATGGCAGGTACCGTGATCGACGTTCAGGTCTTTACCCGCGAAGGCGTGGAAAAAGACAAGCGTGCTTGCGCCATTATCGACGAACAGCTCAAGCGCTACGATCGCGACTTGAAGAACGCTTTGCGCATTGTGGAAACAGACGTCTTCGCTCGTTTGCGTCGTCAGTTGGCCGGTCGCAAGGCTTCGGGCGGCCCCGCCGGCATCACGGCCGGTACGGTGTTGACGCTTGAAACGCTCGAAGCCATCAACGGGTACGATTTGCTCGAAATCCGTATGCAGACCGAAGAAGACCAGAAGTTGGTCGATTTGGCTCGCAAGGTTGTCGACGACAAGCGCGAAGAAAACAAAGCACTCTATGCTCGCAAGAGCGACAAGCTCAATCGCGGCGACGAATTGCCTCCGGGCGTTTTGAAGATGGTCAAGGTCTTCATCGCCGAGAAGCGTCGTTTGCAACCCGGCGACAAGATGTCCGGCCGTCACGGTAACAAGGGTGTGGTCTCCAAGATCTGCCCGATCGAAGATATGCCGTACATGGCCGACGGTCGTCCCGCCGACATTTGCTTGAATCCGTTGGGCGTGCCCAGCCGTATGAACATCGGTCAGATTCTGGAAGTCCACCTCGGTTGGGCTGCCAAGGGTTTGGGCTGGCGTATTGCCGAAATGCTCAAGACTGAACAGGCCAAGCAGATGCGCGCTTTCTTGAACGAGGTGTACAACCGCACCGGCAAGAAGGAAGATCTCGACAGCTTGTCCGACGAAGAGTTGATGACGTTGGCCAAGAATTTGGCTAACGGCGTACCGTTTGCCACTCCGGTGTTTGACGGTGCCAGCGAAGAACAAATCCGCATGATGCTCGATTTGGCCTTCCCGGACGAAGAAGCCAAGAAGTTGCAGTTAACCCCTGCCAAGACGCAGGCCACGCTCTATGACGGCCGCACCGGCGATCCGTTCGATCGTCCCGTGACCGTCGGCTTCATGCACTTCTTGAAGTTGCACCATTTGGTCGACGACAAGATGCACGCTCGTTCGACCGGTCCGTACAGCCTCGTGACGCAGCAGCCCTTGGGCGGTAAGGCTCAATTCGGCGGCCAGCGTTTCGGTGAAATGGAAGTTTGGGCACTGGAAGCCTACGGCGCAAGCTATGTCTTGCAGGAAATGTTGACCGTCAAGTCCGACGACGTCAACGGCCGTACCAAGGTCTACGAAAACATCGTGGGCGGCGAACACCAGATCGATGCGGGCATGCCCGAATCGTTCAACGTGTTGGTGAAGGAAATCCGTTCGCTCGGTATTGATATCGACCTCGTCAAGAATGACGACATTTCGAAGGAATAAATTTCATGAATATGCTTCGTGACATGTTCAAGCAGTCGATGACTGACGAACACTTCGATGCGATTAAGATCGGGATCGCTTCTCCCGAAAAGATCCGTTCGTGGTCTTACGGCGAAGTGAAAAAGCCCGAAACGATTAACTATCGTACGTTTAAGCCCGAGCGCGACGGCTTGTTCTGCGCCAAGATTTTCGGCCCGATCAAGGACTACGAATGCTTGTGCGGCAAGTACAAGCGCTTGAAACACCGCGGTGTCGTTTGCGAAAAGTGCGGTGTGGAAGTCACTTTGTCCAAGGTGCGTCGCGAGCGCATGGGCCACATCGAATTGGCCAGCCCCGTTGCGCACATCTGGTTCTTGAAGAGCTTGCCGTCTCGTATGGGTATGGTACTCGATATCCCGTTGCGCGATATCGAACGCGTGCTCTACTTTGAAGCCTACTGCGTGGTCGATCCCGGTTTGACGCCCTTGAAGCGCGGCCAGTTGTTGACCGAAGAAGAATTCATTACGCAGTCCGAAGAACATGGCGACGACTTCAAGGCCATGATGGGTGCCGAAGCCATTCGCGAGCTTTTGCACAACATCGACATCGACATGGAAGTCAGCCAGTTGCGCGAAGAGCTCAACCAGACGACTTCGGAAGCCAAGATCAAGAAGTTTGCCAAGCGCTTGAAGGTGCTTGAAGGCTTCCAGCGTTCCGGCATCAAGCCCGAATGGATGATTTTGGAAGTGTTGCCGGTTTTGCCGCCCGATTTGCGCCCGTTGGTGCCGTTGGACGGCGGCCGCTTTGCGACCTCGGACTTGAACGATTTGTATCGTCGCGTCATCAACCGTAACAACCGTTTGAAGCGCTTGCTCGAACTCAAGGCTCCCGACATCATCGTGCGTAACGAAAAGCGCATGTTGCAGGAAGCCGTCGACAGCTTGCTTGATAACGGTCGTCGCGGCAAGGCCATGACGGGTCCGTCCAAGCGTCCGTTGAAGAGCTTGGCCGACATGATCAAGGGTAAGTCCGGTCGCTTCCGTCAGAACTTGCTCGGTAAGCGCGTGGACTACTCCGGTCGTTCCGTGATTACCGTGGGTCCGGAATTGCGCTTGCACCAATGCGGTTTGCCCAAGTTGATGGCTTTGGAACTGTTTAAGCCCTTCATCTTCAATAAGCTCGAACAGCGCGGCTTGGCCGGTACCATCAAGAGCGCCAAGAAGATGGTGGACAATCAGGAACCCGTCGTTTGGGACATCCTCGAAGAGGTAATTTACGAACACCCCGTGATGCTCAACCGTGCACCGACGTTGCACCGTTTGGGTATTCAGGCGTTCGAACCCAAGTTGATCGAAGGTAAGGCCATTCAGTTGCACCCGTTGGTTTGCGCGGCATTTAACGCCGACTTCGACGGTGACCAGATGGCCGTGCACGTTCCGTTGTCTTTGGAAGCCCAGTTGGAAGCCCGTTGCTTGATGTTGAGCTCCAACAACGTGTTGTTCCCGGCCAACGGCGATCCCTCGATCGTGCCTTCTCAGGATATGGTCTTGGGTCTGTACTACGCAACTCGCGAACGCATCAATGCGCCGGGCGAAGGCATGTTCTTTGCCAATATCGACGAAGTGCAGCGTGCTTTGGACGCCGGCGCCGTCATGCTCCAGACGCGATGCACCGTGCGTATCAAGGAATTCGACGTCAATCGCGAAACGGGTGAAGAAACCGAACGCTACAAGCGCTATGAAACGACCGTGGGTCGTGCGTTGTTGTCGGCGATTTTGCCTCACGGCATGAGCTTCGGCGAATTGAACCGTGCTTTGAAGAAGAAAGAAATTGCTCGTTTGATCAATCTCTGCTTCCGTCAGTGCGGCTTGCGTGCCACCGTGCTTTTTGCCGACCGCTTGAAGGACAACGGTTACCGTTTGGCTACGCGCGCCGGTATCTCGATTTGTATCGGCGACATGAGCGTGCCGCAGAAGAAGTTTGCATTGGTTGCCGAAGCCGAAAACGAAGTCAAGGCAATCGAAGAGCAGTACATCTCCGGTTTGGTTACCAAGGGCGAACGCTACAACAAGGTGATTGACATCTGGGGCCGCACCGCCGACGACGTCGGTAAGGTGATGATGCAGGAATTGTCCAGCGAACCTGTTGTGGATCGTCACGGTCAGAACGTGCGTCAAGAGTCGTTTAACTCCATCTACATGATGGCCGACTCGGGCGCTCGCGGTTCCGCAGCTCAGATTCGTCAGGTTGCCGGTATGCGCGGCTTGATGGCCAAGCCCGACGGCTCCATTATTGAAACGCCGATTACCTCGAACTTCCGTGAAGGTTTGAACGTGTTGCAGTACTTCGTTTCGACCCACGGTGCTCGTAAAGGTTTGGCCGATACGGCTTTGAAGACGGCAAACTCCGGTTACTTGACCCGTCGTTTGGTCGACGTGACGCAGGACTTGGTCGTGGTCGAAGACGATTGCGGCACCACCAACGGCGTGGCAATGCGTGCTTTGGTCGAAGGCGGTGAAGTGATTCAGGCCTTGCGCGATCGTATTTTGGGTCGTGTGACCGCCGAAGACGTGATTGACAACAGCAAGAACGTTTTGGTGGCTGCCGGTACTTTGATCGACGAAGCCATTTGCGACAAGATCGAAGCCGAAGGCATCGACGTCGTGAAGGTTCGCACGCCTTTGTCTTGCGAAACCCGCTACGGTTTGTGCGCCAAGTGCTACGGTCGCGATTTGGGTCGCGGTACTTTGGTCAACTCTGGCGAAGCCGTCGGCGTGATCGCCGCTCAGTCCATCGGCGAACCGGGTACTCAGTTGACAATGCGTACGTTCCACATCGGCGGTGCAGCATCTCGTGCAGCCGTGGCAAGCTCGGTCGAAGCCAAGAACGCCGGTCGCGTGACCCCGTCTTCGACGATGCGCTACGTGCAAAACGGCGACAAGCAGTTGATCGTGATTTCGCGTTCCGGCGAACTCGTGATTTACGATCCGGAAACGGGTCGCGAACGCGAACGTCATAAGGTTCCTTACGGTGCCACGTTGTTGATCCAGCCCGACCAGGAAGTCAAGGCCGGTCAGCAGTTGGCCACGTTCGATCCGATGACTTTGCCGATTATCAGCGAATACGCCGGTAGCGTGAAGTTCGAAAACGTGGTTGAAAACGTCACCGTGATGAATCAGGTCGACGAAGTCACCGGCTTGAGCTCCATGGTGGTGATCGATCCGAAGCGTACGACGACCTCTGCCAAGGCAGCCAAGGGCGGCAAGTCCGCTACCGTCACCAACGTGATGCGTCCGTTGGTCCACTTGTTGGACGAAAACGGCCAGGAAGTCAAGATTCCGGGCACGGATCACACCGTGACGATTCAGTTGCCGGTGGGCGCTATTATCGTTGTTCGCGACGGTCAGACCATCCATCAGGGCGAAGTGCTTGCACGTATTCCGCGCGAAAGCCAGAAGACTCGAGACATTACCGGCGGTTTGCCGCGTGTGGCCGAACTCTTCGAAGCTCGCAGCCCCAAGGATGCCGGTATGTTGGCAGAAGCCACGGGTACCGTGACCTTCGGCAAGGAAACCAAGGGTAAGCAGCGTTTGATCATTACCGATCACGACGGTGAAGAACACGAATTCTTGATCAGCAAGGACAAGCAGATCCTCGTTCACGACGGTCAGGTTGTCCAGCGCGGTGAAGAAATCGTCGAAGGTCCGGCCGATCCGCACGATATCTTGCGTTTGCTCGGTATCGAAGAACTGGCTCGCTACATTGTCGACGAAGTGCAGGACGTCTATCGTTTGCAGGGTGTGAAGATCAACGACAAGCACATTGAAGTGATTGTTCGTCAGATGTTGCGCCGCGTGCAGATTACGGACGCCGGCGACACCAAGTTCATCCCGGGCGAACAGGTCGAGCGCAGCGAAATGCTCGATGAAAACGATCGCGTCAAGGCCGAAGGCAAGACCCCCGCAAGCTACAGCAATGTCTTGTTGGGTATTACCAAGGCTAGCTTGTCGACTGACTCCTTCATCTCCGCGGCTTCCTTCCAGGAAACCACGCGCGTGTTGACCGAAGCTGCCATTATGGGCAAGCGCGACGAATTGCGCGGCCTGAAGGAAAACGTCATTGTGGGTCGTTTGATCCCGGCCGGCTCCGGCTTGGCCTATCACAAGGCTCACAACGCCAAGGCTCAGCAGGATGCTGCAGCTGCCAAGGCTGCCGATGCAGTTTCCGAAGCACGTTTGGCTGCCGAAGAACTGTTCGAAGGCTTGGATGCCAGCGCCGAGTTGGCCAAGATGCGCGACGAAGTGCTCTTCGGCGACGGCGAAATCGAAGTTCCGGCACAGAACATGTCGGCAACGCGCCGTGCTGCAGAAGAACTCTTTGCCATGCGCGAGCCTGAAGAAGGCGAGGGCACCGAAGGCAAGCCCGAAAACAAGGCTTAACCCTCCGTAAAAGAGGTGCGGGCAAAGCTCCGAAAAGCTTTGCTCAAAAAGACCGCAGAAGGAATTTTCCGACTGCGGTCTTTTTTTACTCGTCCGAGCCGGCGATATGCGATCGGTGAATATCGCGGGATACTACTATCGGTGAAAGGGTTTGTACCAAGGTTGGCGGCGTTACAATCAACAATATTTGTCAGATCGAATCGACATTGTCGGAGCTAGGCCGGGTATTTCTCCTTTTTCGACGGTTTCGATTCTCGATATCAGGAGGATCTTTGCCATGAAGCTTTCTTGGGCAACAGCCGTGTGTGCCGCACTCTTTTCCGGAGTCGTTTTGGCCGCTCCGCTTCAATACACCACACAAAAAGTTGAAATCAACGCCAATCCTACATCGGACTATTTGGGCACGATCGATGTTGCGGCACCCGTAACTGTGCTTGAGAAAAAGGGCAATAAGGTCAAAGTTCGTGTTAACGGATGGTCTTTGACCGAGTATCCTTCGCAAATTTTTTCGGAAGCCGGCGTGCGTATCGAATATGCCGGATTTGACGAAGAAAGTGCCGTGAAGTTTACGGACAAGTCCGAGCGAAAAACCGTTCAGGAAAACGAATGGGTGAAGTCCTCTGCCGAAGGATGGATTGATGCCAAGGCTTTGACACAAAACGTGCAGGCACTGTGGAAACAGGGTCAGGCGCGCTTGGGCGACGCCTGCTCGTCTTGTCACGGTGCCCCCAAGGCCGATCATTTCACGGCCAATCAGTGGGCCAGTCAGTTGCCTGTCAAGGGCGGTCGAGCAGGGCATTCCCGCGCCGGCGCCAATGCGTTGATGTTTAAGTATTTGCAGACACATGCAAAGAAATAAGCGTAAAAACATAATAAATAACGCTAAAAACAATTAACTGCTTACAAATTTTTCCGACCCGGAAAAGGAAAAGAGAGAAATGTTGAATCGTCGAGATCTATTTAAAGTCGCCGGAGCCGCTACGCTGACCGGCGTTGTGCCCGCCAGCCAAGCTGCCGCGCCGAAAGCAGCTCAAAAGGCAGTTGCCGCCAATGCGACAAAAACGTACAAGGGCGGCGTCACGGCCGGTCCCGTATTGAAAGGACAGGGTGACTTGTCGCTTTCCAAAACTTTCAACCTCGGCAAATCGGTTCTCAACGACGGCGAAGTGATGAACGCTTCGCACTGGGGCGTGTATAAAGCACATGTCAAAGGCGGCAAGATCGAGCGCCTGGAGCCTGTCGGAGAAGACAATGCACCTTCGTTGCAACTTCAAGCATTGGCTCAGCAACCTTATAACTGCGCACGCATTCGCTATCCGATGGTGCGTTTGAGCTACTTGAAAAAGGGCTACAAAGCCGGCGGCAAGAAGCGCGGTGCCGAACCTTTTGTGCGCGTGAGCTGGGATCAGGCGTTGGAATTGGTCGCCTCCGAACTCAAGCGAGTGCGCGATACCTACGGGCCATCGTCCATTTACGGCGGCAGTTACGGTTGGATGAGCTCGGGCAATCTCGGCTCGGCACGCAACCTCATGCAACGCGTTTTGAATTTGAACGGCGGCTTTACGGGACACTACGGCGACTATTCCACGGGGTGCGCTCAGGTTATTTTGCCGTACGTCATCGGCTCCAACGGCGTTTACGAACAGCAAACAAGCTGGGAGTTGCTCTCTGAAAAGACCGAATTGATCGTGATGTGGGGCGCCGATCCGACGGTCACCAACGACATCGACTGGTCAACGACCCTGCATGAAAATGCCAAGGGCCTTGACATGATTCGTCAAAAGGGCATCGAAGTTGTGGCCGTCAATCCGCTAAAGCCCGATACGGCCGAATACTTCGGCGACAAGTGCAAGTGGCTGGCACCCAAGCCCGGTACCGACGTTGCCATGATGTTGGGTATGGCCTACGAACTCGAATCTTCGGGCAAGGTCAACACCAAGTTCCTGAAGCGCTACACCGTGGGCTACGAAGCCTTCAAGCCTTATTTGACGGGCGAAAAAGACGGTGTGGCCAAGACGCCCGAATGGGCTGAAAAGATTTGCGGCGTGGCGGCAAAAGACATTAAGAATTTGGCGCATTTGATGGCCGATCGTCGTTCGCTTTTGATGGGCGGCTGGGGGATTCAGCGTGCACAGTACGGCGAACAGGTGCATTGGATGATGGTGGTGTTGGCGGCCATGTGCGGCCACATCGGTTTGCCGGGCGGTGGCTTCGGTTTTTCTTACCATTACTCCAACGGCGGTGCGGCAACTTCCGAAGCGCCGGCATTGCCGGGTATTTCCGCCAATCCCAAGGGAAAGAGCAGCGGCATGGCCTGGGAAGGCGCATCGTTGGCGACGATTCCGTTGGCACGATTCACCGACTGCTTCCTGAATCCGGGCAAGACTATCGACTACAACGGCAAGAAGATCACTTATCCGGACATTCGTCTGGTGTTCTGGTCGGGCGGCAATCCCTTTGCCCAGCAAGAAGACACCAACGGCTTGATCAAGGCCTGGAAGCGTCCGGAAACGACGATTGTGTGCGATACGATGTGGACGGCTTCGGCTCGCTTTGCCGATATCGTTTTGCCGGCTTGCACATCGTTGGAACGCAACGACATCACTTCGATCGGCTCGTACTCGAATCTGGGTTACGTGGCCATGCAGCAGGCGATCGAACCGCAGTACGAATCGCATTCGGACTTCTGGATTTATCGCGAACTTGCGAAGAAGATGGGCTTTGAAAAAGACTTCACGGAAGGGCTCGACGAAATGGGCTGGATTGCGCGTTTCTACAATCAAGCCAAGAACGATGCCGCAACCAACGGGTATGAAATGCCGACGTTCGAAGAGTTTTGGCAGCGCGGCTATGTTCTCTTCCCGGTGACCGACGAAAGCCGTCATTACAACTATTTGGGCGAATTCCGTCGCAATCCCATCGTCAATCCTTTGGGCACGGAATCCGGCAAGATCGAAATCTATTCGAAGAAAATCGAAAGCTATCACTACGACGACTGCCCGGCACATCCTACCTGGATGGAACCCACGGAATGGCTCGGCGGCAAAGTGGCCGAAGACTATCCGTTTGCACTGCTTACCAGCAAGAGCCGCTATCGCTTGCACTCGCAGTTGGACAGCAGCGCTTCCAACACCTTTGTCAACATCGAAGAACGCGAACCGGTTTGGATGCACCCGCAAGCCGCCAAGAAGTTGGGATTGGTCAACGGCGATATCGCTCAGGTCGAAAGCCGCCGCGGTAAGGTGCTGGCAGGTGTGATCGTAACCGATCGTATTCGTCCGGATACCGTCGTGATTCATCACGGCGCTTGGTACAGTCCCAAGGATCCTGGCAAGGAAGGCACGCTCGACTTGCACGGTTGCGACAATGTGTTGACAATCGACATCCCTGCTTCGAAACTTTCTTGCGGCAACGTGGCCAACTCCACACAGGTACGCATCAAGAAGTACGAAGGCGACTTGGATGTGATCGCCGCACACCACCAACCTAAGACGATCAAACTCTAATCAGTGTTGTCGCGCGAGGCAGCTTTAAGAGCTTTCTCGCGCACAATGCACAGCTTTGAAGTCAAATAAAAACGGCATGCCGCTTTTGGTTCGGCATGCCGTTTCTTGTATGTTAACGACGCATTAAGCGGTCAGACGACGAACGCTTTCGCGCGCCTTAGCGAGAATTTCCTCTTGGTTTTCGATCGCGCCTTTTTTCATGAGAAACTTGCCGTCGCACATCGTGCTCGAAATTGCCGAGCTGTCGGCAGCGTACACCCAGTTGCTCACCAAGTTGTAGTTGGGAACCAAACGGTCGTTATTCAAGTCGACAAAGACGGCGTCGGCCAATGCGCCGACTTCGATCGTGCCGCTATTTAAACCGAAGGCTTGAGCGCCGTTTTTCGTGGCCCAATCCAATACCAAGCCGGCGGGCAACGTTTCGGGTGTGTAGCGCACTTTGGCCATCAAGGCGGCAAACTTCATTTCTTCGCGCATATCGAGATTGTTGTTGGAACAAGCGCCGTCGGTGCCCAGCGTGATGCGACAGCCGGCCTCAATCAATTCCTGAGACTTGAAAAAGCCAGAGCCCAACTTCATGTTCGAGCAGGGGTTGTGTGCCAACACGACGCCGCGCTCCTTCAAAATATCGATTTCTTCGGCATCGACATGAATGCAGTGTGCAACGACTGTTTTGTCGTTTAAAACACCGAGCTTATCCAACCAACGTACGGGGCTCAGTCCGTATTGCGCAATGCAGTCGGCCACTTCTTTTTCGGTTTCGGCCACGTGTAGCGTCAATGCAATGTCTTTCTTGCGGGAAAGTTCCGCGCAACGCTGCAGCAGTTCGGAACCGGCCGTATAGACGGCATGAGGCGCAGGGATAAGTGTCACGCGTCCGGTGGCGCTCACGAAATCTTCGACAAGCTTTAAGCCAGCATCGTTGCGTTCTTTGCCGATGGGATCCATGACGGTCACGCCGATGGCGGCGCGAACACCCATTTCGTCGACGGCTTTGACGGTTTCTTCGCTCATCCAGTACATGTCGCAGAAAAAGGTCGTGCCGGTACGAATCATCTCAAGAATGGCCAAACGCGAGCCGTCGTAGATATCTTGCGGTTGCATTTTGGCTTCAAAAGGCCAAACGTGTTCGTTGAGCCACTTAAAGAGCTCCATGTCGTCGGCATAGCCGCGCAACAGCGTCATGGCGGCATGCGTGTGGGTGTTGTGAAAACTCGGCAAAATGGCTTCGTCGGTCGCATCGTAAATTTCGTCGGCGACGGTGTCGGCTGCGGCGTTCAAGTCGGCAAAGCGACCGTCCTTGACGAGAATGTTGGTTTTGACGCGATTGAGTTCGACGTTGCGAATCAAAAGAGTAGACATAAAAATTTCCTTAAATGTATTGCAGTTCGTCACCGATGGTGCCGTCGCGACGGCACACGTCCAAAAGGAGTGCTTCAAGTTCGGCCGGCGGATCGATCAAGCCTTGAGATTGAGGGTGCTCGACCAGCCAAACGGCGCCGGCGTTGTGAAGCGCCATTGTGGCGTCGATATATTTCATCAACGTGGGATCTTTGAGAATGAAGTTGACCGGGCGCTTGTTTTCCAACACGCGTTTGTCGGGCAACGCCGCACCGAACTCGTCTTCCACGCCCATATTGGCGACAACGGACTTGGACTGCATGAAGACCTCGGCCGGACAAGTCTCGGCCAGCGCATCGGCAACGCCGGTGGCCGTTACGACAAAATCGGCTGCCAAAACGGCTTGACGGATGGCGGGGCTGTCGGAGGCGTCGATGACGACGTGCGCAATCGCACGAACCGTGTCGGTCAAATCCTGAGGACGGGTGACGACAGTGATGCGACAACCGTATTTGTGTGCGTAGGTGATCAAACCGGTGCCGACTTTGCCGCTGCCGAAAATCACGACGGATTTGTCTTGCCAATCGTGATAACCCAACTGATCCAGAGCGCGGAAATAGCTTTCACCGGTCCCCAAACACGTTTCGATACGCTTGATGCGTCCGCCGTCGGCGATAAACACGGGTTTGACGGCATTTTCATATTGATAGACTCCGGAGCGTGTCAATTCGACGTAGCCGATTTTGGGTGTCAGATGAGAAAAAGCACCGGCGCAGTCCAAAATCAGATCGACTTCGCCGAAATCGTCTTGCGGGGTGACGACCCGAGCGCCTTGAGCCTTGAGCCAATCGACGACTTCCGGATCTTTGGGCATGACGTCGGAAAGTCCGATGAGAAGCTCGGCCCCGGCTTCAAGCAACGAAATATATTTTGAGAGCGTATTTTGGAAAATGGGCGTTGCGTCCAAAACGCGCAGACCTTTGAGAGGTTGTGTTTGAGCCCACAGTTGCGCCTGATAGCGGCCGACGGGGTATTCGTTGTCTTGATAAGAGGCGGTGATGCGCGTTTTAAAACGATCGAGCAGCATAGTAGTCCGAGTCAATGTAAAAAGAGGAAGTCGTTGTGCACGGGCATTGTACGCGACAAAAGGCGCGACTGAATTTTTCGGCAGGACTCGGGAGATGTAAAGCCGATGCGAAAAGCTGCCGATGAACAAGTCCGAGGAGGCGATCTAACACAAAATCTGGGGAAAAACGCAAGAAATTGGACGTAGAGCCTTGACTTTATTTGAAAAAAGGGTGACAATCACGGTCTTTTCCGAGATCGTCGATCGGCGGAAGGGTATTTTATGCCCGTCGAATTCGCCGAACGAGGTCTTGAGAAAAGAAAGAAACTTTTTTCACCAGCAATTGTCTGTTGCCGGTTCTTTTCAAAACCTGAGTGCCCTCGGGCAGCGGGAAATGAGAATAAACCGGTACGGATGTTTTTATAAATACGGACACTATGCCCACTATTAATCAGCTTGTGCGCAAGCCTCGTGAGCTCACTCACGACAAGAGCAAGAGCCCTGCTCTTAAGAACTGCCCGCAAAAGCGCGGCGTTTGCACCAAGGTCTACACGACCACCCCGAAGAAGCCGAACTCCGCTCTTCGTAAGGTTGCCAAGGTTCGTTTGACCAACGGTTTTGAAGTCATTTCCTACATCGGCGGTGAAGGCCACAACCTTCAGGAACACTCCGTGGTGCTCATCCGCGGCGGCCGTGTGAAGGATTTGCCGGGTGTGCGTTACCACATCGTTCGCGGTTCTCTGGATACCCAGGGCGTGAAGGATCGTAAGCAATCCCGCTCTAAGTACGGCGCCAAGCGCCCGAAGGCAGCGTAATTCGCGGCGACTGTTTGTCAGCCGTAGAAGGACGGTCCCGCTTATAGGACCGAGTAAGTCGCAACACAGATGGTGTTGCATTGTTTGGCGATCGAACTTTATTAACTGTCTTAATCGATCGTCGTATTAAAAGACTGAAGACAACGAAAGAGGAAAAAATGCCCCGTCGTCGCGAAGTACCCAAACGTGAAGTTTTGCCGGATCCGAAGTTCGGCAGCGTTGAGATCTCCAAGTTCATCAACGTCGTTATGCTCGATGGCAAGAAGGCCGTCGCCGAACGCATCGTCTATGGTGCGTTGCAGCAGATTGAAGAAAAGACCGGTAAGAACGCCATGGAAGTGTTCACGACCGCACTCAACAACGTCCGTCCGCTCGTGGAAGTCAAGAGCCGCCGTATCGGCGGTGCCAACTACCAGGTGCCGGTTGAAGTGCGTCCTGTCCGCCGTATGGCTTTGGCAATGCGCTGGTTGCGCGAAAGTGCCAAGGCCCGTTCTGAAAAGTCCATGCCCCAACGCTTGGCTGGTGAGTTGTTGGATGCTGCTGAAGGCCGCGGCGGCGCCATGAAGAAGCGTGACGAAGTCCATCGCATGGCAGAAGCCAACAAGGCCTTCTCGCACTTCCGTTTCTAATATTCGATTAACAATGTGGACGCTAAGCCTTAAAGGCCGAGCGTCCCGCTACTTAAGAGAAAAGTCATGGCTCGTACTACTCCGATCTCGCGCTATCGCAATATCGGTATTTCTGCCCACATTGACGCGGGCAAGACCACGACGACCGAACGTATTCTGTTCTTTACGGGCGTCAACCATAAGCTCGGCGAAGTGCATGATGGCGCTGCCACCATGGACTGGATGGAACAGGAACAGGAACGTGGTATCACGATTACGTCCGCCGCTACCACCTGCTTCTGGCGCGGCATGGACATGCAGTTCCAACCCTATCGCTTTAACATCATCGACACCCCGGGGCACGTCGACTTCACGGTTGAAGTTGAACGTTCCATGCGCGTGCTCGACGGTGCCGTGATGGTTTACTGCGCTGTGGGCGGTGTTCAGCCCCAGTCCGAAACCGTTTGGCGTCAGGCTAACAAGTACAAGGTTCCCCGTATCGCGTTCGTCAACAAGATGGACCGTACCGGTGCCAACTTCTTCAAGGTTGTCGATCAGATGCAAAAGCGTCTGAAGGCCAACCCCGTTCCGGTCGTGATTCCGATCGGTGCAGAAGACCAGTTCCAGGGTGTCGTTGATCTGATCAAGATGAAGGGCATCATTTGGGACGAAGCCAGCCAGGGCACGAAGTTCAACTACGTCGACATTCCCGCCGACTTGGTTGACACGGCTAACGAATGGCGCGAAAAGTTGGTGGAATCCGCTGCCGAAGCCACCGAAGAATTGATGAACCGTTATTTGGAAGAAGGCGAATTGTCCGAAGCCGATATCGTCAAGGGTCTGCGTACCCGTACGATCGCCGGCGAAATTCAGCCGATGTTCTGCGGTTCTTCCTTCAAGAACAAGGGCGTGCAGCGCATGCTCGACGGTGTGATCGAATTGTTGCCCTCTCCGGTGGATATTCCCCCGGTTCCGGGCTTCGACCTCGATGACAACGAAACCTCGCGTGAAGCCAGCGACGATGCTCCCTTCTCCGCATTGGCCTTCAAGATCATGACCGACCCCTATGTCGGCCAGTTGACGTTCTTGCGCGTTTACTCCGGCGTTTTGAAGTCCGGCGAAACCGTGTTGAACTCGGTCAAGAACAAGAAGGAACGTATCGGTCGTTTGCTGCAGATGCACGCCAACGAACGTAAGGAAATTACCGAATCGGAAGCCGGCGACATCGCTGCTGCCGTCGGTTTGAAGGATGTGACCACGGGCGATACGCTTTGCGATCTGAACAAGCCCATCATCCTCGAACGCATGGAATTCCCGGAACCCGTGATCAGCCAGGCTGTCGAACCCAAGACCAAGGCCGACCAGGAAAAGATGGCGCTCGCTTTGGGTCGTTTGGCTCGCGAAGATCCGTCCTTCCGCGTTCGCACCGACGAAGAATCCGGCCAGACCATTATTTCCGGTATGGGCGAACTTCATCTTGAAATTCTCGTCGACCGTATGCGTCGCGAATTCAACGTTGAAGCTACCGTCGGCAAGCCCCAGGTGGCTTATCGCGAAACCATCCGCTCTGTTGTCGAAAATGCAGAATGCAAGTTCGCCAAGCAGTCCGGCGGTCGCGGTCAGTACGGTCACGTCGTGCTCAAGCTCGAACCGATGGAACCGGGCAAGGGCTTCGAATTCGTCGACGCCATCAAGGGCGGCGTGGTGCCGCGCGAATACATCCCGGCCGTTGAAAAGGGTGTCGAAGACACGCTCAAGAGCGGTGTGTTGGCCGGCTACCCGGTCGTGGATGTGAAGGTGACGTTGCACTTCGGTTCTTACCACGAAGTCGACTCCAACGAAAACGCTTTCCGTATGGCTGCCTCCATGGCATTCAAGGACGGTATGCGTAAGGCCAACCCCGTGTTGCTCGAACCGATCATGAAGGTCGAAGTCGAAACGCCGGAAGAAAAGATGGGCGACGTGATGGGCGACCTTTCCAGCCGCCGCGGCGTCATCCAGGGTATGGACGATTTGTTGGGCGGTGGCAAGGCAATCCGTTGCGAAGTCCCGCTGGCAGAAATGTTCGGCTACTCCACCACGTTGCGTTCTTTGACGCAGGGTCGTGCGACCTACGTGATGGAATTCGATCACTACGCTGAAGCTCCGCGCAACGTTGCCGAAGCCGTGATCGCTGAAAAGACCAAGTAATTCAATACAAACAGGAAAGGGGTAAAATATCTTAGTTTTACCTCTTTTCAATAACCCTCTTATAAGGATTTAAGGACCAAAAATGGCCAAGGGTAAGTTTGAACGCACCAAGCCCCATGTGAACGTGGGCACCATCGGTCACGTTGACCACGGCAAGACCACTTTGACGGCTGCCATCTGCACGGTTTTGTCTGCCAAGTTCGGCGGCGAAGCCAAGGC
>ERZ1035006.1099-NODE-1099-length-19005-cov-4.473615_pt1 | contig 19005 bp, 16 predicted proteins | sample MGYA00520694_ERZ1035006 | MGnify/ENA primary metagenome ERZ1035006 (study PRJEB33766, sample SAMN09781746) | gut metagenome | biome: gut microbiome | host: Homo sapiens | place: Madagascar | study: EMG produced TPA metagenomics assembly of the PRJNA485056 data... | reverse complement strand
ATGATACCCTTGATAATGAACGGCACACCTGCCATCTCTGCCACTTCCCGAAGCTCATCTACGGTCTTGCTGCCCGCCGGAGGTGTCAGATTCTTCAAAAACGGAAGTCCTGCTCCGTCAATGTCCATAGCAACTGCAAAAGAACCGGATGCTTTTACCAGCTCCATTTTCTCCCGGATCGTCTCCAGATTCCATGGCTTAACTGTTGGGATGCCCAAACCACCAGCTGCTTTGATCGCTGAGGTGGCTCCTTCCATCACTTTCGCATTGGTTCCATCACCGGTAAATGCGGCAATCCCGCCTTTTGCACAGGCATCCACCAGAAGATTGTTGTAAGCCAGATCGTCATATTTCTCTCCGTAATGCAGTGTCATTGCTCCTACCGGACCTGCAAAAAACGGATACTTGAATGTCCGTCCAAAGAGCTCAACAGAAGTATCGATCGGCTTATTCTCATGAATGGTATCCATGTTCACACGGATCTCCTGCCATTTCTGATAATTACGAACTGCATTATCTCCTACACCTTTGGCCCCTGGTCCCGGCATCTGATTTTTACATGCTGCCCCATTACAGACCGGACAGACCTTACAGTAAGGACCCATATTTCCTCTTGCGGATTTCAATACTTCATCATAAGTCATCTGCTTTTCCTCCTATAATATGCCAGCGCTGCTGACTATTTTACTTCGTGTTTTGTTTGCCAAATAATTCTTCTCCCCAGACTGCTGTCAGACGATCCAGCGTAAAGATCGCATTGGCAGGACTTGTAGAAGGCAGTTTCACAGCTTCTCTGCCTGTTTCTTTTTCACAATATCTGTGATACAGCTGCCAGGCCTTTCCTCCGTTTGCATAGATCTGCCGGATCGGACTGGATGACAGTACCTTTTCCAGTTCACAGGGCACTACATTTTTAATACTGCTGTCGCTGGATCCTACAATATCACAGCTGTGTACCACATCCCAGATAGCGATCTGATGTTTCAGCAACAACGTCTTCTTCTCTTCTATTGTTTCCGGAATCTCTTCATCTGTCAGTCTCGCCAGCAGACGCCAGAACCGGTTCTGCGGGTGTCCATAATAAAATCCCTCTTCCCGGGACTTCACAGATGGAAAGGAGCCCAGGATCAACACCTTCGAATGCTCATTAAAGACAGGTTCAAAGGTATGCTCCACATGTTGATATCCCAGTGCATCGGCTTCCTTGATCACATCATCCGGTGACAGCTTTTTGCTCCGTGGATACATACGGCCTGCAGCTCCATCTTTTGCCACAGCCAGAATATAAGAATTGATCTTCAGCTTATGTTCTTCATAAAGTCCCATACTCTGATAGAGATCCTTATATTTTTCCAGCAATTCAAACTTGAGCTTCACCGCATCCACAGATACAGATTCTGTTGCCACCAGGCTGCCTTTTCGTTTCATATAATAATAGATTGGCTTCTGTAAGGCCCGGAATCTCTGTCCATGACGGATAAATTGCAGATTAAACAGAAAATCTTCACACCAGTTCATGGATGCGTCGCACCTGAGTTCATGTTCCTCTATAATGGAACGCCGATACAGCTTGTTCCACATCACACCATAATAGTAATCCGCAGGATCATCTGCCATCTCCATGGCAAATTCTTCTCTGCTCATCACATCTTTCTTTTTAATGTGCTTTTTCTCCACGTAGTGCTTGCCATTTACCCGGTAAAAATCCGCGATCACCAGATCACAGTCATCCTCCACTGCCGCACGTACCAGACTTTCTGTTGCGTCCGGTGTGATCCAGTCGTCACTGTCCAGAAACTGTAAATACATGCCTCTCGCCAGCTTCATGGCAATATTCCGGGTATTGGACACCCCGGAATTTTCCTTATCGATGGTATGGAATCTGAGATCCTTTTCCTCATATTCCTTGCAGATGGCAAGGCTTCCATCTGTACTTCCGTCATTCATCAGCAAAACTTCCATATCTGTAAATGTCTGCGCAGCCACACTGTCCAGACAACGACGCAGATACCGTTCTGCATTATATACAGGAATGATCAATGTCACTAACGGCATAGTTTTCTCCTTATCTACATCTGTTTTCTTACGATCAAATATTCATTGTCCAGCTGGTAATAAGGGCACGAATCGGTGGATCCGCTTAAAAAGCGATACATCTCATCTTCATCCAGATCCATATCACATACATAGTATTCGTAATCTTCATCATATACATAATTTCTGCAGGTCTCGCAGCAGCTTGCTTCCATAGTTATCTCCTTGGATTGTAAATCATAATGCAGTAGCAGCTCGAAAATGCTTTGCATTTCCGCACTGCATTAGTATATCACATTTCTTCTCAGTTGTCTCTTTTCATCCTCCATGTTATACTGAACTTAATATAATCACAGGGGGATATTATCATGAACATTACGATTCAAAATGAATTTGCATCTGTCACCTGCCGAACCCTTGGCGCAGAGCTTCTTTCCTACAAGACCGCTGCCGGCAAGGAATATATGTGGCAGAAAGATCCGGCCTACTGGGCAAAGACTTCTCCGGTACTGTTTCCATATATCGGAGCTGTTCCGGAAACCGTTACGATCCATGGTGTTGACTACAAGATTCCGCGCCACGGCTTTGTAAAAGACGCTGAATTTGAAGTTGCCGAAAAAGGTGATGACTATGTCATTCTCTCCACCGGAACCAATGACTATACCACATCTGTCTATCCATATGACTTCCGTTTCACCGTTACCTTCCGTCTGGATCAGGCAAAGCTTGTCGTTACTTACGGTGTAGAAAATAAGAGTAGCAAAGAGATGCCGTTCCTGATTGGCGGACATCCCGCATTCTTCTGTCCTATGGAGGAAGGTGAACTGTTCACAGACTATATGCTCCGCTTCGAGGATGAAAATGTTCCGGACCTGCACCTTCAGTATCCCATGTTTGACAACGATGCCATTCTCTATGAGAATCTGAAAGCCCGCACGGTAAAACTGATCAGTTCCAGAACAGAAAAGGGCATCCAGTTTGATTTTCCTGGATATGAAAGCGTTGCTTTCTGGACCCCGATCAAAAAGGATGCCCCATTCCTCTGCATTGAGCCCTGGTGTGGTGGAACCATGGATCAGGTTTCATGCACAGACATGCTGAAGAAAAAATACGTGCAGTTTCTGTCAGGCGGACAGGCACGGGATTATGTATTTGCATTTAAGCCATGTTAATGACCATTCTTTGATTCAAAAAAGCTGCCATATGATCATTCTTTTGACGATCATATGGCAGCTTCTTTTCGCCACTCGCACTGAACAGGTCATGCTTGCTCTAGCTCTCTTGCGCTCATTATATTATTGCTCGATCTGATGAATAAACAGTCCGCTCCGAAGCTTCGGTTCGAACCAGGTGGATTTCGGCGGCATGAGAAGATCAGCGTCTGCTACTGCAAACAGCTCCTGAATGGAGGTTGGATACATGGCAAATGCTACTTCCATGTCGCTGTCTGCTCTTCGCTTCAGTTCTTCCAGCCCCCGGATCCCACCGATAAAATCAATTCGCTTATCGGTTCTCGGGTCAACGATCCCCAGAACAGGAGTCAGCAGTTCTCGCTGAAGGAATGATACATCCAGCCCTTCCACCGGATCTGGATGGATGTAGGCGGACTTTGCTGTCAGCCCATACCAGCTGCCATGAAGGTACATGGTCACCTGACCCTTTTTCGCAGGCTTCGTCATCTCTCCCAGCTTCTGGATCTCAAATTTTTCCGAAACCTTAGTGAGGAACTCTGTCTCCGACAGACCGTTCAGATCTTTCACGACCCGATTGTAATCCATGATCATCAGTTCCTCTTCCGGGAACAGAACCGACAGAAAATAATTAAACTCTTCCGTTCCATCATAATCAGGATGTTCCGCTCTGCGCTTCAGTCCTACCTTTACCGCAGATGCTGCCCGGTGATGTCCATCTGCAATATAGATGCTGTCCACCTGCTGGAATGCCGTGTGGATCTTTTTCACCAGTTCCGGCTCTTCGATCTTCCATCCTGCATGATGGATGCCATCCTCAGAGGTAAAGGAAAATTCCGGTTGAGTGCTCTTTACGTTCTGTACCAGCGCACGGATCTCATCCTTTGCGCGATATGCCAGAAAGATCGGACCGGTCTGTGCACTGCACACATCTACATGTCGGATCCGGTCAGCCTCTTTTTCCGCTCTGGTATTCTCATGCTTCTTGATCACATGATTCTCATACTCATCAATCGACGCACATGCCACCAGTCCGGTCTGCGAACGTCCATCCATGGTCAGTTCATAGAGATAGTAGACCGGCTGCTCTTCTTTTACATAGATCCCTGCCTGCTTCTGCTCTGCCAGTCTCTGTCTGGCTGCTTCATAGACTTCAGGAGCATACATATCCTGATCCAGAGCAAACATGGTCTCCGGCCGGTCAATATTTAAGAAAGACAGTGGTTTTCCCTCTACTGCCTGCCGTGCTTCTTCCTTGTTATACACATCATAAGGAAGTGCTGCCACCTGGGATACCACTTCTGTCGCCGGATGTACGCAGCAAAATGGTCTGATCTCCGCCATTATTTCATCACCCGTACTTTCAGAACTCCTTCAATCGCACGAAGCTTTTCAATCTCTGCATCATCAGCCATATGACTTAAGTCAACCATTACATAGCCGTATTCACCTCTGGTCACGTTGGTCAGACGCTCAATGTTGATACCAAGCTCACCAAATGCAGAAGTAAATTTTGCCAGCATATTCGGAATATTTCGATGGATGATCGCCACACGCATAGCAGAAGTGCATACACCCATATCACAGTTCGGATAGTTTACAGAGTTATGGATATTACCATTTTCCAGATAATCTCTTACCTCTTTCACTGCCATCACTGCACAGTTATCCTCAGATTCCTCGGTAGATGCACCCAGATGCGGGATCACGATGGCATTTTTCTGAGATGCCACATCGGAGTTCGGGAAATCTGTTACATATTTACGGATCCGATTGGTCTTCAGTGCTTCAACAATGGCTTTCTGGTCTACCAGCGGACCTCTTGCCAGGTTCAGGACAACTACGGATGGCTTCATCTGTGCGATTGCATCTGCTCCGATCATACCCTTGGTGCTGTCCATCAGCGGCACATGGATGGTAATATAATCACACTCTTTGTAAATATCATTTACATCGGTAATGTGCTTCACATCTCTGGAAAGCTTCCATGCGGCCTCTACAGAAATATACGGATCATATCCATACACTTCCATACCAAGAGCTGCTGCTGCGTTTGCCACCAGAATACCGATTGCTCCCAGACCGATCACACCCAGCTTTTTGCCAAGAAGCTCTGTTCCTGCAAACCGCTTCTTCTCTTTCTCAGCCATTTTCTCCAGATCTTCGTTCTGTCTCTCGGACCGTACCCAGTACATACCTCCTACAATGTCTCTGGCTGCCAGCAGCATACCTGCGATCACCAGCTCTTTTACACCATTCGCATTGGCTCCCGGTGTATTAAATACAGCGATTCCCTGCTCAGAGCATTTTCCAAGAGGAATGTTATTGACGCCTGCTCCTGCTCTTCCGATCACGCAGAGCTTATCGGAGAATTCCATATCATGCATCACCGCACTTCTTACAAGGATTGCGTCTGCATCCTCCATCTTGTCTGTCTGTGCATAATTCCCGTCAAATTTTTTAAGTCCTATCTCTGCAATATTATTCAGGCAATGATACTGATACATTTTATTTGTTCTCCTCTTCAAATTTCTTCATAAATGCCACCAGGGCTTCCACACCTTCCTTCGGCATTGCATTGTAAATGCTGGCACGCATACCGCCTACGGTTCTGTGTCCTTTCAGATTCACAAGACCTGCTGCTGTTGCTTCTTTTACAAATTTTGCATCCAGATCCTTATCTCCGGTCACAAATGGAACGTTCATCAAAGAACGGTCTTCCTTGCGGACAGTTCCTCGGAACATGCTGCTGGAATCCAGATAATCATAGAGAAGAGCTGCTTTTTCTTCGTTGCGCTGCTTCATGACCTCAAGACCGCCCATCTTCTTCAGCCATTTGAAGACTTTACCACATACATAGATGCAGAAACAGTTGGGTGTATTGTATAAAGAACCGGCATCTGCCTGGGTCTTGTATTTCATAATGGTAGGAGTTCCCGGAAGTACATCATCGCGGATCAGATCCTCACGGATCACGGCGATCACCATACCTGCAGGTCCGATATTCTTCTGAACACCGCCGTAGAACATGCCGTATTTGGTCACATCCATGGGCTCAGACAGGAAGCAGGAAGACACATCTGCTACCAGCTCTTTTCCTTTGGTGTTCGGAAGGGTCTTAAATTTGGTTCCATAAATGGTATTATTTTCACAAATATATACATAGTCTGCATTTTCACTGATGGGCAGATCTGAACAATCAGGAATGTAGGAGAATGTCTGATCCTCACTGGATGCGATCTTGTTGGCAGTTCCGTATTTCTGTGCCTCAGCATAAGCTTTTTTTGCCCACTGACCGGTCACGATATAATCTGCCACTCCGTTTTTCATCAGATTCATAGGCACTGCTGCGAACTGATGGTGAGCTCCACCTGACAGAAACAGTACCTTGTAATTATCCGGAATCTTCAGAAGCTCACGGAAATCTTTCTCCGCTGTCTCAAGAATCTCTTCAAAGGCTTTGGATCGATGACTCATCTCCATAACGGACATTCCGGTACCGTTATAATCCATCATCTCTGCTGCCACTTCTTGCAGGACTTCTTCCGGCAGTACTGCCGGTCCTGCGGAAAAATTGTAAACTCTGCTCATTTTCATACACTCCTCTACTCATCTTGTCTATGTAGACGACAAGGGAAAGGCACTTTATACAAGCACCCTCCCCCTCTGTTACATCTCTTTTTTCTTCAGATCATCCTCATCAAACGCGTCCTCGATAGCTGCCCCCGCAGGTACCATAGGGAATACTTTGTCATCACAGTCGATCTGGCAGTCCAGAAGTACCGGTCCACCATATGCGATTGCTTCTTCCAGTGCCGGTCCGACTTCTTCTTTTTTCGTTACGCGGATTCCTTTGCAGCCGAGTGCTTCAGCTACTTTTACAAAATCCACTTTATCATTCAATACGGTTGCAGAATATCTTCCGCCGTAGAACAGGGTCTGCCACTGACGTACCATTCCCAGTACATGATTGTTGATAACAACCTCAATGACTGGAATATTGTAACGGGATGCCGTTGCAAGTTCATTCATATTCATACGGAAACAGCCATCACCTGCAATATTGATGACCGTTTTATCCGGTCTTGCAGTCTTTGCTCCCAAAGCTGCGCCAAGGCCGTATCCCATCGTTCCCAGTCCACCAGAAGTCAGAAGCTGACGCGGCTTGCTGTATTTATAATACTGTGCTGCCCACATCTGATGCTGGCCAACCTCAGTGGTGATGATCGCATCACCTTTGGTCACACGGTAAATCTCTTCTACCACATACGGTCCTGTCAGGCCATCCAGATTGTATTTCAGCGGGAATTTCAGTTTCAGTTCTTCAATATGCTCTACCCACTCTTTGTGGTCATACTGACCGATCATCGGATTGAGGCGCTTCAGTACTTCCTTCACATCGCCGATCACACTGGCTGTGGTTCTGATATTCTTGTCAATCTCTGCCGGATCTACATCGATCTGCAGCACCTTGGCATTCTGTGCAAATTTTGCCGCATTACCAAATACACGATCGCTGAAACGGGTACCTATCGCAATCAGAAGATCGCAGTGAGTTACACCAAAGTTTGCATATTTGGTTCCATGCATACCCAGCATACCTGCATACAGCGGATGTTCTCCGGAAAATGCTCCTTTACCCATCAAAGTGTCACATACCGGCGCATTGATCTTCTCTGCAAACTCCAGTAATTCTTCACTGGCATCTGCTGCGATCGCACCACCGCCCACAAAGATCATCGGTCTCTTTGCTTCTTTGATAAGCTCTGCAGCTGTATTCAAATCTTCGTCTGTGATCGCTGCAGTATCCGGAAGGATCACATCCGGCACCTGCTGAATATATTCGGTAGTATTCGCAGTCGCATCCTTGGTAATATCCACCAGAACCGGGCCCGGGCGTCCGCTCTTTGCAATGCTGAATGCACGGCGGATCACTTTTGCCAGATCTCTGACGTCTTTAACAATAAAACTGTACTTGGTGATCGGCATAACCACACCGGCAATGTCGATCTCCTGGAAACTGTCTTTTCCAAGCAGGCTGGTACCTACGTTACAGGTGATTGCAACCAGTGGAATGGAATCCATATAAGCAGTTGCAATACCGGTCACCAGATTGGTGGCACCAGGACCGGAGGTTGCGATACATACGCCCACTTTACCGGTTGCTCTTGCATAACCGTCTGCCGCATGAGAAGCCCCCTGCTCATGAGAAGTCAGAATATGTCTGATCTCATCCGCATGTTTATATAATGCATCATATATGTTCAGGATCGCGCCGCCCGGATATCCGAACACCGTGTCCACACCCTGCTCTTTCAAGCAGGCAACTACAATTTCCGCTCCAGTCAATACCATAACTTTCTCCCCCTAGTCCTGAATCTCAAGAATTGCTCCACGATTTCCGGATGTTACCAGATGTGCGTAACGAGCCAGATAGCCTGTGGTCACTTTTGGCTGTCTTGGCTGCCATTTTGCACGTCTTGCTGCCATCTCTTCATCAGAAATATCTACGTTCAGCGAATTTTCCGGAATATTGATCTTGATGATATCGCCCTCTTCTACCAGTGCGATCGGACCGCCGACTGCTGCCTCCGGTGATACATGACCGATGGAAGCTCCACGGCTTGCTCCACTGAAACGTCCGTCTGTGATCAGTGCAACGGAAGAGCCCAGTCCCATTCCTGCAATTGCGGAAGTCGGGTTCAGCATCTCTCTCATGCCCGGGCCGCCTTTTGGTCCCTCATAACGGATCACAACAACATCTCCTGCAACGATCTTGCCGCCTTTGATGGCTGCGATCGCATCTTCCTCACAATCAAAGACTCTTGCAGGACCTTCATGTACCAGCATCTCCGGAGCAACTGCAGAACGTTTTACAACGCCGGTGTCCGGTGCCAGATTTCCTTTCAGGATCGCAAGTCCGCCAGTCTGGCTGTACGGATTCTCTACCGGACGGATAACCTCCGGATTCTTGTTATAGCATTTCTCAATATTTTCACCAACTGTCTTACCTGTCACTGTCATACAATCCAGGTTCAGCAGATGCTTCTTGTTCAGTTCGTTCATAACTGCATAGACACCGCCTGCCTCATTCAGATCTTCTATGTAAGTCGGACCTGCCGGTGCCAGATGGCACAGATTCGGAGTCTTGGCACTGATCTCATTAGCCAGTTCCATGTCAAGCTCTACGCCTGCCTCATGAGCGATTGCCGGAAGATGCAGCATACTGTTGGTGGAACATCCCAGTGCCATATCTACAGTCAGAGCGTTCAGGAATGCCTCTTTTGTCATAATATCTCTCGGACGGATATCTCTCCGAAGCATCTCCATTACCTGCATACCAGCTTTCTTCGCCAGCTTGATACGTTCGGAATATACTGCCGGAATGGTTCCATTACCCTGAAGTCCCATACCAAGAACCTCTGTCAGACAGTTCATACTGTTGGCCGTGTACATACCTGAACAGGATCCGCAGGTCGGGCAGACTTTTGCTTCAAACTCTTTGACATCCTCTTCTGTCATAGTTCCTGCTGCGTAGGAACCAACTGCCTCGAACATACTGGAAAGGCTTCTCTTCTGTCCTTTTACATGTCCTGCAAGCATCGGGCCGCCGCTTACAAATACGGTCGGTACATTGACTCTGGCTGCTGCCATCAGAAGTCCCGGTACATTCTTATCACAGTTCGGCACCATAACCAGTGCATCGAACTGGTGAGCCATTGCCATAGCCTCTGTAGAATCTGCGATCAGATCACGGGTCACCAGAGAATATTTCATACCGGTATGTCCCATAGCGATACCATCACATACGGCGATAGCCGGGAACATGATCGGTGTTCCTCCTGCCATTGCAACTCCCATCTTTACTGCCTGCACGATCTTGTCCAGGTTCATATGTCCCGGTACGATCTCATTGTAAGAGCTGACAATTCCGACCAACGGTCTGTTCATCTCTTCTTCTGTCAGTCCCAGTGCATTGAACAGAGACCGGTGCGGTGCCTGCTGCATGCCTTTCTTTACTGCATCACTTCTCATGATAATTCCTCCTGTTGTATATAAAATGTGTGTTTGCTGTTCAAAGCCTCATGTTTGCGAATATGGTTCTGAACAGATATTTGTCTTCTTATACTCTCTCTGCGATCAGAGTACCCATCTCTACGGTTCCTACCTGGCTACAGCCTTCTGCCATAATATCGCCGGTGCGATATCCCTCTTTCAGAACCTGACGGACAGCCGCCTCCACAGCATCTGCCTCCGCATCCAGATCCAGCGAGTAACGAAGCATCATCGCTGCGGAAAGGATGGTTGCGATCGGATTAGCCTTATTCTGTCCGGCAATATCCGGTGCTGATCCGTGGCTCGGCTCATAGAGACCAAATTTTGTCTCATTAAGGCTTGCACTTGACAACATTCCGATGGATCCGGTCACCATAGAAGCTTCATCTGATAAAATATCACCAAACATGTTCTCAGTCAGGATCACATCAAACTGTGCCGGATTCATCACCAGCTGCATTGCACAGTTGTCAACATACATATGGGAAAGTGTTACCTCCGGGTAATCCTTCGCCACTTCTTCCACGACCTGTCTCCACAGTCTGGAAGAATCCAGTACATTCGCCTTATCTACGCTGCAGACCTTTTTATTTCTCTTCATTGCGATATCAAAAGCTCTCTTTGCGATCCGGCGGATCTCATTTTCATTATATGTAAGCGTATCGGTAGCAGTTCTTACCCCGTCTACTTCTTCTGTCTTTCTTGCGCCGAAGTACAGTCCTCCGGTCAGCTCTCTCATGATCAGCATATCAAATCCGGCTGCGCTGATATCCTCGCGAAGCGGGCATGCACTGCGAAGCTCATCATAGAGATAAGCCGGTCTCAGATTTGCAAACAGGTTCAAAGCTTTTCTGATTCCCAGCAGTCCTGCCTCCGGACGTCTGGACGGCTCCAGCTGATACCATGGAGAAGTCTTTGCATCACCACCAATGGAACCCATCAGAACTGCATTACATTTCTTTGCCTGTTCTATAGTCTCTTCGGTCAGCGGCACGCCATGTACATCAATGGATGCTCCTCCCAGGAGAAGATCAGTATAGTCGAACTCATGTCCGTATTTTTTACACACCGCGTCCAATACCTTGCGGGCTTCTCTTACGATCTCCGGGCCAATTCCATCACCGGAAATCACTCCAATCTTATAATTCATCTCATGTCTCCTCTTTTGCACGGGCCTTGACAGTTTGCAGAAAAGGGGCGGAAGTAGTCTCCCGCCCCTTTTGGCATCTTTGCCTTAGTCTTGTTTTTCCACTTCCTGGATAGCCGACTTCTTCATTGGAATACGGCAGTTGCGGTTGCTTCCGAACTCTACGATCACATCATCATCAGTAATATCAATGAGCACACCATAAAATCCACTCGTGGTAACAACCACATCGCCAACCTCCATTGCTGAAAGCATGGCAGCTACTCTCTTCTGCTCTTTTTTCTGCGGTCTCCACATCATAAAATACATGATTGCGAACAATGCTACGATCCAAATGAGCATTACCGTTGTCTGCGCAGAACCTGTTGCGGTTAATAACATATCTGTTTCCTCCTAGAAAAATAACCTATCGTCTATTCTACACAATATTTTGCATTCCGTCAAGTTTCTGCTTCTTATATTCCTGATATCTTCCCTGCTCGATGGCCTCACGGATCTCCTCCATCATATGATTGTAAAAATACAGATTATGAAGCACACACAGGCGCATGCCAAGCATCTCTTTTGCCTTCAGAAGATGGCGGATATATGCTCTGCTGTAACGACGGCAGGCCGGGCACTGACAGCCTTCCTCGATAGGATCTTCGTCCAGCTCGTATTTGGCATTAAACAGATTCAGCTTTCCATGATTGGTATAGACATGTCCATGACGTCCGTTACGGCTTGGATATACACAGTCAAAGAAATCCACACCTCGTTCCACTGCTTCCAGAATGTTTGCAGGTGTTCCCACACCCATAAGGTATGTCGGTTTTTCTACCGGCAGATACGGTATCACCGCTTCAATGATCCGGTACATCTCTTCATGGCTCTCACCCACTGCCAGTCCGCCTATGGCATATCCAGGCAGATCCATCTCTGTAATCTGCTTTGCATGCTCGATGCGGATATCCTCGAAGATTGCACCCTGATTGATTCCAAACAGCAGCTGGTTCTTATTGATGGTGTCTTCCAGACTGTTCAGCCGATCCATCTCTGTCTTACAACGCTTCAGCCAGCGAACGGTACGGTCCACCGAATCCTGCACATATTTTCTGTCTGCAAGGCTTGGCGGACACTCATCAAATGCCATGGCAATGGTAGAAGCCAGATTAGACTGGATCTGCATACTCTCTTCCGGTCCCATGAAAATCTTTCTTCCATCTACATGAGAATGAAAATATACACCTTCCTCTTTGATCTTGCGAAGGCCTGCCAGGGAAAATACCTGAAATCCACCGGAATCGGTCAGAATTGGTTTGTTCCATGACATGAATTTATGAAGTCCTCCCATCTTTTTAACGACTTCATCACCAGGTCTTACATGCAGATGATAGGTATTGGACAGTTCCACCTGGGTTCCGATCTCTTCCAGATCCTCCGTAGACACTGCACCCTTAATTGCTGCTGCCGTTCCCACATTCATGAATACCGGTGTCTGGATCACTCCATGTACGGTATGAAATTCCCCTCGTTTGGCATCTCCATCTTTTTTCAGTAATTTATACAAAGTTCCTCATCCTCCATTTAGTCTTTACAGATGAAAGTATATTCTATATACTTGGATTTAGTCAATCCAAATATACAGAACAGGAGTATTTTACCTATGGCAGGTTCCACTTTTGGCAATATTTTTTCTATCATGACCTGGGGTGAATCCCACGGCAAAGGCATCGGCGTAGTAATCGATGGCTGTCCGGCCGGACTTTCTCTCACTGAAGAAGATATTCAGGTCTACTTAAACCGCAGAAAACCGGGACAGTCCCGTTTCACCACTCCCCGTAAGGAGGATGATACCGTTGAGATTCTGTCCGGCGTCTTTGACGGACGCACTACCGGTACGCCTATCTCTCTGATGGTTCGAAATACATCCCAGCGTTCCAAGGATTACAGTGAGATTGCATCTTACTATCGTCCTGGACACGCAGACTATACCTACGACTGCAAATACGGATTTCGTGATTACACCGGCGGCGGACGTTCTTCCGGGCGTGAGACCATTGGCCGTGTGGCCGCAGGTGCAGTCGCTGCAAAGCTTTTACAGGAGCTTGGCATCACTGTCACTGCTTATACCCGCTCCATCGGACCGGTACAGATCAACGAGAGCCGCTTTGATCTCTCAGAGATGGAACGCAATGCCGTCAATATGCCCGACGCAGAAGCAGCTGAACAGGCGATGGCCTATCTGGATGCCTGCCGTACAAAAGAAGATTCCTGCGGCGGTGTGGTGGAATGTGTGGTTAAGGGCGTCCCTGCAGGTGTGGGCGATCCCTGCTTTGATAAATTAAGCGCAAATCTGGCAAAAGCCATCTGTTCCATCGGCGCAGTCAAGGGCTTTGAGATCGGTGATGGATTTCTAGCTGCCAGAAGCTGCGGCAGCGAGAACAACGATGCCTTCTATATGAAGGAAGATGGATCTGTCGGCAAGAAAACCAACCATGCCGGTGGTATCCTGGGCGGCATCAGTGACGGAAGCGACATTATCTTCCGGGCAGCCTTCAAACCGACGCCATCCATCAGCACTCTGCAGCATACGGTCAATAAATCCGGGGAAGACATTGAAATCTCTATCCATGGCCGCCACGATCCTATCATCGTGCCCCGCGCAGTGGTGGTTGTCGAATGCATGGCTGCTATTACGATTCTGGACGGACTGCTGACTGCCATGACTTCCCGTGTGGATCTTATCAAAGAATTCTGGGACAGATAATGTTCCGGTAATTTTCCGACAGCAAAAAAGATCCCGCAGGATCTTCACTTTCCAGTGAATCCTGCGGGATCTTTTTTATCTTCGATTCAGAACTTCAGCTTACAGAAATGCTTTTACTTTCTCATAAATGCTCTTTCCATCCAGACCATAGTACTCGATCAGAGCTTTTGCCGGACCAGACTGTCCGAACTTGTCCATCATACCGATACGAAGCATCTTGGTCGGAGCTTCCTCAGAAAGAGCCTCAGCAACAGCTCCACCAAGTCCACCGATAACAGAATGCTCTTCTACGGTTACAACTTTGCCAGTCTTCTTTGCAGATGCAACTACCAGCTCTTTGTCAAGCGGTTTGATGGTATGGATATTGATCACCTCAGCAGAGATACCATCAGCCTCAAGAAGCTTAGCAGCCTCAAGGCTTTCATTTACCTCAAGTCCGGTAGCGATGATGGTTACATCTTTACCTTCTTTCAGGGTAATTCCTTTACCAATTTCAAATTTATAATTAGCTTCATCATTGATTACCGGAACTGCCAGACGGCCAAATCTCATATAAACCGGTCCAACATACTCAGCAGCAGCTTTTACAGCAGCTCTTGCTTCTACGTCATCTGCCGGGCAGATAATGGTCATTCCCGGAATTGTACGCATAATAGCGATATCCTCGTTACACTGATGAGTAGCTCCATCCTCACCTACAGAGATACCGGCATGAGTAGCACCGATCTTAACGTTCAGGTGCGGATATCCGATAGAGTTACGAACCTGCTCAAATGCTCTTCCTGCTGCGAACATAGCAAAAGAAGAAGCGAACGGGATCTTTCCGCAGGTAGCAAGTCCTGCTGCTACTCCCATCATATTTCCTTCAGCGATACCACAGTCAATGTGACGCTCCGGGAATGCTTTTTTGAAAACACCAGTCTTAGTAGCTCCTGCAAGGTCTGCATCAAGTACGACAATATTCGGATTCTGTGCGCCAAGCTCTGCCAGAGCGTTACCGTAGCTTTCTCTCGTTGCGATCTTCTTTACTTCTGACATAATGCTTCACCTACTTTCTCCAAATCTGCCATTGCTACTGCATACTGCTCATCGTTCGGAGCAGTTCCATGCCAGGATGCCTGGTTCTCCATGAAGGATACGCCTTTGCCTTTTACAGTCTTGGCGATAATAGCAGTCGGCTGTCCTTTTACAGTCTTAGCTTCCTCAAAAGCAGCTCTTAACTGATCCATGTCATTACCGTCAGCAACGTTGATTACATGGAAGTTAAATGCCTCGAATTTCTTATCAATCGGATACGGAGAGTTCACATCTTCGATTCTTCCATCGATCTGAAGACCGTTGTTGTCAACGATCACTACCAGGTTGTCCAGATGACGATGTGCAGCCAGCATGGAAGCCTCCCATACCTGACCTTCCTGAATCTCGCCATCACCCAGCAGGGTATATACACGATAAGATTTGTTGTCCAGTTTTCCGGCAATTGCCATACCAACTGCTGCGGAGATTCCCTGTCCCAGAGATCCTGAAGACATATCAATACCCGGAAGATCCTGCATACACGGATGTCCCTGCAGACGGCTGCCTACATGACGAAGAGTCAGAAGCTCCTCAACCGGAAAATAACCTCTCTGAGCCATTGCACTGTAATAACCCGGAGCGGTATGTCCTTTGGAAAGAACAAAACGGTCTCTGTCCGGATCAGTCGGGTTCTTCGGGTCAATGTTCATCTCTTCAAAATAGAGATAGGTAAAAATGTCTGCTGCAGATAAAGATCCGCCTGGATGTCCGGCTTTTGCACTATGTACACCGGTAACGATCCCTTTGCGGACTTCATTTGCGATTTTCTGTAACTCTAAAGTCTGCATAATTCATTTCCTTTCTATCCTAAAATAATACGTTTATATAGTACCATATTTTCAGCTTTTTTCAAGCGAATGTTTTCTCTGTCTTTTAAGGGCAGACTGCACAAGAGGGAGACAGTTCCTAAGAACCTCCCCTCTCATACACATGGCTTATAATACGATCCGTTCCAGATCGTCCGGTACGATCAGATTGCCGTGATAATAAAGGCTTCCTTCTGCTGTATACAGCTCTCGTCTGTTTGCCAGATTCTTGTCCTCTGTATGATAGAGGATCAGATTCTTAGCTCCCAGCTTCTCCCCATTCTCACAGGCTTCCTTTACCGTCGTATGATGCTTTTCATAAGGCTTATATTTGTCTCGATCCGCATACAGGCAAAATGCCTCATGCAATAACCAGTCCGCATCCTTCGCATAGACTTCTTCGTGTTCCTGATAGGGCTCATCTCCAAGGAAGGTGAATTTCTTTCCATTTTTCAGGTTCATAGTGAAGCCGAACTGCTTTGCCTTTGTAGAATGAATATCGAAAAAGGTCACATGATACCCCAGGATGTCTCTCTCTTCGTTGTCTTCCACCGGATAAATGAAGATCCGTTCTCCGATCATGTTAAAAAATTTCGCCTGAACGGTCAGTCTGGTAATCGTCAGGATAATTTCTTTCAAATCGGCATGGCAGTAAATGTTCAGATTGCCTTCATATTGACCCTTCTTCATCTTTGTTGCAATCATTCTGATCAGCCAGATCAGTCCCAGTAAGTGATCGGTATGTTCGTGGCTCATAAAGATCTCGTGGATAGATTCCATAGGGATCCCCGCTTTTTCAAGCTGAGTCATGATACCATTACCACCTCCTGTATCCACCAGAAAATATTCCTCTCCGGTTTTAATCGCAAAGCAGGTGTTGAAGCATTTGGTTACTGTTGCGTTGCCAGTTCCCAAAAGGATCAATGTTTCATCCGTCATGTGTATCTCTCTTTCTCTTTCTTATTTTACAGCTGCTACCAGGCGCATTACCTGCTCCGTGGTCTCAACCATATTCTTTCTTGCCGTTGCCGGATCCATGGCCTCGTCAAGTGTCACTACCTGGCGGAGAATCGGGAAATAAGCATCAATTCCCTGTTCGTTGCACTCCTGTGCCCCTTCGATCACTGCTCCCGCAAGAGCAATCACCTTTGCACCGTGCTTTTTCGCCATTTTTGCAATGCCCACCGGTGCTTTTCCCATGGCTGTCTGATAATCCAGACGACCCTCTCCGGTAAATACCAGATCTGCACCTTCCATTGCTTTATCCATCTCCACTGCATTCAGTACCAGTTCGATACCTGGAAGAAGCTCTCCGCTTAAGAAACTTAAGAATGCAAATCCAAGTCCTCCGGCTGCACCGGCACCTGGTGTCTTCGCATAATCAGTTCCATTGTAAGCTTTTACTACCTCTGCATAAGCACCCATAGCATGGTCAAGCTCATCCCGAAGTTCTACAGTCACACCTTTCTGCGGACCATAGATATAAGTAGAACCATTCTCTCCACAGAGAGGATTGGTCACATCGCATGCAATGCGGAAATGACAGTCTTTTAATTCCGGCATCACTTTATCATCGCAGATTTTTGCAACTTTGTAAAGTGCTCCTGCTCCGATTCCTGCCGGTTTTCCTTCAGCATCCAGGAACTCATATCCCAGTGCTGTCAGCATTCCGATACCACCATCATTGGTGGCACTTCCGCCGATTCCAATAATAAATTCTCTGCAGCCTCTGGTAATGGCATCACGGATCATCTCACCGACACCATACGTGGTTGCATCTAACGGACGCTTATCTTTGCCAATCAGGATAATACCTGCAGCTGCAGCCATCTCCATGATTGCCGTATTCGACTCCCCGATCACTCCGTAAGCAGCATTCACCGGTGTCTCCAGCGGCCCATGTACCTGCACCTGTACCATATCGCCGCCAAGACCTTCTACCAGAGCCTCCGTTGTTCCTTCTCCGCCGTCAGCCAGCGGCTTTACCAGCACTTTTGTCTCCGGCAGGACATTGCGGATTCCCTGTTCGATCGCGTGTCCCGCTTCCATGGAGCTTAAGCTTCCTTTCAGAGAGTCAATCGCAATTACTATCTTCATACTATTTGTTAACCACGTTTACAGGTGCACCATCAAGAACAGATTTGATATTCTCCGCGGTGGTGTTCATGATACGTTTTCTTGCATCCTGAGTTGCCCAGGAAATATGCGGAGTGATGATGCAGTTTTTCGCTTTCAGCAGAACATTGTCAGCTTTGATCGGCTCTGTAGATACAACGTCAACTGCTGCTGCAGATACTTTTCCGCTCTCCAGTGCATCATACAGATCCTGCTCTACAACCAGCGGTCCACGGCTGTTGTTGATGATAACCACGCCGTCTTTCATCTTAGCGATGTTGTCTTTGTTGATGATTCCCTCAGTAGACGGGAACAGTGGGCAATGCAGGAAAATAAAGTCAGATTTAGCAAGCAGCTCGTCAAGCTCTACATAAGTAGCAACCTGTTTTCCAGCCTCGCTCTGGAATGCATCGTATGCGATAACATTTACATTCATTGCTTTCAGGATCTTAGCGGTGTTGACACCAATACGTCCCAGACCAATGATACCTGCAGTCTTTCCAGATACCTCGATCATCGGATAATGCCAGTAGCACCAGTCAGCGTTGCTAGCCCACTCTCCTTTATGTACGGACTCGTTGTGATGTCCGATATGGGAGCAAACCTCCATCAGAAGGGATACTGCAAACTGGCTTACGTTGTCAGTTCCATATACCGGTACGTTCTGAACCGGGATTCCTTTGGATTTTGCATACTCATAATCTACTACATTGTAACCAGTTGCCAGAACTGCGATTGTCTTGATATTCGGGCATTTGTCAATAGTCTCTTTGCTGATCGGGGTCTTGTTGATAACAACAACTTCTGCATCACCGATACGCTCAGCGATCA
>ERZ1035006.1098-NODE-1098-length-19010-cov-7.021947_pt1 | contig 19010 bp, 14 predicted proteins | sample MGYA00520694_ERZ1035006 | MGnify/ENA primary metagenome ERZ1035006 (study PRJEB33766, sample SAMN09781746) | gut metagenome | biome: gut microbiome | host: Homo sapiens | place: Madagascar | study: EMG produced TPA metagenomics assembly of the PRJNA485056 data... | reverse complement strand
TAATAATACATATAGATGCGACGATTTGGATTCGATTGATAAGATTGATAAAAAAATTTTGAAAGAAAAAATCAAAAAACAGATAAGCTATGAAAAGCTTGTCGGAGAAACAGACAGGAATCAGACTGACAGCATTGTGGAAATATTAAGCGATGTTATGTCAAGCAGAAAAAAGCAAATCAGAATCGCCAAAGAGGACAAGCCGGTTGAAGATGTCCGTGAACGGTTTTTGTCATTGACGTATGAGCATATCTGCTATGTAATCAAATCAGTCAGCAGTCAGGCAAGCAAACCGAGAAACATAAAAGCATATTTGCTGACAGCTTTGTATAATGCTCCGGCAACTATGGCGTTTTCATCTTCCGGTTCTGACGGAAAGGCAAGAGAACGACCGGAAAAGCAATATTCTTTTGACCTGAAGGATATAAAATCTCTGGTAAACAATTTTTCTGACACGGAAGATGAAAATCCGACTGCAAATTCAAAATCATGCAGTACATCGCCGTAAACGGGTCTGACAGCCCTCAGAATTGATTTTCGGGATTTTTTCACAAAATTACACCCTGAATTTTAACGTGTCTTAAAACACCCTTAGAATCGCTCTCAGAGCGTATGCAAAAATTTCTTTCCTTTTGCTTTTGCCCTCACAGAGATGCTCAGAAGGCTTTGTAAGCCATGAAGCAGTGAAAGGGGTGATGTTATATGGGCAAATACAGGCAGGCTGTAAAGAGCCTGCAAATGCGTGTAAAAGCATATAGGCAAAACGGAAAGAAAGGAAAGGGAAAATGAATTTTGTAAAAAAAGCAAAAAAGCATAAGCTGCTGAAAAAGATTGCAGCTGTAGCTGCATCAGCGGCAATGCTCATATCAGCGGCAGCTGCTGACATTTCCGGTATACCGGGAACTGTAGAAGCTGCTGACAGTTATACGGTCAAAAAGCTGTTCAGTCCGTCAGGATACGGACAGAAAAGCGATACGCAGATATCCAAAAACGATACGATAAAGGGCGGAAACAACTGGTCTGTTCTGACTCTTAACGGACAGGACATACTGTATTGTCTGGAAGCAGGTAAGCCGGTAAATGTTGACAGCGATTACAAGGCATACTACAAAAGCGGAAAAATTTCACTGACTGATAGACAGGAAGTTTTACTTAAGCGAGTATTCTTGTACTCGTACACCAAAGTTCCGTCAGATTTTTATGCTTATGACGAGTATATGCCGCAGTATATTGCTACACAGATACTCATCTGGGAGGTAATGTGCGGTCAGCGTGATGATAACTTTAACTACGTCAGCAACGGATATACAGCTGCAAGCAAAATGCTCAGCAATTTCAATGAAAATGCTGTTTCTGCTAAAGTTAAATCATATTATCAGCAGTATGAATCGAATATCAAGGCTGATGGAAAAAAGATTTCATTTGCTGAAACGAATATGGAAAAAGCATTGAAAAAGACTGTTAAGTGCAATAGTGACGGAACATACACATTTACCGACAAAAATGGACAGCTTAATAACTTTGATGTCACTGTCAAAAACGGTAAGGTTGTTTCCAAAAGTGCCACACAGCTTAAAGTCAGAGCTGACAATAACAAGATAGCAGAGATTTCATTCGTACAAAACAATGTTAACGCATCAGGCGAAAGATGCGGAATGTTTGTAATGGACGGCGGTACAAATAACCAGAAGTTATCACAGCTTGTGGCTGATCCACGTCCATACTATGTTGCTCTTCAGGGAAATGAAGAAGGCGGAATGCTCCTCAAGAAAAATTCCGATGATGGTGTAGTTGCCGGACTGAAATTTCATGTATCAGGCAATGGCATTGACAAGGATTATATAACCGATAAAACCGGATATATAAAAATTGAAAATCTTACACCGGGAACATACACAGTTTCTGAAACCCGTGAATCAGCAATATATAATACGCTGCGTTCCAAAAAGGTAATCGTAGAAGCCGGCAAAACTGCAATGGTAACATTTACGAATACAGTAAAAACCGGAAGCATAATTGTCTACAAAACATCAGAGGACAAGCAAAAGGAAAACTTCAAATTTCATTTGCAGGCTGAACACGCTGACGGTTCTGTTTGTAAGGAATATGATGACCAGATAACAACAAAAGCCGGCATTGTAACATGGTCTGATTTGCCGTTTTACTGCACAGATAAAACTCATTCCGGATACGGCGGTGAATTGCTTTACTCCGTTCAGGAAAACGACTTGCCTGCAAGATATGTACAGCCGGAAGAATATGTCGGATACATGGGAGCAGATGCAAATAGTTACAGTCAGAACAGAATAGATTTTGAAAATAAACTGAAAAAATCATCTGTCCTTATTGTTAAAAAAGACTATGAAACCGGTGAAACAGTTCCTCGTGAAGGAACAGAATTTCAGATACTTGATTCTGACGGAAATGTTCTTGTTCTGACAGATTCAGAAGGCAATGAAGTTGATACATTTATCACTGACGAATCCGGTGAAGTTCTGCTGCCTGAACCGCTTACATATGGCTCATATCAGCTTGTGGAAGTGAAAGCTCCGGAAGGCTATGTAATCGACAAAACTCCGATAGATTTTTCTATCACAGAAAACGGAGAAACCGTTCAGGTTGAGAAGAAAAATACAGCACAAAAAGGCAAAATTACTGTAACAAAAACAGGTGATATTTTTACATCTGTTGAAACAGACGAATCTGAAGAAACTTACAAACCTGTTTTCTCTGACGGCACACTGAAAGGTGCAAAAATTCAGATTGCCGCTGCCGAAAATATTTATACTCCGGACGGCACATTAAGAGTGGAAAAAGATGAAGTTGTGGACACACTTGTAACCGGCGAAGATGGTACAGCAACTTCCAAGGAACTTTATCTTGGAACTTACAAAATTACAGAGCTTGATGCTCCGGAAGGATATATAATTGACGGCGGAGAAACGCTTGTAACGCTTGAATATGAAGGTCAGGAAATTGAAATAACCAACGCTGATACGTCATTTAACAACAATTATCAGCAGGTTAACATTTCTCTGAGCAAGGAACTGGAATCTTCTGAAAAATATGATATTCTCGGTTCAGATTATGCTCAGTATGTCAAATTTGGTCTTTATGCCGATGAACAGATTACAGCAGCAGACGGCACATATATTCCAAAAGACGGACTGATTGAAACAACAGGTCTTATACTTAATGACGGCAATGCAAACGGACAGTTTAATACCAAACTGCCATTCGGAAAATATTACGTTCAGGAAATTTCTACAGACGAACATTATGTTGTTGACGATACAAAATATCCGGTTGATTTTGTGTACACCGGGCAGGACAATGCCGTGTCTGAAATCGAAATAAATAACGGAAATTTACTTGTCAACAAACTTAAATCCGGTCGTGTTGAAGGTTTAAAAATTGATGCTGATGACAGCACAGAATTAAGCGGTGCAGTTATAGGAATTTTTAATGCTGATGAAACAGAATTTTCCGAATCAAATGCGATTGAAACTACTGAATCTGCAAAGGACGGAAGTTTCAGTTTTGAAGAAATTCCTGTCGGAAATTATCTTGTAAAAGAGATTGAAGCACCGGAAGGTTATGTTCTTACAGACAAGACTTTTCCTGTTGTAATTTCAGAAGATGGTGACGTTGTTGAAATAACAATTGAAAACGAAAAAATCCGTGGAAGCGTGCAGGTAAAGAAATACGATTTAGTCAATAAATCAAGTGTTCTTTCCGGAGCGGTTTTTGAAGTTTACAAGGACGTTGACGGCAACGAAAAGTTTGATGAATCAGTTGATGAATCTTACGGTCTTTTGAATGAAATCAAGGTCGGAATTTATCAGATGGACGGCGTTGAATACGGCGGATATTTCCTGAAGGAAACCAAAGCTCCGGAGGGTTATCAGCTTGATGAAAATTACTACTATTTTGAAATCAGAAATGACGGAGAAACCGTAACTGTAAGTAATGATGAATCCACAGACAGATTCTATAATGATGTAATCCGTGGTAATGTACACGGTCTTAAAGTTGATGCTGATGACAGCACAGAATTAAGCGGTGCTGTTATAGGAATTTTTAATGCTGATGAAACAGATTTTACAGAAGAAAATGCTCTGAAAACAACAAAGTCCGCAAAGGACGGAAGCTTTGAATTTAACGATATAAAATACGGGAAGTATATCGTTGCGGAAATTGAAGCTCCAAAGGGTTATATACTCACAGATAAAACGTATGACGTTGAAATTTCCGTTAATGGAGTTACAATCGAAATCACTGTTCCGAACCAGATAATCAAGGGTAATGTCCTGATAGCAAAACATGATGAAGATTATCCGCAGGCATTGCTTAAGGGTGCAAAGTTTGCAATCTATGAAGATACTGATGCTGACGGAGTATACACAAAGGACAAGGATAAGTTTGTAGCTTACATGGAAGAATCATCTGCCGGAATACACGAATATAAGGGACTGCCTTATGGTGATTACTTTGCGAAGGAAACAGTTGCTCCTAAAGGATATAAGATGGATACCGTATATTATATCTTTTCTATCAGAAATGACGGAGAAACTATCGTACTGAGCAATAACGGTGATGATAAATTCTATAACCGTATGATTCGAGGAAAAATCGACGGTCTGAAAGTCGGCGAATCCGATGAACCTCTTGAAGGTGCATTAATAGGATTATTTGAATCTGACGAAACAGATTTTACAAAAGACAATGCCCTTATGACTGATACAACAGATAAAAAGGGTAAATTTGCATTTGAAGACGTCAACTACGGCAAATACATTGTGGCTGAAATCAAAGCACCGACCGGATACATTCTTACAGATAAAAAATATTCTGTAAATGTTGATGAAGACGGTGAAACAATTGAAGTCACTGTTGAGAATGAAAAAATCCGTGGAAAAATTGACGGAATTAAAGTCGGTGAATCTGATGAACCTCTTGAGGGTGCGGTAATCGGTCTGTTTAAAAATGGTGAAACAGAGTTTGTCAAGGACAATGCTCTTATGACTGATACAACAGATAAGAAGGGTAAATTTGCATTTGCAGAGGTTGAATTCGGCAAATACATTGTAGCTGAAATCAAAGCACCAACAGGATATATTCTCACGAAAGTTCCATATCCGGTTGAAATTACACAGAATGACCAGACGATTGAAATTATGGTCACAAATGGTCTTATAAGAGGTAATGTTGTAATTGAAAAGTATGATTCTGAAACTGATGCAAAACTTTCAGGTGCTGAATTTACAGTTTATGCTGATACTAACGGTAATGGCAAGTATGATGCGGCTGATGATAAGGTTTATGATACACTTTCAGAAACATCAACAGGCATTTATGAACTTAAAGGTATAGCTTACGGCAATTACCTGATAAAGGAAACAAAAGCTCCTGAGGGTTATTACATTGATGATAGTTACTATAGTTTTGCAATAGAAAAAGAAGGCGAAACAGTAAAAATCACCAACAATCAGTCAAGTGACAGATTTTATAATGCAAAGATTACAACTACTACTGTCACAACAGTTACCACTACAACGACCACTACTGTAACTACAACAGTTACCACTACTTCAACTTCTGAATCGACAACGACAACTCCTGAAACAACTACGGTGACAGAAACAACGCCTGTTGAAACTACGACGGTAACAGAAACTACACCTGTTGAGACTACGACGGTAACGGAGACAACACCTGTCGAAACTACAACAGTGACAGAAACAACTGTAGAAATTACTACACCGTCAGTTACAACAAATACAGTTCCGTATATAACAACTGTTCCTGCACCATCGCCTAAGACAGGAGATGTCAAGAGGGTTTCAGCTGTGGCGGTATCCCTTGGATTACTGGCACTTGCCGGTATGATGATTACACATCATAAAAAAGGCAGAAAAGATATAGGCGACTATATTGAATTGGAAGATGACAATGATTCTGATTCTGAATAACTTTTTCTGCAATCTCTCAATAAATACTGATAGATACTTGATAGATGCTTCCCTTCGGGGAAGCACACTATCATATATAAGGGTGATGCTATGAATAATGAAGAAATAGCTAATAAGGTTGTTATGGTTGTATGCAATAGTGTAAAGCAGATGCTCATCTATTCTTTACAAAGAAGTCTTTACAGTCATCGACCTGTTAAGCCTAAAAAGGTAATACACGGCAAGCAGAACATCAAGGAACTCCTCAAACAGAATAAACAGCTTGCTACTGTTGATATAAGTCATGATAATTCTCTTCAGACTTTTAAAAAGTGTGCAAAGGAATATGGAGTTGACTTTGCTGTAAAGCAGAATCCTCAGACAAAAAAATATGTCGTATTTTTTAAAATGCAGGATGAATCTGTCATGCAGCAGGTATGGAAAAACTATTCTGTAAAAATGGGAATTTCCAATGACAAGGACAAAAGTAAAGACATAAGCAAAACAGCTCCGGAAAAAAGTGAAAAGCCGTCAATTCTCGGAAAACTGAAAGAAAATGAAGAAAAGATACAGCAAAGCAAAAACAAAGAAAATACACTTGAAAAGGCAGGTGAAAAGCTGAAAAATGTCACAAAATCAGCAGAACTTGAAAACTCTCTTTAAATCACAGAGATTGCCGCTTGGTGTGGGACTGCTGTCATTCTGGATACTTAATAAAAGTTTTTTCCTGTATCATACATATCTTTCTGATAACGTATCCGACAAACTGGATGCAGTAAATAAGATTATGGCTGAGCCTTTTAAACTGGCGGGACTGCCCTTAATAAGCCTGAAGGCTGAAGACTTATGCATACCGCTTATGATAGCATTTGTCATTTATATGCTTATATTTGCACGTTCCCCAAAGAAAAACATGAGAAGCGGTGAAGAGCAAGGCTCTGCACACTGGGCAGATAAAGATGAAATTAAAAAGTTTATGGATAAAGATCCTCGGAAAAACATTATACTGACAGCTACGGAAGGTCTGACTATGCAGGACTGGCTTATAAGTCCTACAAACGGAAGAAACAAAAACGTACTGCTTATAGGAGGTCCGGGTACAGGTAAAACAAGGTTTTTTGTTTTACCGAATTTATTACAGATGTATGGCAGTTATGTTGTAACTGACCCTAAAGGCACTATACTGCCTGATATCGGTGATTTGCTTTTAAAGGGCGGATATAAGATAAAGGTTTTAAACCTCAAGGAACTTGATAAATCCATGCATTATAATCCGCTGAGCTATCTTAAAACGGAACTTGACGTTTTAAAATTTGCTAATATGCTGACAACAGCTACAAAGGCAGCAGATGAGAAAGAGGATTTTTGGGTAAAAGCAGAACGACTGCTTTATTCAGCAGTTTTGGGACTCATCATTTTTGAAGGAAATGAAAAGGAAAAGAACATTGATACTCTGATACAGATAATCGATGCTTCAAAAACTTCTGAAAATGATGAAACTTTTGAAAATGCCGTTGATATGCTGTTTAACGACGTAGCAAAAGAAAATCCGGAAAGTTTTGCAGTAAGGCAGTACAAAAAATACAAGCTTGCGGCAGGAAAAAGTGCAAAGTCAGTGCTGCTTTCATGCGGTGTAAGGCTCTCCCCTTTTGACATAAAGGAAATACGGGAACTTACAAGTCAGAAAGATGAACTGGAACTTGACAAGCTTGGCGAAGAAAAGACTGCACTTTTTGTAATAACAAGCGATACGGATTCCACACTTAATTTTCTGGCTGCTTTTTTGTATATGCAGATGTTTAATCTGCTATGTGATAATGCAGATATAAAACATGGCGGTAAACTGCCGATACCTGTACGATGCATACTCGACGAATTTCGTAATATAGGAAAAATTCCAATGTTTGAACAGCTTATAACAACACTGCGTTCCCGAAACATTTCTGCTTGTCCTATTGTACAGACAAAATCACAGCTTAAAGCTGTTTATAAAGATGATGCCGAAACAATTGCAGGCGGATGTGATACCACACTGTTTTTGGGAGGGCAGGAAAAATCAACGCTTAAAGATATGTCAGAGCTTTTAGGCTCTCAGACAATTGATGTACTTAATTCGTCAAGAAGCTACGGAAAGAACCGCAGTGATACGTCAAGTTATCAGAAAACAGCCCGTAAGCTCATGGACGAATCTGAAGTATTCAGACTGCCGGGTGAAAAGTGCATACTTACAATCCGTGGTGCTGCACCATGGATATCTGATAAATATGATATTACAAAGCACCCGAATTATGAACATCTTGCTAAAGGCAGCAAGAAATTTGACATTTCCGGTTATCTGGAAATGGCAAGAAAACGAAATGAAAATCCCGATGTTGCAATCGGCGAAAAAGATATTGTTGAAGTTTATGAAATGGAGGAATAAAAAATGGAAATATGGTCAAAAGCAATTGATGTACTCGGAAAAATTACAATAATCGCAGGATTGGCTATGATAGCAATGGCACTTATACAATTGTTTGTTTCTTATGGCTCTCAGAATGCAGACAGTAAGAATCACTCTGCTATGCTTTTAGCAGGCGGTGTAGGTGTTGCTGTTGTCGGTGCAGTTTTAATACCGATGATTGGCTCTCAAATCAGCTTTTAAGGTGAAATTATATGGATAGTATAATGGATTCTCTGGAGGACTTTTTCACTGATATGCTGAGGGATTCCATCAAGGGAATGCTTGAAAATATGTTTTCGACGATGGACAGTGTTGTGCTGTATGCATCAGACGAACTTGAAAAGAATCCTGAATCGTGGAACAGCGGTATATTCTCCCTTATAAGAGAAATATCAATAAATGCAATAGCTCCCATAGCGGTTATTATATTAACTCTTGTGGTTTGTTATGACTTTCTATCAAGGTTTATGGATAAGTCCTCCAGAGATATGGATATTGAGGTAGTTGCCAAATTGTGTCTTAAACTGAGCATAGGCATCTATCTGCTAAATCACTGCTTTGATTTTACAATGGGCGTTTTTGCTATGGGACAAAAAGCGGTATCGTATGCGACAGGTACGATACTTGGGACGACCACGCTGGACTTTAATTTATATTCCACGTTTGAAAGCCAGCTGGAAAAGCTTTCACTTGGAGGACTGTTTGGCGTACTTTTGATAATAATCATAATGGAAATCATATCCGTAGTATCGGTGATACTGATAATGGTAATTACCACTTCCAGAATGATAGAAATTTACATATATACGTCAGCAGCTCCTATTCCGTTTGCCACCCTTACTAACCGTGAGTGGTCGAATGTGGGCAACAATTACATTAAAAACTTATTTGCATTATCGTTCCAGGCGTTTTTTATGATGGTGGTTGTTGGTCTTTACCATTCACTTATTAATAATATTGTGGTTTCAGAAACGGAAAGTATAACGTGGACGTTATCAAAGTGTATGGGACTAAGTGTTATTTTGGTGCTCATGCTCTGGAAATGCGGCAGTATATCAAAATCAGTTTTTAATGCAATATAAGAAATTCGCCATTGGCGAATAAAAATATGAAACAGAAATATAATTACACAACCGGTGTCAATGGGCAATTTAATTTTTATGTAATTTCAGTTGATACACAGAATCAGCCGCATCAACACGGCAGTTATGGAAAAGATTATTTTGACCTTGATTTATCACAGGCACAGGAAATTTACAGAAAATGTGTACTTTTTAATCCGGAATATGTCAATACAGTTCTTGGAGTAGCGTATCTGACTGATAAAACGGAACTGGATATAAATGGCAAAGGTGCTGTTGACCTGCTGCAATGCGTATCAGGAAAAATACAGCTTCTGGAGGATTATAAACAGTCAGCGGTTTTATCAACGGAAGGTCTTATAGCTGTTAATACAATCAACATTCTGAAAAACAGTATTTCGGATTTACAATCTGAACTTGACAAGCAGAAGGAACAGGATAAAAGCGAAAGCCTGAAAGAAGCAGATAATTCTTCCCTGCTTTCACGATTAAGCAATTATGAAAATTTCCGAAAAAAATCTGCTGAACAGGAAATGGATTTATAAGATAATTCGCCAGTGGCGAATTGAATGGGGGTGATACCTTTGTACATACAATTTAACAAGGACATCAGCAAAATTAAAAATGTGGTTGTTCTCGGCATGAACTGGAGGGAAATTATAATTGCCGGTATCGGCTTGACAACTGCACTGATAATGTTTTTTAGTATGCGAAAAGTTTTAGGAGCAGATATAGCTTCATACGCCATAGTACCTGTTGTCGGGGTTGTAGCTGTCTTGCTGTTTTATCGTAAGCAGGGAATGAACATGACTTTTGAACAGCTTATGTTCTATAAAATCAAGCGGATATGGCTTGCCGGAAAACACAGAATCAGACACTATGAAAGTGAAAACATATACTCGCTTATAGAATCACAAATAGAAATGGAGGAAAAAGCACAAAATGCTAAGTCAGAAGCAGTCAAAAGTAAACAGCCTGAAAAATCTGAAAAAGCTAAAAAGTATGCTGCCAAAAACAGTACAGCAGACCATACCGTTTCTCGACATGAGGCGAGACGGAATATGCATGGTCACAAACGAATACTACACCAAAACCATACAGTTTGATGATATAAATTATCAGCTTGCAGATACGGCGGAACAGGAAATGATTTTTAACAGATACTGTAATTTCCTGAATCAGTTTGATACAGGCGTGGATATACAATTTACTTTTCAGAATAAGATTATTGATATGCAGGAATATAAAAAGCATATCACACTGCCTAAAAAAAGCGAAACAGAAAAAATCAGTAAATTAAAAGCTGAATATCAGCAGATGCTTTACGACCAGTTCGCAAAGCATACCAATGGTACGGTTAAAGTAAAGTATCTGACATTCGGTGTTCATGCTTCTACTTTTAAAAAGGCAAAGCAGATGCTTGAAAGAGTGGAAATAGACATAGCTAAAACCTTTAAGCGTATGGACGTTGAATATCATACCCTGAACGGATACGAAAGACTAAAGCTTTTGAAAGAAAGTCTGCACCCACTCAAAGCAGTTCCTTTTAACTTTGACTGGAATTCAAGATTTGTGTCGGGAATATCTGTTAAAGACTGCATTTCCCCTACTTCCATGGACTTTTCAAAGCTAAACAGTTTCCGTATAGGAAAGTGTTATGGTGCTTCGTACTTTATCTATATTGATTCAGCTGAGATTTCTGACAGGATAATCGAAGATATAATGTCAATTGACAGTAACATTGCCGTTAATATGCATACTCATTCACTTGACCAGAGCAAGGCTCTGAGGTGGGTATCCAAAAAAATGATAAATGCACAGTCAATACAGATAAACAAGCAGGAAAAGGCTGCAAACAAAGGTCATGACGGCGATATCATATCCATGGATTTGATGAGCAATATAGATGCTGCCAAAAACATTTACCGGACATTACAGCAAAGCAATAACCGATTTTTTGTTACAACACTGCTTGTAACATCTTATGCGGAAAAACCGTCAATGCTTGCCGGAATTGAACAGGATATATTATCAGTTGTACAGAAATATCATTGCGAACTTAAATCGCTTGACGATATGCAGGAAGAAGGGGCAATGTCCTCACTGCCAATCGGAATTAATAAAGTCAAGGTAAACAGGTCATTTACAACTGTTGAGCTTGCGGCATTTATCCCGTTTACAACTCAGAATGTGTTTACACACAATGGCACATATTACGGCTTTAATCCGTTATCAAACAGCATGATAACACTTAATCGTAAAAAGCTGCTGAACCTTGGCGGCATGATTTTAGGCATGGCAGGCACGGGTAAATCCTTTACAGCCAAAAGGGAAATTATTGATACTTTTTTCCGTACAGATGATTACATAATAATCTGCGACCCTGAAGCTGAATATACAACGCTGACGGAAGAACTTGACGGAACGGTAGTAGATATTTCGGCAACTTCGCAAAACCACATAAATCCTTTTGATATTAACCTTAAAAGCTATGATAAGGATACAGACCCTGTAACAACCAAATCACAGTATATAATATCAATCTGCGAAGCTGCTATCGGTGAACTGGATGCTGCGGAAAAATCCATTATCGACCGTATGACAAGAAAGCTTTATCATAAGTATCTTGAAAATCCGATACCTGAAAACATACCGGTTTTCCAGAATCTTTATGATTCTCTCAGGAAAATTGAAGAAGAAAATGAACACGCAAAATCTGTTGCGGATGCACTGGAAATATTTGTAACCGGTTCGCTTTCGGTTTTTAATCATCATACAAATATCAACATTGATAACCGTATGATATGTTTTAATATCAAAAATCTTTCGGAGCATCTGCACCAGATGGGCATTCTGGTAATAGTGGATTATGTATGGAACAAGGTTTCAGAAAATAAAGCCAAAAACCTCAGCACATGGTTTTATGTTGACGAATTCCACCTTATACTTGCAAATCCGCTGACAGCTGCCTACACGGTCGATATGTGGAAAAGATTCCGTAAGTGGTCAGCTCTGCCAACAGGTATTACACAAAATGTTACTGATGTATTTGCATCGCCTAAAGCAGAAAATATCTTTAAAAACTCTGCTTTTGTCACACTGCTCGGACAGGCAGCCGGTGACCGTGAGATAGTAGCTCAGCGACTTGGCATATCTCCTCAGCAGATGGAATACATAACAGGCACATCAACCGGTGAAGGTCTGATTTACTTTAATGACAAGGAAACACACAGTACTATAATTCCGTTTAAGGACAGTTTCCCGACTAATACACAGCTTTATCAGATTATGAAAACAAGCCGTGATTAAAATTCGCCACTGGCGAATTAATGAGAGGAAGTGAGAAGTTAATGGCAATAGACAAAAAGGCACTGAAAAAGCGATATGCCGCCAACAGATTTAAACGTGTGCATTCAAAGAAATCATCGTTTGAAGTATACTCATCTGCCGCTTCAAATGGAAATGGAAACAGTGCCAATGAAGATACAGCCCATTCTTCACTTGATATTGTAAAATCTTCCGTTTCTGCCGCTTCACATATTTCTCAGTCCAGACTTTTTACAGAAAGCCGTCAGGTAAGTTCCTCTCCATTTTCAGAAAATGCAAATTTTGTCAGTTCCGATTCCGGTATAAGTCATATACCTGTTATGCTTGATTCTGAAAATATCAGTCAGAAAAGCAACATGACTTCAGATGCCAAAAGTTATGGAGATAAGACCGCAAAGAATATTAAAAACCTGAAAAAAATACGGAACATGAGAATGTACAACCGTAATCGCCAACGGATTTACAGAAACAAGCTCAGAAATAAAAAGCTTGTTAAAAAATCTGTAAAGTCCAAAAATATCAAACATAAGTTTATAAAATCCCTTATGGGTAAAAAAGCAATAGCTGTAATAATTGCAGGCATAATTGGCAGCAGTGCAATCATAGCACCACTTGTTCTGCTTATGTCATTCTGTTTCAGCTCATCGGCTAATTTTATGGACGGTGTAATGGGAGATGTCTATGCTACATATCCGGCTGATGAAAATGACATTACCCGTGTGAATCTGCACTGGCAGACACTCACACAGGCTCTGAAGGAAAAGCACAGAAAACTGCCTGATGAAATTACAGACAAATATGATGAGAAAAAAGCAGAAACCGCTGATATTATGGACGATAACAATAAGCTGCTGTCATTTATCTCAGCTTATTATGGTCCTTGGAAATTTGAAGATGTTGAAGATTTTATAACTAAGATTTTCACGGAAATGTACGCTATTGAGTATGGATTTACTTCTGAAAGCAAAAAGAAGACCCATAACGTTGAGTATGCTGACGGTACAGTTCCAGACCCACTGCCGGACAATTACAAAATGATAGGCAGATACCCCAAAGACGGTAAAGACGTTTATGTAGTTGCGGTGACGGAAGACGTTACGATAGTAACTCTGCATTACAACATCGTGGAGAAAAAGAACTTTGATGAAATAGTCAATGAGTATCTTAATGATGCAAAAAAGGAACTTTACAAGAATTATTACGAACGTAAAGGCGGTGCTATAAAAGCCTTTTCAAGTCCGTTTGCTTTTGACTGGACTAACCTTATTACCTCTCCGTTTGGTTACAGGGATTGGGGCGGCGGCAATGTAGAGTTTCACAAGGGACTTGATTTCGGAGTACCGAACGGAACTGAAATACTGGCTGTTGCAGACGGCACAGTAGAAGTCGGAACAGGCTGCACACACAACTATCCAAAAGACGGCAGCTGCGGCTGTAACGGAGGTTTTGGAAATTATGTGGAAATACATTGTGAAAACGGAACTCTCATACTTTACGGTCATATGTCACAGGTTGCTGTTCAGAACGGACAACAGGTCAAAAACGGTCAGGTCATAGGATATTCCGGCTGTACAGGCTGGTCAACAGGTTTTCACTGCCATCTGCAAATGGTAAAAGACGGCGAATATATCGACCCTTTAGTATTTATACGTCCTTATTCAGGCACACCACAACAGGAGGATAATAAAAACAATGGATAAACTTGAGAAAAGACGAACATCGCTTATAGATGAAAGGAATAAAGTGGAGGAAAAGATAGTTTCTCTGAAAAACAAATCAGCGGAACTTGCAAAACAGCTCGAAGATATTGAAAATCAGAGAATAGTAACTGCGGTCAAAAATTCGGGAGTGAGTTTTGACGAACTCGTAAAAAGTATCACAAATCTTAAGGAAAGCAAAGACAGCAAGTCTGATGCCGATAACATTTCAGCATCAGAAACAGAATCAGAAAGAAAAGAGGAAACACAAAATGAAAAGAGGTTTTAAACTGGTTTTATGTGCAGTTTTGTCAGTTCTGGCAGTTTCATCATTTACTGTCAGTGCAGAAGAAGCTGAAACATCTGAAGCTGAAACGGAAACAGTTACAACTGCTGTGCAGACAGAAGCCGTTACAGAAACGGTAACTGAAACCACGGTTACAACATCAGTATCTGAAACTACAGCAACAACAGCCGAGCCGACACCGAGTTATTATGATGAGATTTTAGCGTATGTCGGTGATGATAATGCTCCGGTTTTAAATAATAATCTGCAAAATGATGCAATTGCAATTGATAAAAGTACTATTGATTACAGTGATAAGTCCATGTATACGATAACAACACGTTCAGGAGATGTATTTTATCTGATTATCAATTCTTCAGACGGCAGTGTATATTTTCTTAACGCAGTTGATACTGCTGACCTGACATCTATGCTTTCAGGTTCATCTTCAAGTGGTGATAAGCAGAACAGCGATGCTATTGAAGCCATGAATCAGGCTGTAACAGAAGTCACAGATGAATCCGGCAGTATCACCGCTGAAACAAAAGCTGCTGACAAAAACGATAAAAAGAGTATGGTATCAAGTGCTGTTAAAAGTAACTTATATGTACTTATAATAGGTGCGGTTATTATCGGTATTATCGCTGTCATAGTCATATTAAAAAAACGCAGGGATAAGCAAAATTCTTATGATAGCTATGAGGGCTATGAAGATGATGATACTCCTTATCCGAATGTAGTTGCATATAAGGACGAACCGGAAGAAAAAGCTGAAAATAATCAGGAACAGGCAAAAGAAGAGCAGTCTGAAGATGAAGAAGAAATTATAAATCTTGATGAATAAAGTGTAATTCGCCATTGGCGAATTACACTTGACAACGGAGGAACGTGCGTATGGAATACAACATGAGCAGAAAAATTGATAATGTGGGAAGAGTTCTTATTCCCCGTGAAATTTTAAAAGATATGGGTGTCAATATAGAAGAAGGTGTAGATTTGACTTATGCCAATCATGTGGTCACGATAAAGAAACTGGATAACTGCTGTGTATTCTGCGGTAATCATGAAAATATTGTCAGATATAAAAATCAGTATTTATGTGCTGACTGCATTAAGAAAATTTCAGAATTCGCCAATGGCGAATCGGAAAATAAAGCTTAGAAAAGCTATTACATATTCGCCAGTGGCGAACTGAACAATGTTAACTGCAAAAGGATAAATATAGCATGGATAAAAAATACAGGAAACTTCTATATTCAAGCAAAAATGATGAAGAAAAGGTTTTGAAAAAATGCATCGAATATGCGTTGGAGTTCAGTGATTTCGGAACAAGTGATTTTGAGAGTGATTATTCATACGCATTACTTTCAGAAGAAGGAAAAATGCTTTTTGAGATAGCAGTGCAAAGGTTTGGTAAACAGCTCTGGAATAGTGAAGTCTGGCATTCGGAAAAATGCAAGAGTAATTGCCCATTTGGAGAAATGTGCAAAAAAGAAAAAATCCAAATAAATGAAAAGTGTTACTGTTATGGGCAAATATATTTAAATGATATTACGAAAGCAAAATTATATAACAACGTAGATTACTGCTATATCAGCCTTGTAAACTGCAATAATGAAATAATTTTGAACCTGAACTCATGTCTTAATGATTCATTAAAAAAAGAACAGTTTGAGAACTTTTTCTCTGAAATGTACTGGTTTATTATACAATTTGGTGATAGCAGAGGTGGAAAACATATTATCGGTGAGAATATCATAAACCAATTATTACGCAATGATTAGGATATGAGAAAATTTCAGAATTCGCCAATGGCGAATAGAAAGGAATAATTAATGAAACTTGTAATAGCAGAAAAGCCAAGCGTAGGCATGAGCATAGCATCTGTTCTGAAAGCTGATAAAAAATGCAGCGGTTATGTCAGCGGCAACGGTTACATAGTGTCATGGTGTGTAGGACATCTGATAGAGCTTGCCGATGCGGAATCTTACAGTGAAGAATATCAGGTAAAACCATGGCAGGTTGAAAGCCTGCCAATTTTGCCAAAGCAGTGGAAATTTAAAGTCATTAAGGAAACTTCCGGGCAATATAAGATTTTGAAAACTCTTATGGATAATCCGGATATTACCGAAATAATCTGTGCGACAGATGCCGGACGTGAGGGCGAATGTATTTTCAGGTATGTTTATAAACTGTGCAGATGCAGAAAGCCGGTAAAACGTCTGTGGATTTCTTCAGTTGAAGAAAACGATATCCGTAATGGTTTTCAAAACCTTAAAAACGATAGCGAATATGACCGTCTTTATGAAGCCGGATATGCAAGAAGCAAGGCTGACTGGCTTGTCGGAATAAACGGAACAAGGCTGTTTTCTGCTATGTATAAAAGCTTTCTGAGTGTAGGTAGGGTTCAGACACCTACTCTCAGATTACTGACGGACAGAGAAATGCAGATAAAGAATTTCAAACCTGAAAAGTATTATACGGTTTTACTGGATTTTGACGGATTTACAGCCGAATCAGAAAGAATATGTGAATATTCTGCGGCAAAAGAACTGGCTGATAAGTGCCGTCAGTCAGCTGCATTTATAAAATACATGACAAAGGAAATCAAGCGGATAAATCCTCCCAAACTTTTTAATCTGGCTGATTTACAAAAAAGTGCAAACAGATTATTGGGATACACGGCTAAACAGACTCTGAATTATGCTCAGGCTTTGTATGAGAAAAAGCTTATTACATATCCCCGTACAGACAGCAACTATATAAATGCAAGTATGCGTGATAAAGCAATGCTGCTTTCACATTTGTCCGGGAATTTTTTACAAATAAGCATTGAAAATGTAAATCCGGATATTGTTATAAATGATTCAAAGGTCACAGACCATCATGCTCTGATACCGACTGTTGCCATAAATGATTACGATATGAGCAGTCTGCCGGAATCAGAACTTAAATTACTTATGATGATATGTTCACAGCTCATTCTTGCAACTGCTTCGGTTCACAGTTATGAAGCAACGGAACTTATAATAGGCTGTGCTGATGCTGATTTTAAGGCACAGGGTAAAAGAATTCTTGAATTCGGCTGGAAGGAACATCAGATGAAACTCCTTTCCAAAATAACAGGAAAAAGGACAGCAGTCAATGAAAAAATCCTGCCCGTTGACATTGCAGAAGGCAGTGTACTTGATATTACAAAAGTGCAGTCAAAGGAGCATCTGACAACACCGCCTAAGCACTTTACAGATTCTTCTCTCATATCTGCCATGGAACGTGCCGGAAATGAGGACTATGAAGATGAAACTGCTGAAAAGAAAGGAATCGGAACACAGGCAACTCAAGCCGGAATAATTGAAACAATTATCAAACGTCAGTATGCATACCGTGAAGGAAAAAATATAATTCCGACAGATAAAGGTATGAGCCTTATCAATGCTGTTCCTGAAGAAATCAGGTCACCTAAAACTACAGCGGTCTGGGAAAGCAAATTACAGCTTATAGAAAAGGGTGAATATTCCGCTGAAAAGTTTATGCAGGAAATTTCAGAGTTTGTAGATAATCTTGTAAAAACATACAGCAATCCTGAAAATATCTGTCATTATTTATCCTTCAGGCAAACAAGAAAGTCTTTAGGAAAATGCCCGAAATGCGGCAAAAATGTATATGAATATCCAAAGTCATACAGCTGTGAAAGCGGCAAGGAAGGTTGCGGATTTACAGTCTGGAAAACAATATCCGGTAAAAAGATTTCTGAAAAAAGTGTTATAGCTTTACTTGAAAAAGGTAAAACAGCTCCGCTTAAAGGGTTTAAAAAGAAGGACGGAAGCGGTGAATTTCAGGCAGCATTAAAAATAGATGAGGATAAGGATTATAAGGTGGTATTCAGTTTTAAATGAAAATTCGCCAATGGCGAATAGAAAGGAATAGTTATGAAAGACGTTATAAAGAAATGTATATTATGCGGCAATGAGTTTATTGGAACTAATGACAATGAACCTAATCATCAGTTATGCCCTAAATGCTCATATCAATTGACAAGGCATATTAATCCCGAAGTATCAAAAACTCAGCATTTATCAGAAATCATATTCTTTGCTTTATCCAATGTCCTGATATTCGCTCTGTATATTAAATGGTTTAAAAATTCGACAATTAAGGATATATTCAAATGGGACAACTGTTTCATTTTGATTTCCGTTATAATGAGCATCTATATATTAATAT
>ERZ1035006.1090-NODE-1090-length-19094-cov-4.126950_pt1 | contig 19094 bp, 17 predicted proteins | sample MGYA00520694_ERZ1035006 | MGnify/ENA primary metagenome ERZ1035006 (study PRJEB33766, sample SAMN09781746) | gut metagenome | biome: gut microbiome | host: Homo sapiens | place: Madagascar | study: EMG produced TPA metagenomics assembly of the PRJNA485056 data... | reverse complement strand
CCCTTGGGTTCGGGCCAGTCGTAGCCTGCCACATCGGAGGCAACGCTTGCGACCGCACAAAGCCCTGCAAAACAAGTTGCTGCAAATTTCAAAACGGTCTTAAATCCCGAGTTGGGCTTGGACATGGTTTTTTCCGAAAAAATGTCGCGCGTTCGGCACAAAATGCGTGTGCGACAGGTGCGCTTTGTATTTACAATATTGGAGTTTGCGTACGAGAATTTGACAGACTTTCTTCGTGCGCAGTGAAAGTCGAACTCGGTATTTTACCTTAGTTACGCTTGTTCGGTTTTTCGTACATTTTTTACCTGTCCACAGTTGACTGAAAGCAATGCCCTCAATCACACCTGAAAGTCTTTTATCCGACGTTTTGCCGCCGAGCTTAACCCGTCGCGTTTGCGCTTCTTTGGACGAATTGGGTGTAGAAACCGTCGAAGACCTCTATGAGGCCATCGCCAATGTGGGCGGCAATTGGTACAAGAGTTTTACCGGCGTCTCGCGCACCGACGCCAAGGATTTGGTCGATTGGTTAAAGAGTGAAGCGTCCGACGTGGGTGAAGTGACCGAGCGTTTTTACCCGAGCGGAATGGCCGAAACTGACTCCTCCGGCAACGTGCCTGTGCCCTTTGCCGGAGTTCCCGCGCTTCACCCTCAGTCTCTCGAAGACTTGCAGTTGCCCTGCGACTTGGACGGGACATCTGGCACCAACCGCGCCGAACTCAATTCGATTGAAGCCGCAAACGATCTGGATGCCATTCGCAAGTGGCTAAACGCCAGAGCCGTCAACGCAAACACGCTTTCTCAATACAGAAAAGAATCCGAACGTTTCTTGTTGTGGGCCACAATGGAGCGCGGCAAACCCTTGAGTTCCTTAACCGCGGCCGATGCCGCGCTTTACCCCGTGTGGTTGGAAAAACTCGGCAGAACGGAGCCCGAGGACTGGGCGCGAGACTGGAAGTTGGCGCAAACGGTTTGGATCGGCCCCAAGAATGCACCGAGACTTTCCGAAACGTGGCGACCTTTTAACGGTCCCCTGACGATTTCAAGTCGCAAAACGGCTTTGACCGTCGTTCGCATTCTCTTTGGCTTTTTAACGAAGACCGGTTACTTGAAATTCAATCCTTTCGATCAGATTTCGAGCAAAGTGCGCTATCTGCCGGGCGAAGGTGCGCCCAAGGCCTTTGCCGACCGCTCTTTAACCGAGCGCCAATGGAACGAAGTGTTGGAGCATTTGGAGTCGATGGAAGATGGCGAAGTTAAAGCCAGACTCAAGGTGATTCTCTCTTTAGGAAAAGGCCTCGGAATGCGCGCCAGCGAAATCATCCATGCCCGTACCGGTTGGATCGCCTTGCGTCGTATCGGCGACGAAGACATGACCGTGATCGAAATCGTGGGGAAAGGCGACAAAGTCAGGCGCTTGCCTTTGTCGGACGAAACGCTTTGTGCCATCAACACCTATTTGGCCTTACGTGACTTGCCCGATGTTCATTCGGCGCCGGTCGATACACCCTTAATTGCCAACCTGGGTGTGGGGCGACGCGCAAATGCCACCAATAAAAACGGAATTTCTCGCTCAGGCATTCACAAGATTTTGACCGACTTCTTTGAAGGCGCTGCCGCCAAGGCGCAGGACAAGTCGCCTGCAGACGCCGCCAAATTGAGAGCCGGTTCTGCGCACTGGCTGCGCCACACCTTTGCGACCACGGCTTTGAAAGCCATGGATCTCAATGTCGTGCAAAACGCGATGGGCCACGCATCGATCGGCACCACGAGCCGCTACCTGACGCCCGAGGAAGCCCAGATTGCGCAAGCCATGAAAAAGATGAAACCGATTTAACGAGGAAAAAACGATGTCTCTGGAAAAAGCGCGTGCGCATTTGGCGCAATTCGGTGTCGACAATCGTATTCGCGAGTTGGCACAATCGAGTGCCACGGTCGAACTTGCCGCCCAAGCCTTGGGTTGCGAAGGTGCGCGCATTGCCAAAACGCTATCCCTGTGGCTCAAAGACAAGCCTATCTTGATTGTGACGGCAGGCGACGCCAAGATCGACAATCCCAAATACAAACACTTTTTCGGCGCCAAAGCCAAGATGATTGCAGGTGACGAGGTCGAGGCCGCCGTCGGTCACGCTCCGGGCGGCGTCTGTCCGTTTGGAGTCAACGCCGGTGTCACGGTTTATTTAGACGTGTCTCTGAAGCGCTTTGAAACCGTTTTCCCCGCTTGCGGCAGCGGCAACAGTGCCATCCAATGTTCCGTTGACGAGCTCGAAAAGTTCTGCGGTTCCGTTGAGTGGATTGACGTGTGCAAAAACTGGCAAAGTCCGGCTGCCGACTGACTTCTCGCAACGATTTTTTCTTCACTTTTATTTGAGAACAGACATGCAAACGAAATTGAAATACGCCCTACTGTCCGCCGCCCTCTTTTGTGCTTTTCCAACCTTTGCCGCCGACACACAAGACGTCACTAAACTCATCGGTTATACGCCCGGCGTTGAAGTCATCACGCTTGATATCAAGCGCCCCCAGATCGACATGATTTCAGGCATCGTCTACTCGCAAATCAAATCCACACGCGCTGTCAAGCAACTGAGAATGACGCTCGAAATCCCGCGCACCACGGCCAAGAAGCCTGCGATCATTTATTTCCCGGGCGGCGGCTTTACTTCTTCGGACCACGAAAAGTTTTCAGAAATGCGCCGTGCTTTAGCCGAGGCCGGTTTTGTGGTGGCTGCCACCGAATACCGCACAGTGCCGACAATGTTTCCGGCACTTTTGCATGATGCCAAGGCAGCCGTGCGCTTTCTGCGCGCACATGCCGACGAATACGGGATCGATCCGAACAAAATTGCTGTCTTAGGCGACTCCGCAGGCGGCTATCTCGCACAGATGACGGCCGTGACCAACGGCGAAAAAGAGTGGGACAAGGGCGATTTTCTGGATGTGAGTTCGGACGTGCAAGCAGCTGTAACCATTTACGGGATTTCGAACCTGCTTAACATCAGCGAAGGTCTTTCTCAAAAAGCTCAAGACGGGCACAAGTCCCCGGCCGTGAGCGAATCTCTTTTGCTCAACGGCGTTGCCTTTGCCAACCGTCCTGCCGCCACCATTTTCGACAATCCGGAAAAGACCTTGGCCGCAAGCCCCATCACCCATATCGACGGCACGGAGCCGCCCTTTTTGATCTTCCATGGTGCCAAGGACCCGGGCGTGAGTCCGATTCAAAGTGCCAAACTCTACAAAGCGCTCAAAGATAAAAAGGTCGATGCCCAATACGTGCTCGTTGCCAATGCCAAACACGGCGACTTGGTTTGGTATCAGGATGCGTTCATCAAACGCGTCGTCGACTGGTTCGTTAAAACACTGAAACCGGCAAAGGGCGAGCCTGCTGCAGGTACCACACGCTAAGCCGCCACCAGCACTGACAAGACCGTTTGACAGCGGGCTCTGCGAGCGGATACCAAGGCTCAGCATGCACCAAAAGAGTGCGCCATACCTTTTCTTAAGTCGCGTTGAGCCTGTCTTAATATTGAATTTTATTTGATAATTATCAAACCGCCCCCGTCGTTTCAGCTCGTTCCTTTTGGCAATCGCGCGTATGAAAATGTTTGATGCGTGTCGTTGATATCGATCGCGGCGGTGAGCATTGATTGTCCGAATCGCTTCGTCCGGGCACAGAGAATATAGAGAAACATTTGGTGTACATATGAAAAAAGGCTATCAACGGTTCCCTTTCCGTTGATAGCCCTTTGTAACCACAGTGAAACTCAAGCGACCAAACCTGAATTTCTGCGACGAGGAGCTCGCATTTGTCATGCAGTTGGCGTTACATTAGCACAGCACCAAAATGTGCTCAACGCCCGATTTTATTAGGGTGGCAAAACACCTAAGTAAAAACCATCCCCATAAACTACCTAGAAATGAGGACGCACCAAATGAGTGCATTTCGCCGTTTTCAAGCCCAAAAAACTCATCCGAACGGATGATTTTGGCAGTGTTGAACCGCTTTTTCCCTCTTACCTCGTCACAACTGCGGTAAAGTACGCTTACCATTGAATTATTGTGCCTAATTGCCGTCAAAATTCGGCAAAGAGACCACCGAAAAAGAACAAATTTTTGACACGAACGAAGGATTGCATCGTGACGCAAAAAGATACCCGCCAAAGCCGCTTGGCCGAATTGGATGTTTTGAGAACATTGCCTGAACTGTTGACGCACCACTTGCCGCTGCGTCCCGACATGCCGATCTATCAGTATTACGATAACCGCACCAAGGAATGGGCTACGGTGACGATTGCTCAGGTGTGCGAAAAGGTGGATCGCTGGGCGCATGCGTTTGCCGCCTGCGGTTTGGAGCGCGGCGATCGCGTGGCGATGCTTTTGCCCAACTGTTTGGACGCCATCTGCTTTGATATGGCAGCTTTGACCTGCGCTTTGGTGCCCGTGCCCTTACACGCCATCGATACGGCCGGATCCTCATCTTATATTCTGAACGACTCGGGCGCCAAGGTTTTGGTCACCAACCGTCTTTTGAAGTGGAAGGGCATTGCCGATGCGGGCAACCATCCCGCTTTGCGCTATGTGGTGATTACCGACGAAGCCATCGAAACGGCCGAAGCCGAAGACTTTACGCTGACCAACGTCGATCATTGGTTGTCGATGGGTGTGGGAAGCGAATTGCCCGACGGGCCCGAGCCGACCGACTTGGCCGCTTTGGTTTACACCTCGGGCACCACGGGTCGACCCAAGGGCGTGATGCTTACGCACCGCGCCATTATGAGCGACATTCAGGGCGTATTGGACAACATTTGCCCCGAACCTGAAGACGTTTGGTTCTCTTTCCTGCCTTTGTCGCACACGTTTGAGCGCACCACCACCTACTACACGGCACTCGGCATGGGCTGCTTGGTGGGATTCAACCGCAACATCGGCTTGATTCAGGAAGACATGCGCAAGGTGCGCCCGACCATCATGATGTCGGTGCCGCGCATCTATGAAAAGATTTACGCCAAGATTCAGGATCGTTTGGCGGGCAAATCCGGTTTTGTACGCTTTATGTTCAACTGGGCCGTGGACGTCGGCTATCGTAAGTTCTGCAAAGCAAACGGCTTGCCGGTGACGGGTTCTGCTTTAAGTTTCCTTGATCCCTTTGTCGAAGGGTTCCTTTCCAAGAAAGTCGGTCAAGGTGTGCGCGACATCTTCGGCGGTCGTCCGCGCATTTATATTTCTGGCGGCGCTGCCATGAACCCGCAGATTTCCCGCACCTTCATCGGTTTGGGGGTCGAGCTCTTCCAAGGCTACGGCATGACCGAATCGAGCCCCGTGGTGAGCGTCAACAAGATCGGCTTCAACCACCCCAATACGGTGGGCACGCCTTTAAACAACATCGAAGTCAAACTGGGTGAAAATGACGAGTTACTCGTGCGCGGTCCCATTTTGATGAACGGCTATTGGAATCGTCCGGACGATACCGCTGCCGTGATCACCGAAGACGGTTGGTTGAAAACGGGCGATCAGGCAGACATTTATGCCGACGGCCACATCCGCATCAAGGGGCGCATCAAGGAAATTATCGTCACGAGTACCGGTGAAAAAATTCCGCCCGCCGACCTCGAACAGGCCGTCGAATGCGATCACCTCTTCGATCAAGTGATGGCCGTGGGCGAAGATCGTCCTTACATCGCCGCTTTGGCCGTGATCAATCCCGTGCAGTTCGAAATCTTTGCCAAGGAACTCGGCAAGGATCCGACGGCGCCCGACATTTTGATGGACAAAGACATTCGAAATGCCGCGCTTCGTCGCGTCAAGGCCGCCACGGCAGGTTTCCCCAATTACGGCATTCCGCGCAACATTCGTTTGTTGTCCGAACCCTGGACGATTGACAACGGCCTGTTGACGCCCACCTTGAAACTCAAGCGCCAGCAAATCCGTCAGCGCTATGCCGAAGAAATAGACGAACTCTACGGTGATCGTCGTGCCTAAGGCAGTAACGATCGTTTGATCAGTCAAAGAAGCCTCGCGAACCGAAATCCGCGAGGCTTTCTTTTAATGAAATCGAGCTGTCAAGGATTTCTTGACGACTCAATTTGTCCCGATGTTATTGAGGCTTCACCAGCTCTTTACATGAGCCGAGTGCAAAATCCTCAAACCCGCATCGCCAAGAAATTCTTCAAGAGCTCATAACCGTATTGGCTTGCCACCGACTCGGGATGAAACTGCACGCCTTCGACGCACATCGTCTTGTGACGCACCGCTTGAATTTCCCCATCATCGCTCGTGGCACTGATTTCCAAACAATCGGGACACGTCGCACGGTCAATCACCAGAGAATGGTAGCGTGCCACGGTGTAGCGATTGGGCAATCCCGCAAACACGCCCTTGCCGTCATTGGCGATTTCATCCGTTTTGCCGTGCATGGGTTGCTTGGCGCGCACAATCTTGCCGCCGAAGACTTCACCGATGGCTTGGTGCCCCAAGCACACGCCCAACACCGGCACTTTGCCCGCAAAATAACGAATCGCATCCATCGAGATGCCGGCTTGCGCCGGGGCGCAGGGCCCCGGAGAAATGCACACGCGATCCGGAGTCATGGCAATGAGTTGCGCCAAATCGACTTGATCGTTTCGCACCACCTTGACGTCTTCTCCAAGCTCGCCGAAGTACTGCACGAGGTTAAAGGTAAAGCTGTCGTAATTGTCGATCATCAAAAGCATTTTGACTGTCTCCCCAATCCTTATCAGAACCCCGGCTCCAAACCGACTTCGGCGTCGCGTGCGGCCAAAAGCACGGCTCTGGCTTTCATTTCCGTTTCATTGTGCTCAAACTCGGGCACACTGTCGGCAACGATGCCGGCAGCGGCTTGCGCATACAAGGTCTTGTTGCAAATTACACCGGTACGAATGGCAATGGCCAAGTCCATATCCCCGCCAAAGGAGATGTAACCGACGGCGCCACCATAAATACCGCGCTTGCCGGGCTCCAACTCGTCGATGATTTCCATGGCGCGCACCTTGGGCGCCCCGGTTAAGGTGCCTGCAGGGAACGTGGCCTTCAAAACGTCTATATTGCCCATACCGTCGTTGAGCTCGCCTTCGACGTGGCTCACGATATGTTGCACTTGGGAATAGCGTTCGAGTCCGTACTGTTCGATCACTTTGACGCTGCCCACCTTGGCGATGCGACCGATGTCGTTGCGCGCCAAGTCGATGAGCATCAAGTGTTCGGCTCTTTCTTTAGGATCGGACAAGAGTTCCTTGGCCAACGCTGCGTCTTTGACCGGATCGGCGTCGCGCCTTCTGGTGCCCGCAATCGGACGAATCCCGACGATGCGCTTACCCTCGCGATATTCGCTTCTGACTAAAATTTCAGGGGAGGCACCCACAACGTAATGGTCGCCAAAGTTGTAGTAGTACATGTAGGGTGCCGGGTTTCTCGTGCGCAGGGCACGATAAAGCGAAATCGGGTTTTCGGTAAAGGTCTTTTCCAGACGCTGACCGATTTGCACCTGCATGCAGTCGCCCGCAGCAATGTATTCCTTGGCGCGCAAAACGGCCTTCAAATAGTCTTCCTTGGCAAAGGGGCGCAGCACTTCGTGTTCAACGCCGGTGGAAGCATACGGCGCCTCTGCCGGACGCAGGAGTTTGGCGCGAATCTCGCGCGTTCTTTGGCGCGCTTGAGCGTAAGCGTCGGGCGCCTTGGGATCGACGTTCAAAATAATGTAGATGCGACCCTTTAAGTTGTCGATCACGACCAATTCTTCGCAGAACAACAGGCAAATGTCGGGCAGGTTCAAGTCGTCTTTTTTGTACTGCGCCAACTTTTCGGGTTCGATCAAGCGCACGGTATCGTAACCGAAGTAGCCGACCAAACCGCCGGTGAGTCTGGGCATGCCCTTGGGCGAGGCGACCTTAAAGCGCTTGGTAAAGGCTTCGATGACATCCAAGGGATTTTTGTTTTCGATACGTTCCGTCACCTTGCCCGACTCGATGATTTCAGTCACGGGCCCCTTTTCGGTCAGGCGACTCACGAGTTTTGTTTTGGCCTGCAGACCCACGAAGGAGTAACGGGCAAAACGCTCGCCCCCTTCCACGCTTTCAAGCAGGAAGCTGTCGGGACAGTTGGCAAGTTTCAAATAGATGGACAAGGGGGTATCCAAGTCGCCCAAGCATTCGGTCATTAAACCTACGCGGTTGTAACCTTCGTCGGCCATAGCTAAGAATTCGGTTTCGGTCATTTTATTTTGATCCTAAGGTTGTGATTTTTTCGGTTTTCTCGGCTTTGGCGGTGTTTTGCATCTCTTGGAAATACAACTTGAGTGCGTTTTCGTTCAGTTCGGATGCAAAGCCGGGAGAAATTTGAGAACTGCGCTCAAGGCGCCAACGGTGTGCAAATTGCACTGAGCCTGTACGGTGTCTTTGTCGCAAACGAATCTGCGTCGGACACACGCCAAACTTAGATGTGGAAGACTCGCCACCATGACCAGGCCCCCTGTGCATACCACCCTTCGGGCTTGGGCACAGAGCGACTAAGACGGATGTCTGCAAATTGTGCTTGCGACAAAATCATGGCTCGTTTGTTTGAAATGATTGAAAAGTGACCGTCCGAGCGGTCGTATGTGTATTTATAAGCCGTGGCGCACTTCTTGGCAATAGGCAAAATATCGTAATGCGAATGCGACACCTCAGGCCTGACCGAGAGAAAGCGCGGAGGACTTTGCTTTTGCGCCCCCGCGCTAACTTTTACACTTTTTTCCAGTGACCGCGTCTTACCAACCGTTGATGCGTGTCCAGTGCGCGGTGACTTCGTCGTTGCCGTCCGTGACGTTATACACGCTAAAGGCGGCTGCCGTCGGACAAGCGTGATTGGGTAGGATCCTTAACTTCATATCCAACGGAAAATCCTTCGGATCCAAAGGCGCGCCGTCGCGACGACACACCACTCCGTGCTCTTGATTGCATTGCTTGACCCACAATTCCGGCAAAAGGTTGCCGTGCACGTCGCACACTAAGCCGTAGCCGCAGTCCACTTTCTGATTGGCTGTGCCGCGATCTCGACTCATGGCAAGCCAGCCGCCGTCGGTAATGACCCAGCCCTTGTCCTTTTGGTGCCCGATGACGGAAACCAAAACGGAAACGGCAATTTGCTCCACGCTACAGACACCGACGCCGGCCATCACCAAATCGTAAAAGGTGCCCACGCCGCTTCTGTATTCGGTGACGCCCTCAGCCGAAGGACTTGCCACCAATGTCGGCGTTGACCCCACGCTTACGATCTCGGAAACAAAGCCGTTGGCAGCCAACAAGTCTTTGGCCGTATTGATAGCCTTGACTTCGCCCACGGCATGCACGCGTGCTTCGTCAATATTAGTGGCGGAATAGCTTTCGCCTGCGTGCGTCAACACACCCTTAAAAACAGCACCGTCGGTCAAGGCTTTGGCAATCTCAACCATCACCGGATCGGCGGGTTTCACCCCCGAGCGATGCCCGTCGCAGTCGATTTCAATTAAAACGCCGATCGAAGTTTCTTTGGCTTTGCAGAATTTGCTCACGGCTTGCGCTGCTTCGACGCTATCGAGCACAATTTTGATGTCGGCGCCGGCACGATTGAGGTTGTCAAGTTCGGGCAACTTGTGCGGTGCAATACCCACGGCATAGATGATGTCTTTGATGCCTCGGCTAGCGAAGAACTCGGCTTCATACACGGTCGAAACGGTGATGGGACCGGTCGGATCATCGAGCTGCAGGTGCGCGATTTCCAGACATTTATGCGTTTTGACGTGCGGACGCCAACGTATGCCCAACTCTTTGCAACGCGCCTTGGCAAAGGCGATATTGGCACGCAATTTCGGGAGGTTTAAAATAATGCTAGGGGTATCGAGATCTGAAATGAGCATAAAAAAGTCCCGGCGACTTCGCGGTTGTAGGGGGTTACGAAACAATAGCGCAAAGTCGCCGGGGTGAGGAACTTCGCAACCCATGTTGCCGGCGGTAAAACCCGACGGCAAATTCAAAATTCATTGAGAGCCGTAGCTCAGAATTCGAAATTCAGTATTTACCCTAGGCCGGAAGCTGTACACGTAATTAACCGAAAGCACCGACGTGCACCCCTTCCGGAATACATAGGGTATTTTCATAAAAAAGTGTGAGAGACTGCCTGCTCGAATCGACCGATGCCCGTTGTCCTTACGAAGGCTTTATATTCGTCGATTCTTTTCGTTTTTTAGTGAGCGCCTCTTTTTCCTTATTGAGGTGCCGGGCTCTTTTGTAGACTGCGTGAGCCCTATAACCGTTAAAATTTCCAACGGCCGGACAAGTGACCTCGTCCTCAATGCGTTACGGAGCCAGCTCCGTGTCCATGGCGCGTGCGCGTTCCGAAAACTCCGGCGGAACCATACAACAACGAGCCAAACCGTGCGATGTGATCATAAACATTGCCTTGTCGCTTTCGATGCGAGCGCAACAATGTGAAAGTCGACTGTAAAGACTCGTCGCGGCGATATGTTCGCACATCGATGTTTCTTCTTCAGTCAACAGCGACGGGTGTGCCACGATGCAATGCGGCTGACCGTGGCGCATGACCATCACAGAATGACCCAATCGCGCTTTCTGCGCCTGTTGCGCAAAATGTGCCGACAAGACACCATAGTCGATAGTTTGCATTTGCGTACCTCCCAAATCAATTGAGTGTTACGCAACCCCCTATCCTCACAATCCAATTCTATTCGCTAACTCTGTCCGAATAGTGGCACACCTTTGCGTTAGGCCATGCTTTTGTCGAAATTTGTTCCCTTATTCTTAACAAATTGGGAACGACCAAAAAAACAACTTTGCCTCTTACACCAAAAAGAGCTCTACCGCCTTTTACCTAAAGCGTTTTGCGGGTATTGTCTGACAAGTATCAAAGAGCCCCGAAACATAGGGCAACTTTGCACTCTTGCCCTATGAAATCGGACGAAATCCTGACACAATCCGAAATGTTGTCGTTCGACATCGGTTTTGCACCTTTCCCCTTGGACGGCTGTCAACGCCTGAGTCGACTTAACTTTTGATTTTGTAGAGACACACCAATGGCAATTATCGTTCACAAATACGGCGGCACCAGTATGGGCAGCGTCGAGCGCATCAAGAATGTCGCCAGACGCGTGGCCAAGTGGCACCGCGCCGGCCATCAGATGGTTGTTGTGGTTTCCGCCATGAGCGGCGAAACCAACCGTTTGATCGGCTTGGCCAAAGAAATCATGCCCAATCCCGATCCGCGCGAGCTTGACGTTGTGGCAAGTACGGGCGAACAAGTTTCGATCGGTCTTTTGGCAATGGCCTTGAAAGCCATTGGCGTTGAAGCCGTCAGTTTCAACGGCACTCAGGTCGGCATCATGACCGACAGCGCCTTTACCAAGGCTCGAATCGACTCCATTGACGCTACGTGCGTGAAAGAGGCTCTGGATGCCGGTAAGGTTGTGATCGTCGCAGGTTTCCAGGGTCGCGACCCCGCCGGCAACGTCACGACGCTTGGTCGCGGCGGTTCGGACACCAGCGGTGTAGCCATGGCCGTGGCTTTGCAGGCTGCCGAATGCTTGATCTTTACCGATGTGGACGGCGTTTACACGACCGATCCGCGTATCGAACCCAAAGCGCAAAGATTGGATGTCATCAGCTTTGAAGAAATGTTGGAATTGGCAAGCCTCGGCTCCAAGGTCCTTCAGATTCGAAGCGTTGAATTCGCAGGCAAGTACCGCATTCCTCTGCGCGTGCTCTCGAGCCTGACCGATCCCGACATCCCTGTTGATATTGAAGCCGTTAGCGGCACACTGATTTCTTTTGAGGAAGATCCGAAGATGGAGAAAGCCCTAGTTTCCGGTATTGCGTGCACGCGCGACGAAGCCAAGATCACGCTTGTTCAAGTTCCCGACACCCCGGGCGTGGCCTATAAGATTTTGGGCCCGGTTGCCCAGCACAACATCGACGTCGACATGATCGTGCAAAACGTCGCTGCTGCCGGCACCACCGACTTTACCTTTACCGTTCCCAAGGGCGAAGTCGACCGCGCTTTGAAGGTTTTGACCGAAGAAGTGGCTCCCGTTTGCAACCCCAAGGAAATCACGACCGACACCAACATCGCCAAGGTTTCCGTGGTCGGTATCGGTATGCGTACCCACGCCGGCGTTGCTTGCAAGATGTTTGAAACCCTTGCCAAGGAAGGCATCAACATTCAGATGATCGGCACTTCCGAAATCAAGGTGAGCCTTGTGATCGAAGACAAGTACATGGAATTGGCCGTGCGCGCTTTGCATGACGCCTTCAACTTGGATCAGCCCAAGTAATTTCTGTCTGACGACTCGGTCGCTCTCGACACTCCCGACAGCTTTTGGCGTCGGGAGTTTCTTTTTTCACGTTTTGCCTGTATTTTCTCGCAAGGTACGTTTGTGCAAAAGTCGGGTTTGAATTCGGCAAAAACGAATTTCGGCTTTTTTCTAAGATTTCCATCATCAAAAACCACTTTGTTGAAAGGAAATCGCCATGACCGACAAAACTCTTCTTGCCACGTTAAGCTGCTGCGCCGTTGCCGCCACCTCTGCCGTTGCTGCACCTCAGTCCGCCAATCCTTACGGCCTTGTCTACGAAGGCGCCGTCACGCAAAACAAGGCAGGTGCCGTCAACATCCATCAGGTCTCCTACGATCTGCATGGGTTGAAAATTGCCGCCAACGTCTATACGCCCGCCAACTACGACCCCAAGAAGTCGTACGCCGCCATTGTCGTAGCACACCCCAACGGCGGCGTGAAGGAACAGGTTGCAGGCCTCTACGCGCAACGCCTGGCCGAAGCGGGCTACATTACGATTGCGGCCGACGCATCCTATCAAGGTGCAAGCGAAGGGCTTCCTCGCCACACCGACAAGCCGCAATTCAGAACCGAAGACATCCGCGGAATGGCAAGCTACATTTTGTCTTATCCCGGCGTTGACGCCGCTCGTTTGGGTGCCTTGGGCATCTGCGGCGGCGGTGGCTACACCTTAAACGCCGTGAAGTCCGACAAGCGCTTCAAGTCCGTTGCAACGTTAAGCATGTTCAATTCCGGCCTCGTGCGCCGCATGGGCTACATGAACACCCAGACCGATACCGTTCAGGAACGTTTGAAGGCGGCTTCTGCCGCGCATGCCGACGAGGTGCTTCACGGCAAAGTGAGCATTTCGGGCAACGTCGACTTTGACAGCCTGACCGATGAGGGCATTGCCAAGATCACCAACGATCTTTATCGCGAAGGCATGCAGTACTACGGTCGCACGCATCGACACAGCAACTCGACCTTTGCCTACACGACCTCTTCTTTGTTGGATTTGATGTTGTGGGACGCGACCGATCGCATTGAACTCATCAACGTGCCGCTTTTGATGGTGGCCGGCAGCAAAGCCGACTCGCTTTACATGACCAAAGATGCCTTTGCCAAAGCCACCGGCACCCAAGACAAAGAACTCTTTGAAATCCCGGGTGCCACGCATATTCAGACCTACTTTGTGCCCGAATACGTCAATCAAGCCATGGGCAAGTTCAAGGAATTCTTCGGTCGTACGTTGAAGTAATTGTTTCTGCATCAGGCGTGCCGCTTCACCTTTTGAGCGGCACGCGCTCTCACAAAAGGATTTCGCCATGTTTTCTTCTCGTTGGATCGCTTGTCTTGCTTCGGTTGCGGCCTCCGGGTTTTTGTTTGCTTTGCCCGCAAATGCCGCCGATCCCCAAACCGTGATCGATACGCAAACGGCTGCTGCAAAAAGCGCCGGCAACCGCACGTTTACCGGCAACGTCACCACTTCTGCAGCTTTTCGGCAAACGGAACCTGCCATGCTCTACGGCGCCTTGGTGCACTTTGATGCCGGTGCCCGCACGTTCTGGCACAGCCATCCGCTCGGTCAAACCCTGGTCGTTACCAAAGGTGTGGGCTTAACGCAAACTCGCGGCGGCAAGGTCATGAAAATCAAAGCGGGCGACGTCGTCGTTTGTCCGCCCAATGTCGAGCACTGGCACGGTGCGGCACCCGATAGCGAAATGGAGCATCTTGCTATCGCGGAGCGCCATGCCACGGAAAAAGTCACGTGGCTTGAGCCCGTTTCCGACAAGGACCATAACGTAAAGTAAGGAGAAAGCCATGAGCGTATCTCGCAGAACATTCATTCATGGAGCCGTTGCCATGACACTGACCGGCTTTTCCACGACCGGTGTTTTTGCGCAAACCCAAAAGCGCATCGCCGTTGTTTACTTTTCCAAAACCGACCACACGACAAGCTTGGCCAACGAAGTCAAGCGTTTGACGGGTGCCGATACATTTCGCATCGAACTCGTCGAGCCTTATCCGGCCGCGTATACGCCTACGACCGAAATCGTCAAAAAGGAATTGGAAAACGGCATTGTGCGTGCCATTAAGCCTGTTGACATCGACGTGTCAAAATATGACACCTTTGTGTTGTGCACGCCCACGTGGTGGCACCATGTGGCCAAGCCGCTCGAAAGTTGGATTAAGAGCGTCGATTTGTCGGCTAAGTTTGTCCTCACGGCCAACACGCACGGTGGCGGCGGCTTGATGCACACACGAGAAGATTTCGAGAGCCTGTTAAAGACCTCCAAACTCGGCACGCATCTGACTCACTTCGGCAATGTGGAGGAAGGCGACGACGATGTGACTCAATGGATTAAAGCCAACGGTTTGATCTGAGCCGAGTTGGCGTAAACTGACACAAACAAAGTTTGAATTTTTGCAAGGAACACCTATGCGCACTCCCAACGACTGGATGCAAGGCAACCAAACCGACGCTCAAGTTTTCGTTTCCGATTACGAAAGTTCCGAGTCCGAGATGGATCGCTTGGTGCGATTGTCTTTGGCAGATAAAGTGCGCACGATCGTGCAATCCGACACCTTGTCGGCAGCACCCATTGCGGGTTTAAATCTTTCCTATTTGGAATCGAGCAAGCAGCTGAAAAACTGCTTTTATCACTTGTCCGTCGCATTGATTCTCAAAGGCCACAAGCGCCTTTTGATGGGTGCCAAGGAGTATCGCTATGGTCCCGGCAGTTGCATCGTCACTTCGATGGATATGCCCACCTCTTACGAACTCGTCAATGTCAGCAAAGACGAGCCTTTCGTGTCGTTGTCTTTGAAACTCAATACCGCAATTTTGGCCGAACTCTTGTCAGACGAAACCGCTAACGGCGCCGGGGCCGGGGTCTTTTCCGTGGCACCATCTTCACGCGAGATGACCGAAGACTTCTCTCGCCTTTTGAGCCTATTGGAGCGCCCCGAACAAATCCCGATTCGTGCGCCCTTGATTATCCGAGACATTCACTATCTCGCACTCACCAGCCCCAACGGCGACTGCCTGCGCGCATTGTATGCGCCGTCAGCTTCCGAAAAGCGCATTCGCAAGGCCGTGCATTGGTTGCGAGAAAACTTCCGCTCGGACGTCTCGATCGATGCTTTGGCCGAAATCGCGAGCATGGCGCCCACGACATTTCATCGTCACTTTCAGGAATTCACGGGTTTCACGCCTCTTCAATACCAAAAACGCATGCGTCTGTACGAAGCACAGCAACTGATCATGAACGGCGAAACCGATGCGGGCTCAGCCGCCTACGCCGTGGGCTATCAGAGCGTGTCGCAGTTTTCTCGCGAATACAAGCGCTTGTTCGGAGAGCCGCCCGGACGACATGTGAAGGGAAAGCTGTTGGCGATGGACGAACAAACACAAAGAGAGAAAAATGTCACGATCAATTAAGTTCACAACGACGCTTTTGAGCGTCATGCTTTCCGCTAGCGTCTTTGCCACGCCGCTTGTGATCGACAAACAAGGCAGTTTTGCTGCCGGCGGCACTGTTGTTGCGCCCAAGGCCAAATTTGACCCCATGAATCCCAAGCCCGAAGCTCAGGAAGTGCATGGAGATCACGCCTTCGTACGCTATCAGGTGCCCGAAAATGCGAAGCGCTTTCCCTTGGTCTTTTTGCACGGCCACGGACAGTTTTCCAAGACCTGGGAAACGACACCTGACGGGCGCGACGGATTTCAGAACATCTTCTTAAGGCGCGGCTACTCCGTTTACCTTGTCGATCAACCTCGTCGTGGAGGTGCAGCCAAAGCAACGGTTCCGGGAACGATTACCGCCGCCGGTGAAGAAGGCTTTTTCTTCGGCCAATTCCGCATGGGGCTGTGGCCCAAGTTTTACGAAGGCACGCAGTTCCCGCAAGACGCCGAATCGTTAAACCAGTTCTACCGTCAGATGGTGCCCAATACGGCGCCCTATGACGCAGCCGTCAACGCGCACGCCATGACGGCTGTCCTTGAAAAAGCCGGTCCCTCGGTTTTGGTGACGCACTCTCAGGGCGGTGGCATCGGCTGGCTCACGGGCATGATGAGCGACAACCTCAAAGGCATTGTGTCGTATGAACCCGGTAGCGGCTTTCCGTTCCCGGAAGGCGAAGTGCCCTCGCCGATTGAAAACAAGAGCTTTTATGGAGCTTTCAAAGCCAACGGCGTGCCCTTGGAAGAGTTTAAGAAATTGACGCGCTATCCGATCGTGATCTATTACGGCGACTATATTCCCGATACCGTCACCGACAATCCGCATCAGGAATACTGGCGTGCGGCCAAAGCCATGGCCAAGCTTTGGGCGGCGTGCATTAACAAACACGGGGGCGACGCACAAGTTATTGCCTTGCCGGACAAGGGCTTAAAAGGCAACGGCCACTTCCCGTTTGCCGAGAAAAACAATGTCGAAGTGGCAGACTTGTTGAGCAACTGGCTCAAGGATAAGAAACTGGACGTTCGATAACACTTGTCTGACGACATATTGGGGCGAAGACGGCGGTTTTCGCCCCAAATTTTTTGCCTCCGTTTTGGCGTATCTCGCTTGAACCCCTTTAAAATTAAAGTTTGTGCCAACTTCTTTTACAGACCACTGCCATGCGCCAAAGCCCTGTCATTGCTCCTTCGATTCTTTCCGCCGACTTTGCCCGTTTGGGTGAAGAAGTTCGCGACGTCATCGCCGCGGGTGCCGATTGGATTCATTTCGACGTAATGGACAATCACTACGTCCCCAACCTCACGGTCGGCCCCTTGGTGTGCGAAGCCATTCGCCCGCACACGTCGGCTCCCATCGACGTGCATTTGATGGTCGAACCCGTGGACGCCATCGTGCCAATGTTTGCCAAGGCCGGTGCCGACATCATCACCTTCCATTGCGAAGCCAGCCGCCACATCGATCGCACGTTGCAGCTCATTCACGATCAGGGCGTGAAGGCCGGTCTCGTTTTCAATCCGGCAACGCCCTTAAATTACCTTGACTACGTGATCGACAAGGTCGACATGATTCTTTTGATGAGCGTCAACCCCGGTTTCGGGGGACAGAGCTTTATTGCTTCGACCATGGACAAGATCAAGGCCGCTCGCGCCATCATCGATCGCCACTATGAAGAAACGGGACGCGTGATTCGATTGGAAGTTGACGGCGGCATTAAGCCTGCCAACATCGGTGCAGTGGCCGCAGCCGGCGCCGATGCGTTTGTGGCGGGCTCAGCTATTTTCGGTCAGAAGACGCCTGAAAAGTACGCAGAAGCCATCCGTCTGATGCATGCGGAAATTGAAAAGGCTCTGGCTTAATCTCAAGCTTCTGCAATACACAGCCACACTGAACATTGCCCCGACAACAGGAGGACAGATTCTCAAATGTTGTCGGGGTAATTTTTCATTAGACAAATCGCACTTCAAGCCTTTTCCCAAGTGCTTCTGCGTAGCGTTGGAGTGAGCGCATGGAGGGCCAATGACCGGTAGACAAACCGGACTCGATACGTGCAACGGCCGATTGCGTTGTGCCCATACGAGCAGCAACTTGCGCTTGCGTTAGCCCGGCTTCGGCACGCGCGGCCAAAATGTAGTCGAGCTGTGCAAATTCCCTCTCGGACTCTTCCAATTCGTTTGCAAATTCGGGATCGGAGAGCCATTCCTTTTTCATTTCCTGCCAAGTTTTAGTGGGTTTCATAAGAAAAAAGCGTTACGTGGTTTAAAAAATTATCGCATATTTGCGATATTCTTGGGGTAGCCGGTTGATATCCGGAGTTCAAAATGAACCACCAACGGACGCCATAAACAGGCCTCTTTACGGTCGTTTTTTGTTGCGCTAAAGTTTGGAGATTCCTATTGGATTTTTGGATGACAACCATAACCGTAGCCACAACACCGGAACTCCTTGCCGAAAACGAGACCGTTCAAGAATCGATCGATTTGAAAAATGAACTTGCCGAGGCATTGCTTCATTGCAATCAAAACAAGGTCTTGGAGTTGATGAGAGCTGAAAAGGAGTTTGTGAACGTTGTTCTCGAAAGCGGAAAAACGCCTTTTGAAACAGCGCTTGAATCCGGCTATACCAAGCTTGCGCAAGCCATTCTCAATATAGAGAGCTTTAACGTCAACGACCACGACCACAATCCTTTGCGCTGTGCCATTACGCTCGGCTTCAACAAAATTGCCGTCGAACTGCTCGAAGCCGGTGCCAATGCCAACCATCGACAAGCAGATGACCCAAGCATCCTGCAGCTTGCGCTCGATAAGGGCGCCTTGGATGTTGCAACCAAAGCCCTCGAAAAAGGGGCTGAGATCGATGTTCGGAATGCAAAAGGCTGGACAGCCCTGATGCTTGCCGCCTATACCGGCAAAAGCAAAACGGTCGATTTTCTTTTGGAGCACGGCGCAGATGTCAACATCTGCAATAACGATGGATGGAATGCTGTGGTCGGTGCTTACGCAGCCGGCTACGCCGACATCGCAACCAAGTTGATCGAGGCCGGTGCCGTGTTCCCGGACGAATTTGCCCAGGCGGCATTGATGACGGCTTATCGCCAAGGTAATTTTGCGATTGCAGAGTCTTTGCTCAAGCAAGGTGTTAATCCGAACTTTGAAGATAAAAACCATGAATCGATCATTGTGCAAGCCGTATTAAAAGGAGATTTGGACTTCGTCAAAACCCTATTGGAACACGGTGCCAATCCTAATACAAAATCAAAAAGAGGTTGTCCTATCATTTTGACTTTGGCAGAAAATGGTCAAAATGAAATAGTTGATTTA
>ERZ1035006.1088-NODE-1088-length-19153-cov-5.805425_pt1 | contig 19153 bp, 9 predicted proteins | sample MGYA00520694_ERZ1035006 | MGnify/ENA primary metagenome ERZ1035006 (study PRJEB33766, sample SAMN09781746) | gut metagenome | biome: gut microbiome | host: Homo sapiens | place: Madagascar | study: EMG produced TPA metagenomics assembly of the PRJNA485056 data... | reverse complement strand
CTTTCGGTCGGCAGCGGCTTCTCACGACCCAGCGCACAAAAAACGGCCAGCATTTTGCTGGCCGTTTTTGCGAGGTTATGAGCTAAGCGCAGATTATTCGGCGCGTTCCCTCAGGCGACGATCAAGCTCGTCGGCCAGCTGGTGGCGCTTAACCTTGCCGGATTCCGTCATAGGGATGGCGTCGATGAACTCGATGTGCTCGGGGCGCAGGCGTTTGGCTACGCCGATGGAATCAAGGTACTCCGCGATGGAATCGAGCGTGGGCTCAACATCACCGGTTTGAACGATGAAGGTGCAGATGCGTTCGCCCAGGCGATCGTCGGGCAAACCGATGGTGGCGTGGGCGCCAACGCCGGGGCAACCGTCCAAGTTGTTATCCACTTCGTTTGCGGAGATGTTGATGCCGCCGCGAATTAGGATTTCCTTCTTGCGGCCGTTGATCTTTACGCGGCCTTCTTCGTCCTGGATGCACAGGTCGCCCGAGAAGAACCAGCCGTCGTCGTTCAAGTCTTTTGCGGTTGCCTCGGGGTTCTTCAGATATCCGCTGAACATATGGGGTCCGCGAGAGATTTCTTCGCCCTGTGTGCCGTGGGGCACCTCGTTGCCGTGTTCGTCGACAACCTTGACCTCGATACCCTCAAAGGCAACGCCCGACCAGTTGCCGTTCCATTCCAGGCAATGCTCGGGGGGAACTGCCAGGTGGGGGCAGCTTTCGGTAGAGCCGTAGCATTCGCACAGTATTAAGCCGTGCTCATGAGCGCGCTGCACCATGGTGCCTGGCACGGGCGCGCCGCCGCAGATGTAGAGCTTCAGCGTTTCGAACTTCAGGTCGTTTTCCTCGGCGCAGTTAAGCAGGTCGAAGATGAACGGAGTGGCGCCCATCGACCAGGTTACGCCTTCGTTATTCATGATTTCGATTGCTTCGCGAGCGCGGAATTCCTGCTGCAGAACAACGCGACCGCCCAGAAGCAGCGGCGTGATAAGGCCGTGGTTGAAACCGGTGGCGTGGTTCAGCGGTGCGGGCATGAACATGACGTCGTCCTGCGTAAGATGCAAACCGCGGCTGAATGTGGTTTCAGAGAAAATAAGTGCATTATGGGAGATCAGAACCGCTTTCGGGCGACCAGTGGTTCCAGAAGTGGAAAGGATCAGCACCACATCGTCTGATTTGCTGCCAGGGTTTTCGCGGTAGGGCTCATACGTTTCGCAGATCTGCTTCAACGTGATGGTGCCGTGCGATTCAACTGTTTTGTCATGAACGCAAATGGCATCTTTGGAAAGCGTGGGAATGCGATCGACTGCGGAAAGAATCTGGTCTTCGAAGTTGGTTTTGTGATGGAAGGTGGGGCACATGAATGCCTTGCTTTCCACCAGGTTCATAGAGTAAATCAGGTCTTCGTCGTTAAACGTGACGGGAAGCGGATGGCTTACCGCGCCAACCTTCAAGCAGGCAACGTAAAGGATGCAGAATTCTGACCAAGGTGGCATTTGGTAAGAAACCACGTCGCCGTTTTTCACGCCTACATCACGGAGCCAAGCTGCCAGGCGCGATGCTTTGTCGTCGATTTCGGCGTAGGTGTAACGTACGCCTAGATTGTCGCTTACGTATTCGCGATCAGGGAAAGCGGCAACCTGGGTATTCCAGATGTCGTTTAAGGTACGCTCGGTCCAGTACCCCTTCTCGTAATACTCTCTCTTGTTCTTTTCGTTGACCTTCAAGTCCGTAATCATGATTCCTCGCTTCATGAGGCAGACCCACGGATTTGTGGCTGCCTGGTTCCTCGGAACGAACCTCCCCCTATAAGTGCGCGGGTAACTCAACGTAAATTCCTGTTTACGTGCGTAGGCGCGCTCAACCCAAAGTATACCGCTAATCTACAGGGGGTTGGGTGCTGTGCCGGGGCGTCTGAAATGGGGCTTTGAGGTCCGTTTTGTCGCATATTTCACTCGGCGGAACACGAAACGAAGCTTTTGTGGCATAAACCATTGGCATAGTGCGAATGGTGGCTCTGGGATTGCTGGTTTTGGGTACTTTTATTGGACAAAAGCTGATTTTTACCCATCATTATTTGGAGCCATTAATAACTAGTGACTACTTTTGAACGTGTTCTTGTCAAAATGCCGGCAATTTTTTGGCTTTACCCGATCTTTTTTCGTTCCAGCGCCGAACGACGGCAAGATCTGCGCGCCGTGCATGATCTGAGGGGCCCCGCGCAGTGAAAAGGGCGTCTTCATGGCAAGATATTCGCGCGGTGTATTCTCAGACGGCTGTTTGCGGGGCTTTTCGGATGCATGGCGCGCGAATCTTGCCAAAGCCAGCTCGTTTTGGATGCACGGCGGCGATATGCTGCCAGGAAGGGACGCTTTTCCCGTCCGAGACCCCTTCGGGAACGCATGAGGCGAAAAAAATGCCACGGATCGCCGCCCGAGAACGCATCGCGGCATAATCTCGCCACGACTGGACCCCCGAAAACGCACCACGGCGAAATACTGCCATGGCCGACAGCCCGAGAACGCACCGCGGCGGAATGATGCTACGACCTGCCGCCCGAAAACGCACCAAAGCGAAATCTTGCCACGGATCGCCGCCCGAAAACGCACCACGGCGAAATATTGCCATGGCCGGCAGCCCGGGGATGCATCTCGGCGGAATATTGCCACGACCCGCTCCTCGGGGACGCATGGCGTCGATATGTTGCCACGGCAGGGCGCTCTGGGGATATGCGGCAGAGATATGTTGCCGCTGCCTGTCAGAGCGGCATTGGCGCATTGCCGCTCTGAAGGAGCCGGGGGTGCCCGAGGAACCATCGACCCCCCGCCGCGAGCGGGGCATCTGCGTTGCGCTCGCCCATGGCACATGCGCCGCAGTGTTTTCGGGAAGTGGGGGCACTGCGCAGCCTGCGCGGTGCCGTGTGCGTCTTGGCGCTCTCATCGCAGGGGCATGGAGCCCTTTTCAGCGCCCTCATGGCAGGGGCGTGGGAGTCCCTTTTCAGCGGCTTAATGCGAGGAGTGGCTTTGAGTCTGCGCTGTTTCGGTGGGCAACCATGGGCCCGTTTCGCGTTCTGCGGAGCAGTGCCGTATCATGTGCTGAAGCAAAATGCGCTTTGACCTTTATGTTGGGCGCGGCAAATGTTGTGAAAGGGATGTCATGGGCGTTCGCAAGGCAATGGGAAATATGGCAAGCTCGCTGAGCACGTGGGGTTTGCGCCACCTGGCGCATCGGCCCGCCGCTAATATGCCTGGCAAGATTGCCCTGAAAATCGATCCGCGCATTATCGCCGAGTCTATGGACAAGATCACCGAAGGCTCCATTGTCGTGGTGGGCACCAACGGGAAAACCACTATTACTAATATGATTGCCGATGCGCTGGAGCGCCAGGGTAAAAGCATCGCCTGCAATCGTACGGGAGCCAACCTTGCCTATGGCGTGGCAACTACGTTGCTGCAAACCAAGGGCACGGTGGAATGGGGCGTGTTCGAATCGGACGAGCTGTGGCTGGCCCATACTCTGCCGCAGGTGCAGGCGGATTACGTTCTGTTGTTGAACCTCTTCCGCGACCAGCTTGATCGTTGCGGCGAAATCGACCGCGTGCAGGATGCCATCGCCACCGCCTTGGAGCAGTCGCCCAACACCACTTTGCTTTACAATGCCGACGATCCGCTGTGCGCCATCATCGCGCAACGCGTGCCCAACAAGTCTATTGCGTTCGGCGTAGGCGAAGACATGCATCAGCGCCAGAACGTCGTGGCGGACGCCCAAATGTGTCAGCGCTGCTCGGCTATGTTTACGTATGATTACCGTCAATACGGCCAGCTCGGTACGTATTCGTGTCCGAACTGCGGTTTCTGCCGCCCCGATTTGGATTTCGCAGCTAAGGGCGTGGTGTTCGGCGACGAAATCACGTTTTCGGTAGAAGAAACGGCAACGGGCAAAAGCGTTGATCTTCACGCGCAGCGCGCGGGGTCGTATATGGTGTACAACGTTATGGCTGCTTGGTTGGCCTCTCATTGCGCTGGTGTTGCCGATGCGGTGTTCCAGAAGGCGGTCGATTTGTTCGACCCCCAAAATGGACGCCTGCAGTCGCTTACCATCGAGGGGCGCCCTGTTCTTTTGAATCTGGCGAAGAACCCGACGGGCTTTAACCAGAACATGAAACTCATTACGCAGGCACCGGGCAAGAAGGTTGCGGCATTCTTCATCAACGACAATGAAGCCGACGGCCGCGATATTTCCTGGATTTGGGACTGCGACTTCGAAGAGCTGGCCAGCCAGGAAGACGTTATGGTGTTCGCTGGCGGCATCCGCAAGAACGATCTGCAGTTGCGCTTGAAGTATGCAGGCATCGATGCCAAGACGGTCGATAGCGTCAACGAAGTGGTGGATGTTGCGCTGAAGCTGCCTTCCGAATGGAATCTCTACGCTATTGCCAACTACACCTCGCTCCCCGCAGTGCGTTCTGCCTTGATGGCACGCGCCGATAAGGCGGCGCCCGCCAACCCAACATCGGGTGATGCCAAGCCGGAGTGCAGCAAGAAGTGGGTTTCGGGTGCCTATGCGCATCAAGCCGAAGCTAGCGTGCTCGAGCAGCAGCCGCTTCGTATCGTGCATCTGTTCCCCGATCTGCTTAATTTGTATGGCGATGGTGGCAACGTACGCGTGCTTGCCCAGCGTTGCGCATGGCGCGGCATCCCTGTGCAGGTGGAGGCGGTTCACTATGGGGAATCGGTTGATCTTTCCACCGCCGATATCGTGTTCTTGGGTGGCGGCCCCGACCGTGAGCAGAAGCTGGCATCCGAGGTTCTGCTGGGCATGCGCGAAGATCTGCGCACATACGTGGAAAACGACGGAGTGCTCCTGGCTATTTGCGGGGGCTACCAGATTTTGGGCAGCAATTGGCTTATGGGCGATGAATCGGTGGAGGGTCTTTCCATCCTCGACCTGAAGACGGTCCGCGCAGGGGCCGGTTTCGATCGTCTTATCGAAAATATCGCGTTGGAGTCCGAGCTTTCTCCGCAGCCGGTGGTGGGTTATGAAAACCATGCCGGTCGCACGAAGATTGGTGCTTCCTTGAAGCCGTTTGGCAAGGTGGTTTCCAATGTGGGCCACGGCAATGACGACGACTCGGGCTGCGACGGCGCCCTGTATCGCAACTGCATCGGCACCTATCTGCATGGACCGCTTTTGGGCAAGAACCCCGCCATTGCCGATCACCTTATTGCTGCGGCGATGGAGCGCCGCTTGGGCGGCAAGGTTGAGCTCGTTGTTCTTGACGACGAGGTTGAGTTTGCCGCAAATGCCTACATGGCGAACCGTCTTGACGTGCCTGGAGCATAAACGGCGTTGAGGAGCTTCACGGGTGTGCCAGCGGAATCGCCTTGACATGCCCGGTGCGTAAACGGGAGCCGCACAGTCGTTCCCTTTCCGTGCTGCATCCGCGTTGCAACGCTTCACGTTTTACGCACAATAAACTCAACAAATTGTAGAGGAATGTGCAAAAAATGCGTGAAAAACATTGCTTCTGTTCGCGCATACTGTGGTTTTCGCCGAATTAATTTGCATGACATTAACGTTTCTTTCATCATTTATTGCATGTTTGCTTCGAATAACAAGCCATCAAAACGATCGGCTCGTGCTGAAAGGAAGGCGGCGCACGCTTCCTCCTCGCGCACGCCGCATCGCTCAGCGGGAAGTGCTTCTGACCCGTATACTCGTACGTCTCGCGCGTCGCATGCTTCACATCGCCCTAGTGGCTCGAGCACGAATCCGTATGGAGCTAGCAACTATGGTTCCTCCACGCATGTTTCCCCTGTTCACTCGCAGCAAAAGAGCAATTACCGCTCGGTTGGTGCTTATGGTGCGCCCACCAAGCGTGGCCCGTATGTTCCCCGTAACGCACATGATCGCGAAATTCTTCGCGCTAAGCGTGAGCGCACGAAGAAGCGCCGCAAGCGCATTGCCCTTGGCGTGGTTGCCGTTTGTTTGGCCTTGGTGCTTGGTGGCGTAGGTGCTGCTTGGGCTTATCTCAATAACCTTGACAAGGCGCTGAACAAAGACGTTGACGCTGACCTCTTGAACTCGCTTGCGGTTACCGATTCGCCATCCGACCCGTTCTATATGCTGCTTATCGGCATCGACAAATCGGAGCAGCGAGAATCTACTAACGAATATGGCGGTTCATACCGAACCGACTCAATGATCCTTGCTCGTATTGATCCAAGGGAAAAGGAAGTTACGCTCATTTCCATCCCGCGCGATACGCAGGTGACCATTGGCAATCACGGCACACAGAAAATCAATGCCGCCTATGCATTCGGCGGCCCTTCTGGTGCCATTGACGCGGTTTCCAAGCTGGCGGGCGTCCCCATCAATCACTATGCGGAAATCGACTTCGATGGTTTTAAGGCCGTAGTTGATGCCTTGGGTGGCATTACGGTGAATGTGCCGATGGAAATCAACGACGATATGGCAGGTGGCCACGTTGACGCGGGTGAGCAGACGCTCAACGGTGAACAGGCGCTCATTCTGTGCCGTAGCCGTCATAATTACGACAACGTGGGCGATGGCGATGGTGACTCCATCCGTGCCGCTAACCAGCGTATGGTTATTTCCACCATCATGAAGAAATTGATGGCTTCTGACGTTGCCACGCTTACCAATACGGTAAACACGCTCGCTCAGTACATCACTACCGACTATTCTGCGGCGGGTATTCTTGGTTTAGCGCAGGCCATGATGGGCATCGACGTCGACAACAACGTATATTCGGCTCAAGTTCCCACCACTTCTGTGTACGAAAACAATATTTGGTTCGAAAAAGTGAATACCGAAGAGTGGCAGAAGATGATGGGCCGCGTGAAGCAGGGGCTTTCGCCTACGGAAGAAACTGTTGTTGATTCCGCAACGGGCACTGTTATGTCTTCGGCGGGAACGGGCGGCAGTGGCTCTGGCGATAGCAGCTCCAAGAACTCGAGCTCTTCTTCTTCGCTTTCTGGTGTGAAGATTGCCGTAAAGAACGGCAGCGGTATCCAGGGTTGCGCGAACGAAGCGGCCTCGAAACTTACCCCGCAGGGCGCTGTTTGCGAAACGGGTAACGCCGACGATTACAACTACAAGAAGACGATCGTTGTATACAACGGCACCGATTCAAGCCAAGCGCAGAAGATCGCCGATTTGCTGGGTACGGGCACTGTCAAGAAGAACGATGGCACCTATTCATTCACGGGCGACTACTTGGTAGTAGTTGGTCAGGACTGGAACTAACAGCCTCCAGCGGGTTGACTGCAAGTCCCTGGTTGTTCTGCGGGTTCGTGATTCAGGCGAGAGCTTTTCAGTCCCTGAGCGCAAGCTTGCGAAAGCCAGAAACCTGCAGCTTCCTGGCGATATGAAGCTTTTTGGAGCGCGCAATGCGAATTTATCTCGCATTGCGCGCTTTTCTTTTCTGGGAGGGCGGGGCCTTTCGAAATGTAGGCAAAAGCGTGTTCGATTTAAGCTTGGAGCTGCAAGCGTGCTGCAGATAAAAATAGCGGATGGGTTCGTGGTTCAGGTCATCGCTTTGCGTATTCCGCTGGTGGCCTCAACTCGCCCATCGCGGGTGACGAGCACGGCTTCGAGATCGGGGTGCCCTTCTGCGTAGTTTTTTGCCCAATAGCTTCCCATGATCAGAAGCGCCGTCGAGAAGCCATCGCCATCAATAGACCTCTTTGATATGACCGTTGCGCTTGCAAGGTCGCTTTCCGAAGGGTTGCCGGTGCGCGGATCGACAATATGATGATGGATGTTTCCGCGCTCATCCGTAAAACAGCGTTCGTATATGCTGCTGGTAACAATGGAACAGTCATTCAGCTTGAGGATGCAGGCGGGCTCTCCGTTGGGCAGCTTGCGGTTTCCGAGCGCACGAGCGTCGGTTCCGTGGGGGCTGCGTGCTATTGCTGCAGCTCGCTCTTCTGCTTCCTTTCTTTGCAGGGCGTGTTTCGGGGACCGAATGCCAACGCGCCATTGCTGTTGTGGGATCTTGGACAAAAAAGGACGTCCCATAATAACGATGTTGCCCCCAAGGTTCACGAGGGCATCATGGACGCGACGATTTTTTAGCGCCTCAACAACGCGATCGGCGATATACCCTTTCGCGATGCCTCCTAGGGAAACCCTGCTTTCTGCGGTAGGGAGTTGGGCGTGATCTTCCATGATGCGGGGGTGTCCCGCTCTGGCAATCTTGAGAGCGAGCTGCACTTCATCCGGGTTGGGAACTCGGCCTTTGCGGAAGTTCCAGAGTTCGGCGACGGGAGCCATGGATATATCAAACAAGCCGGCAGTCTCTTCGCGATAATGCCTGGACAGCTGTAGGATCTTTGCCGTTTCTGCATCGATGGCAATTGCAGTTCCTTGCGCGTGGTTCAGGCGCCAAACATCGCTTCCTTCCAGCGTATGACTCCAGAGTTTCTCGTAGCGGAAGCAGAGGCTCACCGCGTCGTCGAGGGCTTCTTCCAGCAATTGGCTGGGTCGGGGTTGCGCTCCATCGGCTTCGACTGCCGCCCTTATGCAGCAGTTTGTATTGAAGGCGAAGAAGCTTCTGCTTCTTACCTCAAGCTCGGGATCGTTGTCCGCAGCTATATTGCCGAGGTTTGTTTTTGGCTGCGTGTTCCTTGTGTCCACGGGGTCCTTCCTCGCAAAACCGCAGGGCGCGTCGAAGTCCACTGAAAACTGAAAAACGCACCCCTGAGAATTTGTCTGCAACTAAATTGTTACCTATGGTAAACTCCCGCATGTGAATTAGCCACAACTAACTTTTACATAGGCAGAAAACATCTCAGAAAGGGAGAGCATGAAAGAACCTCAATCGCTTCGCACGCCTGCGGCTTCTGCGGCGAAGGTGGGTATGGCGGCCGCCTTGGCTGCCGGCATGGCCATTGCCACTCCGGCTACCGCATTTGCGGCAGGAGAAGACCAGGATGTGAGCGTTGCGTCCGAAAACGCGAGCGATAGCTACTACTACATTGGCGATAGCTCCTACGGACTGAGCACCTATCTTTCCGAAGCTGTTGCCCAGGGGTCCACCAAAATACATGTTGGAACCAGTTTCACCGACAAAGGCACGGTAACCATCCCATCGTCCATCGTTGAGCTTTCGGGTTATTCCGAAGGTTGGTTCAGCTCTGGCCCGAAAACGGTCGATTTCGGCTATTCCTACAAAATGACGGTCGTGTTCCCTTCTGGCTCGGACATTGCGGTCGACCGCATAAATTTCTACAAGCGCAATAGTTCAGACGCTGAAGGCGCCTATGTTGAAGTGCAGAAAGGTGCTGTGGTTCATTTCTCCAATTGCTCGTTTTCCAATACGCCTGTTGTGAACGGCACAGCTGTATTTGAAAACTGCACCTTTGCGACAGGGCAGATCGAAAACAACGGATCCGTGACGTATACCGGCAGTACGAAAGAGCCCGAGAACATCGGCAAGCCTGCCGAATCCTATCAGAATCTCGCATTTAGCTTCGCATCGGGCAAGGCCTTTTCCTCTGCCGTGGAGGGCAACGAAGTCAACCAAACGCTGCCCTTTGAGTTGAAGGGAACGAAAGCAGGCGACGCCAAGGTTTCCGCCAAGGTTCTTGGTCAGGATGGTACAGAGGTTGACGGCCTGAGCGCCTCTGTTTCCGATGGGGAAATCGCCCTTAAGGGCGTGGCACCTGCCGCTGGTGCGTATTCCGTTGCGGTTTCTGCTTCTGCTGCCAAGGAAGATGGGTCGGCAGATTCGGCAAGCGAAACGCTGAGCTTTGTGGTACAAGAGCAGATCCAGGTTAGGCTTTCGGGCGATCTCCAGTGCTTCGTTGTGAATGGCACGTCTGCTCAGAGCAGCGAATACGAAGTGATGGCAACCTCGACGGGTGGCGGTGGCTCATCGAGCACGAGTCAGTCGAATTGCCTGAAGCCCGAGGTGAAGGAGGGGACCGGCGAATGGGAGGACTGGAATACCTTTGCAACCAGGAATTCCGACGCCGACATCAGCTTCTCCATCAGCCCTGAGGGAAGTGGCATGGAAGTAAGCCCTGTTGCCTACGACACCGTTTACGTAACCGGAACGCCGCAGACCCCAGGCACGTACTACATAACGGCGACGGTAACCTCCGGGGCGCGCACTCAGCAAAGCAGCCCGGTGGAAATGCGCATCTACGCGGACGATCAAACCCTTCAGCAGCGAATGGATGCGCTTGCCGAAGGAACCAGCTCATGGGATATGGAACCGTATGAGATTTCCGAGACGGGGAATGCGGTTGTGCCTGTTGGCCTGCATGATATCTACGGCTCGCACGAATCGGGCGTGTACGGCATTATCGGCAAGGGGGAAAACGGCAACTTCGGCACCGAAACGCTTACCATTCCCGCAGGCGCAGATGTAACCCTTCATAACATGAAGATCTATTCCAGCGTGAAGATCGTTGTGGAAAAAGGCGGTAAGCTGACTCTCGACGATTCGGTTGCTTATGGCGCCGTGGAAGTGAATGGGGGCACTTTGAGCGCTCGAAACAGCGCTTCATTCGTCAACCAGATCACGCTAAACGACGGATCCGCTCTTGAGGACGCCGAAATCAGGTCTCATGCCAACTACCTTACCGACGGAAACTACAAGGTCGAAGCGCCGGTAGCTCCCGTGCAGACAAACGGCACGGTAACGGTTAAGGGCACGTGCTCCATTGAGGGCGAAGGTATTGTATCCAGCAAAGATGCTCAAACCGGCCTGATTGTGAACGCGGGCAAGTTGGTTATCGACCAAGGCGCCACGCTGAAGGCGACTGGCGGCAGCGTTGACATCGACAACGGAAATGGCGGTGCAGGCATCGTGCTTAACGGTGGCTCCATTATCGGCAACGGCCAGCTTGAGGCACAGGGTGGCTCTGTCGGCATGGGCGGAGGGAACGGCGGCGCAGGTATTGCCGGTGAAGGCATCGTTGCGGTTTCCGAGTTGAAGGCGACGGGCGGAAACACCGTCGGTGAAAACGATGCCGCAATGGGCGCTCCGGGCAACGCGGGTAACGGTATTGATCCGAAGGTTTTGGTTTCAAAGGCCACCAAGGTTGAATCAAAGGGCGGAACGGGCGTGAACCCGGGAAGCAGCGAGTACAGCATTTACGAAGAGAATGCCGGTAACGGATCGGGCTCCAACGGCGATAAGAATCCTGGTACAGACAACGGCTCCGATAATGGGTCGGGAAGCAACGGCTCTGGAGCGGGCAATGGTTCGGGCTCGGGCTCGGGCTCTGACAATGGGGGATCCGGTTCTGGCTCCGGCGATAGCTCTGGTGACGGATCTGATGCCGGCAATGGTTCCAACGCCGATACGGGCAATGGATCGGGGAATGCAGGCAACGGCGGCGATGCTAACGCTTCCGACGACGCTTCCAGCGCCGATGCAAGCAGCGAAGGCGAAGAATCCAATGACGACTCCTCGCAGGCTGCCAGCCTCCCCGCAACGGGCGATGTGGCTCCCCTTGGGGCAGCTGCTGCGCTTGCCGTAATGGCGGCGAGTGGGGCGGCGGTTGCACGCAGGAAGTTCGACAGATAGCTTCGGGAAGCATCTCCCCATACGATGCGACTGACAGAGGGAAGCGCCGAGAGGGCGTCTTCCCTCTGTTGCTCTCAGGGCGATTCTCTTCACCGAAAGTAGCCGCTTCGTTTCGGGTGGCGCGTCGTCCATCGGGGCGTGCTATCCTTTCCTGCGATAAACAAGTTTCCGTGAAAGGTGGTTTTCTTGGAACGCAAGAACGCATGGGAGAGCTACAGCGCCGACCAGCTCGAAGAGCTTGATGGCCTGGCTTCCCGCTATATCGACTACATCTCCAACAACAAAACCGAGCGCTGTTGCTTTGCCGCCGCTGTTAAGCAGGCGGAAGCTGCGGGCTACGAATCGCTCGAAACGGCGGTTCGCGAGGGCCGCACGCTCGAGGCTGGCAGCAAGGTATGGGCTGGCGTGCACGGCAAGTCGCTCATTTTGGCTCATATCGGCACCGAGCCGCTCGAAGCGGGTCTGAACATCCTGGGTGCCCACATCGACAGTCCCCGTTTGGACCTAAAGCAGAATCCTGTATACGAGAACAACGGATTCGCTTTCCTCGATACGCACTACTATGGCGGCATCAAGCACTACCAGTGGGTGACGTTGCCCTTGGCGCTGCACGGCGTGGTGGCCAAGACCGACGGCACTGTGGTCGATGTGAACGTGGGCGACGACGCCGGCGATCCCGTATTCTGCGTAACCGATCTTCTTCCCCATTTGGGCAACCAGCAAATGGCCAAGAAAGGCAGCGAAGTGGTCGAGGGCGAAAACCTCGATGTGCTTATCGGCAATCGTCCCCTGGTGGTCGAGTCCGCTGACGACGCTTCCGACGAGGAAAAAGAAGCCGCTAAAGAGCCGATAAAGGCTTTTGCGCTCAAATTGCTGGAAGAAAAGTACGGCATTACCGAAGAAGACTTTCTTTCCGCTGAAATCGAGGTAGTGCCTGCAGGTCGCGCCCGCGAATTGGGCTTCGACCGCAGCATGGTTATCGGCTACGGCCAGGACGACCGTGTGTGCGCCTACACTTCGCTCGAGGCTCAGCTGGCAATCGAAACGCCGAAGAAGACCGCCGTTACGGTGTTGGTTGACAAGGAAGAAATCGGCAGCGTCGGCGCAACGGGTATGGGCTCTCTTTTCTTTGAGAACACCATCGCAGAAATTGCCGCACTTACCGGCTTGGAAAGCCCCTTGGCGCTGCGCCGCATTTTGGCCGCATCGCGCATGCTTTCCTCCGACGTGTCCGCTGGCTTTGATCCTGCGTATGCTTCGGTGTTCGAAACGAAGAACGCTGCATACCTTGGTAAGGGCCTGGTGTTCAACAAGTACACGGGAGCGCGCGGAAAAAGCGGCTCCAACGATGCACGTGCCGAATACGTGGCATATGTGCGCCGCGTGATGGACGATGCCGAGGTTTCCTTCCAGACAGCCGAGCTTGGCAAGGTTGACGCAGGCGGCGGCGGCACCATCGCCTACATTCCCGCAAAGTACGGCATGGATGTAATCGATTCCGGCGTTGCAGTGCTTTCGATGCATGCTCCGTGGGAAGTTACCTCCAAGGCGGATATCTTCGAGGCGTATCGCGGATACCGCGCCTTCCTCGAGGCTTAGAGAAAGAATGCGAAGCATCCCTTTGCGGGGTGCTTCCGGTGTTGAAGCAAGGGATTCAAAGGGGCTGGGTTTCTATCCAGTTGGAGCGTTTGGAAACGAGCTGTAAATCCTTTGGTTTTCAGCATTTACGTGTGCACCAAGTGACAAAAAGGAGCCTCGCTCCTTTTTGTCACTTTTTTGTCGCGCACGTGTCTATAATGAATTAACCTCGCGGAAACCCTCCGGGCACGAAAGGGAACCGGCAAGGAGCGGGGGATCGGGAAATGAGACTCAATTCAAGGAGCGCTACATGGCACATTATTTCGACGAACCCTCTCGTACTTTTAATGAGTACCTGCTTGTACCGGGTTACTCTTCTTCGGAGTGCATCCCCGAAAAGGTTGACCTTTCCACTCCGCTTGTACGATACAAGAAGGGTGAAGAGCCTGCTCTGAAGCTTTCTATCCCCATGGTTTCTGCAATCATGCAGGCCGTTTCCGACGATGGCATGGCTGTAGCTTTGGCTCAGCAGGGCGGCGTTTCTTTCATCTACGGCTCCCAGTCCATCGAAGACCAGGCCGCAATGGTTCGCCGCGTAAAGGACCACAAGGCCGGTTTCGTACGCAGCGATTCCAACCTTACTCCCAACGCAACGCTTCGTGATGTTGTTGCGCTGAAGGAAAAGAGCGGCCATACCACCATGCCCGTTACCGAAAACGGTCAGGGTCAGGGCAAGCTGCTGGGCATTGTTACCGGCCGCGACTATCGTCTTTCCCGCATGGATCTCGATACGCCCGTATCCGAGTTCATGACCCCGCGCGAAAAGCTCATCGTGGGCACCGCAAGCACCACGCTGAAGGAAGCCAACGACATTATTTGGGACAACAAGCTGAACTCGCTGCCCATCGTTGACGACAACGACAACCTTATGTACATGGTATTCCGCAAGGACTACGAGCAGCACAAGTCCAATCCGCACGAGTTGCTCGACGCCCACAAGCGCTACATCGTGGGTGCCGGCATCAACACGCGCGATTACGCAGAGCGCGTACCTGCTCTGATCGAGGCTGGCGCAGACGTTCTGTGTATCGACTCCTCCGAAGGCTTCTCCGAGTGGCAGTCCCGCACCATCGCATGGATTCGCGCTCACTACGGCGACTCCGTAAAGGTTGGTGCCGGTAACGTGGTAGACACCGAAGGCTTCCGCTTCCTTGCCGAGGCTGGCGCCGACTTCATCAAGGTTGGCATCGGTGGCGGTTCCATCTGCATCACGCGCGAAACCAAGGGCATTGGCCGTGGTCAGGCAACCGCACTTATCGAGGTTGCAAAGGCTCGCGATGAATACTTCCGCGAAACGGGCGTATACGTTCCCGTTTGCTCCGACGGTGGCACGGTTTACGACCATCACATCACCTTGGCGCTCGCCATGGGCGCTGACTTCATCATGCTGGGCCGCTATTTCGCCCGTTTCGACGAGGCTCCCAACAACAAGGTTGTTGTAAACGGCCAGCATATGAAGGAATACTGGGGCGAAGGCTCCAGCCGTGCACGCAACTGGCAGCGCTATGACCTGGGCGGCAACAAGAAGGGCATGACCTTCGAAGAGGGCGTAGACTCCTATGTTCCCTACGCTGGCCCCTTGAAGGACAACGTGGACCTCACGCTTTCCAAGGTTCGCTCCACCATGTGCAACTGCGGTGCGCTCACCATTCCCGAGCTGCAGGACAAGGCAAAGCTTACGGTTATCAGCTCCACTTCCATTGTTGAGGGCGGCGCACACGACGTTCTGTTGAAGGACAAGACTCCTTTCGTTAGCAACACGCGCTAGGGTTTTCGTTACGCCGACGAAAACGTTTCGTCTGGCTTACCATTTACGGCTCTTCATAAAATCTCCCCGTTTCGCTTTGTGCGAAGCGGGGAGATTTTTTATATTTGAACTGGGATAACAATGTTCACTCATAAAACACGTTCTAATCCCAGAAAGCGGACGATTAGGTCAAAACTGACGGGTACGCTAAACTTCTTGCTATGGCTACACGAGTACATAAAGCGCTTACCGCAGTTCCCGTTAGCTTGGCTTTGGCTCTTTCTATGGCCCTGCCGGCAACTGGTGCTGTGCGCGAAGCACACGCAGACGAGCTTTCCGATGCCCAGGCAATGCTGTCTCAGGCTTCGGCTGAGCTTGATTCCCTTAACAAAGAATATGATGCCCTGCAGGCGCAACTGAGTGGTCTTGATTCGCAAATCAGCGAAACCACCCAGAAGGTGCAGGATGCTCAGCAGAAGATGCTTGAGGGTCGCGAAACGCTTTCCGACAGCATTCTTTCCCAGTACAAGGGAGACGGTTCCCTTTCGCTGGTGAACATCGTCCTTTCTTCGGAAGATATCTCGGAGTTCACGAAGAATCTGACGTATTACTCTTCCATTCAGGAAGACCAGGCGCAGAAGGTTGCCGAACAGGAGCATCTGCGCGATACGTTTTCTTCGGCTCTCAGCGAGCTTGACGCCCAGCGCGATGAGCAGCAGAAGCTGATAGACGAGGCCGAGCAGAAGAAGAGCCAGGCTGAAAAGGTAGTGTCTGACGCTTCGGCCAAGGTCTCTTCTATCAAAGAAGAGCAGGCCCAGGCCCAGCTGGCTGCCCTGCAAGCACAGGCTGCGGAAATGCAGAAGAAGGAAGAGGGCAAGCAGCAAGCTGCCTCGAATGCATCGCAGCCCAATTCCAATTGGAACACCAATACCGACCGCAACCCGTCGGCCAATACCAATTCCAATTCTTCCAGCAACGGCTCCTCTAGTTCCAATTCTGGCAGCGTAAGCGCTGGTTGGAAGACGGGCGTCGCTTCCGCTTATGGCGGCAGCAGTGACGCAAGCACCCCGAACCCGGGAACCACAGCAACGGGTGCAATTTGCAACGATTCCTCCATGGGCGTTGCCGTTCCCATGTCCTGGCCCAATTACCGCTCATACCTTGGGCGCGCTGTCGAAATCAAATATGGCGGCAAGACGGTAATTGCTACCGTCAACGACTGCGGTAACATGGGCGGCGGCTCGCGCGCGCTCGACCTGCAGCCAGGCGTTTTCAAGGCTTTCGGGTTCAGCACCTGCCAAGCCTGGGGCGTCCGCACCGTAAGCTACCGCTTCCTATAAGTGGGAACATAGGGCAAGCATCATTTTCCCGCTTGCGCCATAGCGTACAAATTAGGGCCTCGCTCGCGAAGCAACTCGCGAGTGAGGCCCTTTTCGTTGGGGATGTAGGGGCAGGCGCCAGATTTCCACTTGGCGGACCAAGCCTCGCTTGTAATGCGGTTTGCGTATCAGGTTCGGCGCTAGGTGCTATGACGCAAAGGGAATCTGGTACCTGTCCCTCTATTCCCAACAACCGCTTAAGGGAAATTGTGCGTGGAAACACAGGCGCAACGCCAACACGATATAATGTCAAACCATATGTATATTCAGCGCTCGAAGGTTCGCCTGTTTGAATCAACGGGCTCTGCGCACATGAAGTATCGGAAAAGGATTTTGCCTCATGAAAGAATACAATCCTCACGAGATTGAACCTCGTTGGCAAAAGGTGTGGGCCGAAACCGGCGCGCATAAGGCAACGGAGGATACCAGCAAGCCGAAGCGCTATGTGCTCGAGATGTTCCCGTACCCTTCGGGCGACATTCACATGGGCCACGTTCGCAATTACACCATCGGCGATGTAACGGCTCGCTATTACGCTATGCGCGGTTATGACGTGCTGCATCCAATGGGCTGGGACGCATTTGGCTTGCCTGCAGAAAACGCCGCCATCAAGCACAACTCCCATCCCGCCAAATGGACGTATGCCAACATCGAAACGCAGAAGGCCAGCTTCAAGCGCATGGGCTTTTCCTACGACTGGGACCGCACCGTTGTTGCCTGCGATCCTGAGTATTATCGCTGGGGTCAGTGGATCTTCCTGCAAATGTACAAGCGTGGTTTGGTGGAACGCCGCAACAGCCCTGTAAACTGGTGTCCTAACTGCAAAACGGTTTTGGCGAACGAGCAGGTAACCGAAGGCGAATGCTGGCGTTGCCACGGCGCCGTCGAAAAGCGCGATCTTACCCAGTGGTACTACAAGATCACCGATTACGCCCAGGAACTGCTGGACGACCTTGATCAGCTGAAAGGCTGGCCCGATCCCGTTAAGCAGATGCAGGCCAACTGGATCGGTCGTTCCGAAGGTGCCGAAGTTGATTTCGAACTGATCCCTGCCGAGGGCAAAGACGACGGCCAGACCATCACGGTATTCACCACGCGCCCAGACACCCTGTTCGGCTGCAGCTTCTTCTTGCTGGCTCCCGAAAGCCCGCTGGTGCACGACCTGGTATGCGGCACCGAATACGAAGCCGAGGTTATGGCTTTGGTCGAGGGCGCTGCCAAGGTGAGCGCCGTAGAGCGCGCCCAGGGCGACCGCGAAAAGCATGGCGCCTTCACCGGCCGCTATGTTATCAACCCCGTCAACGGCGAAAAGGTTCCCGTTTGGGTTGCCGACTACATCGTTGCCGATTACGGCACCGGTGCTGTAATGGCTGTTCCCTGCGGCGACCAGCGCGACTTCGAGTTTGCCCGCAAGTACGACTTGCCTATCATTCCCATTATCTTGGGCGAAGATGATCCGCTGTATCCCGAGCTCAACGGTGTGCAGGAGCGCAAGGTTACCACCGTCGATTGGGAAAAGTCTTACGAGGCTGAAGGTGTGTTGGTTCAGTCCGGCAAGTATACCGGCATGGTGGGCGGCAAGCATTCTCCTGCTGTCGACGCCATCATCGGCGACCTGGAGGCGCAGGGCAAGGGCAAGAAGTCGGTTCAGTTCCGCTTGCGCGATTGGCTCATTTCCCGTCAACGCTATTGGGGCAACCCTATTCCGATCATTTACTGCGACGACTGCGGTACCGTGCCCGTTCCTGAAGATCAGCTGCCTGTTACGCTGCCCAAGGACATCGATTTGGCTGCCGGCGAAACGCTTGCAACGCATGAGCAGTTCGCTCAGTGCACCTGCCCGAAGTGCGGCAAGCCTGCGCGTCGCGAAACCGACACCATGGATACCTTTACGTGTTCCAGCTGGTATTACATGCGCTATACCGATCCGCACAACACAGAGCTTCCTTTTTCGCCTGATCGCGTAAACCGCTGGATGCCGGTCGATCAGTATATCGGCGGTATCGAGCACGCCATCCTGCATCTGCTGTACAGCCGCTTCTTCACGAAGGTGCTGCGCGATATGGGTATGCTCGACTTCGACGAGCCCTTCACGAACTTGCTGTGCCAGGGTATGGTTCTCGACGAAAACGGCGAGGTAATGTCGAAGTCGAAGGGCAACGTTATCAGCCCCGAAGACATGATCGCCGGATACGGTGCCGACGCAGTACGTGCCTACATTCTGTTCATGGCTCCGCCTGATAAGGAACTGCAGTGGAATGAAGACGGCCTGGCTGGCATGTACAAGTTCTTGAACCGTACGTGGCGTATGGTGAACGACCTTGCAGGAAAGGCTGGCGAGGAAACCTCCTTCCAGGCTGGCGCAAAGGCGGAAGAGGCAAAGAAGGCTCATGACGAGCTTCTGCGCGAGCGCCATCGTGTGGTTGGCAAGGTTATCGACGACTTTGGCCGCAACAATTTCAATACGGCTATTGCTGCCATCATGGAATTGGTGAACGCTACAGGTGATTACCTGCGCAAGAACTCTGCTGAGGATCGTGCTGCCAATGCCGAGCTTGCTGCCTTCGACAAGGAAATTGCCGAGGTTATTGTGAAGCTGTTGGCTCCGATGGCCCCCCATTGGGCTGAAGAGCTGTGGCAGGATGTTTTGGGCAACGAAACTTCCGTACATAAGGAAGCTTGGCCCGAGTTCGACCCGAACGCTGCTAAGGCTTCCGAGGTTGAGCTGGCGGTGCAGGTTAACGGCAAGGTGAAGGCAAAGATCACCGTTGCCGCCGATGCGGCGGAAGACGCTATTCGCGAAACGGCCTTGAAGGCCATCGCCGACGCAACCG